>Ga0209634_1000060_pt1 | contig 105546 bp, 106 predicted proteins | sample LinPmetageLP40_FD_184043 | JGI IMG/M metagenome (GOLD analysis project Ga0209634, IMG submission 184043) | Marine viral communities from the Pacific Ocean - LP-40 (SPAdes) (version 2) | ecosystem: Environmental > Aquatic > Marine > Oceanic | place: Pacific Ocean | collected 2010-08-26
CGTAGGAGTCTGGGCCGTGTCTCAGTCCCAGTGTGGCTGATCATCCTCTCAGACCAGCTACGGATCGTAGTCTTGGTAGGCCATTACCCTACCAACAAACTAATCCGACGCAGGCTCATCTAATAGCGCAAGGTCCGAAGATCCCCTGCTTTCCCCCTTAGGGCGTATGCGGTATTAGCATGCGTTTCCACATGTTGTCCCCCACTACTAGGTAGATTCCTACGCGTTACTCACCCGTCCGCCGCTTTACTCTCTTCCGAAGAAAATTTCTCGCTCGACTTGCATGTGTAAGGCCTGCCGCCAGCGTTCAATCTGAGCCATGATCAAACTCTTCAGTTCAATATTCTTTAACCTCTTTCATATCTTAAAAGATTTGATTAAGAGGGAATTGTTTCACAAAAACCTGCGATACAATTCAAAACATGGCCAAACACTTTAGCTTACCAAATTACTTATTTTGGTGAGTTACTTGTGTTTGATGATTCGTTGTCACATGAATCATCTCAGCAAGCACTCACACTCATTATCTGATCAATTGTTAAAGAACGTTGCTCTACTTAGAGAGCGGGTTGCGTATTCTAAGGAACGCCTGCCTAAAGTCAACAGCATCGATGGATTTTTTTATTAAAAATTTTACGATTTACTACTATTAATTTTCTAAGTGGCGTTAACCTTGAAACGGACGCGCATTCTAGCCTTTCATACCTTGCTGTCAAACTATTTCTATATAAAATGAGTTCTTTTTTTTATTTATTTCATATATTTGGGGTGGGTTGACGTTATGATTTTTTTTCTCAGAAGAAAAAATGCTTGGTAGAAGAAGGTTTTTAGCTGTCATGTGCTACTTTTTTTATTTTTCTAGCTCGAATAAATGATATTTTTTCTTACCTAGCTTAGCTATAAAAAATTTACCAAAAAGTGCTTTATCTGAAGAGAAACTATCGAGTATATTCATATTGTCTTTATAGCATTTGGCTTCCCCATTAATAAAAACGGCACTACGCGAAAGTGCGTCTTTTACTTCTCGACCCGAAAGGGCAAGCCTGCAATCTGAAAATAAACCTGTCAAAGTTTGCTTATTTAAATCTCCTAACTTTAACTTACTAGATGGCAAACCATCCTGTTGGAGCTGAACTAAATCAGCCTCAACTAGTAATGCAGGATCACCACAAAAAAGTTCGTGAGTGATCCTTTCTACTGCTAAAAGTTGATCTGGACCATGTACTAGTTTCGTAACTTCTGCAGCAAGTACGTTTTGAGCAGCTTTCCTTCCTTTTGTATTTTCATCAGCACTTTCTATCTTATTGATATCATTTAGGGACAAAAAGGTGAAATACTTCAAAAATTTGTATACATCAGCATCAGCAGTATTTAACCAAAATTGATAAAATGCATATGGGGAAGTTTTTTTAGGGTCGAGCCATATAGTGCCTGATTCAGTCTTACCGAATTTTGTGCCATCAGATTTAGTTACCAGCGGAAGTGTCAAGCCAAAAACATGGTTGCCATGTATACGTCTGGTAAGATCTACGCCACCTACGATGTTTCCCCATTGATCAGCTCCACCAATCTGTATAGTGCAGTTATACAAATGACTGAGTTCAGAAAAATCGTAAGACTGTAATAACATATAAGTAAATTCTGTGAAGGATATGCCCTCTCCGTCTCTATCAAGTCTTTGTTTCACAGACTCTTTATTAATCATATTATTTACTGAAAAATGTTTACCCACATCTCGGAGAAAAGTCAGTAAATCTATTTTTTCTATCCAATCTAAGTTATTTACAACTTTTGCAGGACTATTTTTAATATCAAAATCTATAAATTTTGATATCTGTTTTTTAATAAGATGGAGCCAATCTTTGACTATATTTGGTGTGTTGAGTTTTCTTTCTTGGGCCTTAAAACTGGGATCTCCAATTAAGCCTGTCGCTCCGCCAAGGAGGGCAATAGGTGTATGCCCAGCCTCCTGAAAACGCTTTAAAACCAGCAAGGGTACTAAGCTACCTATGTGTAGGCTGTCGGCTGTAGGATCGAACCCACAGTATAAAGTGCGATTGCCAGTTGACAAGTGTTCAGCTAATTTCTCAGCTGATGTCATCTGAGCTATTAAGCCTCGCGCCTGAAGATCTTCGATTAACTGCTCGCCTTGCTTGCCCATCTTTAAATCTCTACCTTAATTAAACCAAAAGGATGCAAACAATACATTATCCTCTTCCAAAAACAAACATTACTAAAACAGACTTGCAAAGACCAACTGTATGCTTAAAAATGTTTCTATCACATATTAATTTGATATCGACTTCAGACAAGTTAACGCATGAACAATTATGCCTCAAAATAGATACAACGATACTAATAAAGCTGGCAAATATATCCCTTCATTGGTTTATGCTATTTTTATATTGATGCTGATATTTTATTTTTCTTTAGGAAAAGAGTCTATCGAGCATGCTGAAAAAAATATACTTATTAGTACTGATAAAAAAGAAAACGTTAACCTAGCCCCAAGAATTTTAAGTAGCTCAGACTTTATACATACTAGTTCGCCAAATTTAGTCTGGAAAGAGTATATTATTAAGCGTGGTGACAATCTTAGTAAAATCTTTAAGAAAAAATCTCTTAGTGCAAAAGATATACTTAATCTTATATCTGGAACGCTCTCAGAGCCTTTATTAAAAATTAAACCAGGACAATTAATACGATTTGGCTTTACTGTAGAGGGAAAATTAGATCAGTTGAAATATATTCCGTCAAAATTAGAGTCTTACCTGTATACCCGAAAAAGTAGCCCAAATGGCGATAATTTTTTTGGTAAGCACGTAGTCTTAATCCCTAAAACAATTTCTACTTTTCGCGATGTAATTATTAAAGATTCTCTCTTTGTAAGTGGAGCAAACGCCAGTCTTCCAATCAACATCATTATGGAGCTTGCGAACATATTTTCCTGGGATATTGATTTTGCGTTAGATATAAGAAAAGGAGATCAATTTTCTGTTTTGTTTGAAGAGAAATTTTTAGGCGAAGAAAAAATAAATGGGGGTCATATTTTAGCAGCTGAATTCACTAATCAAGGAATATCATACAAGGCTGTTCGCTACCTAAATAGAGATGGAAAAACAAGTTACTATACCCCTGAAGGATTTGATATGAAGAAAACATTTCTTCGTGCTCCTCTAGACTTTACACGAATAAGTTCTAATTTTAATTTAAGACGCATGCACCCTATACACAAAAAAATAATTGCACATCGAGGAGTGGACTACGTTGCCCCGAGAGGTACCCCGATTTTTGCAGCCGGTGATGGAAAAATTATTGCAAGCAACTATAGTAAGGCTAACGGTAACTATATTTTCATCAAACATGGCAATGGAATCACTACAAAATATCTTCATCTTCAAAAACGAAAAGTAAAAAAAGGGATGAAAGTTTTACAAAGACAAGTAATTGGAACATTAGGGTCTACTGGTTACTCTACGGGTCCTCACCTTCATTATGAATTTTTAGTAAATGGTATCCATAGGGATCCACGTAAGGTAGTTCTTCCTCGTTCTAATCCTATTAAAAAAAATGAGTATAAGAGGTTTTATAAGGCTACAAAGTCCTTGATTACAAAACTTGAAAGCTATCAAAAAGCATCCAGATTAGCTGAAGTATCATCGCTAAAAAATCAACAACCTGATTAATTAGGCAACATGCTATGAGAGATATAAAAAAATTTATAGGACTAATGTCTGGTACTAGCGCAGATAGTATTGATGCTATTTTGGTAGACCTTAGTTCTAATAAAATTGAGGTACTGCTAACCCATTCCGTCAAACTCAGCGATGACACGAGAGAACAAATAAATTCACTAACTGTTTTAGGCTCAGATGAAATACACCGACTTAGCCAGTTAGATAGGTCGCTTGGATTGCTGTTTGCAAAAGCTGTCAATGAACTGCTCCATTTATCAAAATCGTTAGGTGGACCTGTTGATATTTTAGCAATTGGTAGTCATGGACAAACTATTCGACATTGCCCGCCAAACAAGATGCCTGATAGCAAACAAGGTTATAGCCTGCAAGTGGGCGATCCGAATATTATTGCAGAGTTGACTGGCATTACGACAGTAGCAAATTTCCGAGGCCGAGATATGGTTTTAGGAGGTCAAGGTGCACCTCTCGTTCCAGGATTTCATAAAGCGTTTTTTGAAAAAGTTGGTTCTGTCCGAGCTATTATTAATATTGGTGGTATCGCAAACATTACTCTATTGCCAGGTGACGGGCTAGCTTCATCCGTTCTCGGTTATGACACAGGTCCAGGTAACGGACTAATGGATAGGTGGATTAAGCTAAATATTGGAAAAAGTTACGATAAAAACGGAGCTTGGGCTGCCCAAGGGATTGTCATAGAAGCTTTGCTTTTAAATTTAATGGAGTCACCATATCTGATTGAATCTCCACCTAAAAGCACTGGCCCAGAATTATTCAATATGAGCTGGTTGAGAGAGCATCTCGAAAATCTGACACTATATAAACCGGAGGATGTTCAAGCTACGTTGCTTGAATTTACAGCTCTGACTATCAGTCAAGCCATATCTCATAATACAATTAAAGTGAACGAAGTTTTCTTATGTGGTGGTGGCGCCTATAATGTTACTTTGGTTGATCGTCTTAAAAAATTAATGGCACCTACTATGGTAAGCAGCACATCGATGCTAGGAATTGCTCCAGAATGGGTAGAGGCCGCTGCATTTGCTTGGTTAGCCAAACAAACTATAGAGGGGTTACCTGGAAATATACCATCAGTAACGGGTGCAAAAAAAGCCTCTGTACTAGGGGCAATTTATAGTAAATGAAGACATTTTTTTCAGTTCAAATTATACAGAAAAAGAAGATCCACAACCGCATGTAGCAGTAGCATTAGGATTGGAGATAGAAAATTTTGATCCCTGGAGACCTTCTTCATAGTCTACGGTTGAACCTTCAAGATATTGGATACTTAATGAATCTGCGAGAACAAAAACACCACTTTCTTCCACAACAGTATCATCCTCTGCTACTAACTCATCAAAACTAAATCCATATTGAAAACCAGAGCAACCGCCTCCAGTTACAAACACTCTTAGCTTTAGGTCAGGGTTACCCTCTTCTTCAACTAAACTTTTTACCTTTGCTGCTGCATTCTCTGAAACATACAGAGGCATAGGTTTAAACATTTCTATGCCGGACATCATCATTCCTGTTTATTATTGTAAGATATTTTTTACAATTTATTCTTCTATTAATATTATATCACATATAGCTGATCTAATCGCTTGTTTCTACTGGACTTTCTAATACCCTAATATCATCTTGGTTTGGCTGATAAACAAATGTTCCATTCATTTGGGCACCTTTCTCTATCTCTAGCAATACATAATAAAGATTTCCTTCTACAAAAGAATCAGCAGCTAAATGAATTTCTTCTGAAGAATATATATTACCTTCTATACGGCCATTAATAACAGCAATAGGTGTATGAATATCACCAATAACATGGCCTGTAGGCATAATCCTAACTCTACCACCCTCGGCGCTAGAAACAACACTGCCAGTAATTTTTCCTTCTATTTCTAAATTCCCAGAAAAATGAAGATCTCCAGTTATATGAGTATCTGTAGAAATAAGTGTTGTATCTCCTAATGAAACATTAATATTATTATGTTTAGCCATATAATTCACTCCTTTTATAGTCTTTTAAATTTCTTAATTGTTCTCATTCAGAGACGTCGTACTACTTAGTTTAACAATATGCTATAACTAAGGGAGCAAAGCAGGTTTATCTAGGGCCATACTTTCTGGCAACCCAAATAATATATTCATATTTTGAATTGCCTGTCCAGAGGCTCCTTTCATAAGATTATCCTCAACAACTAGCACTATCACCTTATCTCCATCATTTGGGCAAAATACACTAATTCTACAAATGTTGGTACCTTTGACTGAGCGGGTCTGAGGATGGCTTCCTGCTGGCAAAACGTCAACAAATGGTTCATCTTTATAGCATTCTTCGTAAATTTTTTGTACGTCAGTACCCTTAATTTTAAGCGTCGCATATAGTGTTGAGTGTATACCCCTAATGATTGGCAGTAGATGTGGTATAAAAGTTACTTTAATTGGGCCACCTGCAATATCTTCCAAACCTTGTTCAATTTCTGGGAGATGTTTATGTCCCTCAACTGAATAAGCTTTAAAGCTATCGTTTATTTCTGCAAAAAGATTATCTACACTTGCCTCACGACCAGCGCCACTAACGCCAGATGCGACATTTGCAATCAGATCATTAGGCTTAACTAATCCAGACTCTAGTAAGGGTTTGAACCCCAGTAACACGCTTGTGGGATAACAACCTGGGCAAGCAATTAGTGTTGCATTTTTTATCTTCTTTCTGTTGATTTCTGGTAAACCGTAAACAGCTTTATTCAATAATTCTGGACAAACGTGGGTTTTGTTATACCATTTTTTCCATAAAGCTGAGTCTCTAATTCTAAAATCAGCAGAAAGATCAATAATCTTAATTCCTCTATTTAAGAAACCTGGTACAGATTCTTGAGCAACTCCCGGCGGAGTGGCAAAGAAAACAACATCACAATTATTTAGTTGTTCAGAGTTTGGAGCTGTAAAGTGATGATCATAACGACCTCTTAAGCTTGGAAACAAAAGATCCACACGGCTTCCAGCATGTGTTCGAGATGTAATTACTAGTACCTGGGCATTAGGATGCATCGCCAAAAGCCTTAATAATTCTACACCAGTATATCCTGTAGCACCCACAACACCTATTTTAATCACTTTACTATTGTCCATGTCATTAACCTTTGTAGATGTTTATAATAACCTAAACAATCTAAGATTGAACGTAGTCTCATCGAATATAGGTGAAGAGGAAATGGGCTGGATGAAAGAATTACTCATAGACAACCATAGCTGGATAACCGCAATCCATATTATCGCTATGGTTTGTTGGTTCGCTGCCCTATTTTATCTGCCAAGGTTGTTTGTCTATCACTCGATGTCTGATGACAAAATAAGCGATGATCGATTTAAAATTATGGAGCGAAAATTATATAGGGGTATTGCTAATCCATCTATGGTATTAACAATTTTTATGGGGTTTGTACTTTTTTCTATATACCCTGACTACTACACAGTGGCTGCTTGGTTCCATATAAAATTACTTTTGGTTGCTTTATTAGTCCTGTATCACTTTGTTTGCCTTCATTTAATGCGCCAGTTCCAGAATAATAAAAATGTTTATGGCCACATTTTTTATAGGTGGTTCAATGAAGTCCCAGTAGTAATGTTAATAGGTATTGTTATTCTAGTGGTAGTCAAACCTTTCTCTTAAAATACTATTTAACTCCGCAGAAAAATTTTAGCTGCAATAACTCTTTAACTTTCATTTTTTGATTAGCAAAAATAGACACAATCAAGGATAATTAGTGTGAAAATTCTTTTAAAAAAACCAAAAAATGACTCGAGATATGGAACAATCTAAAAAATTATTTACTGCTGCACAAGTACATATACCAGGAGGGGTAAATTCTCCTGTGCGAGCATTTAAAGCTGTCGGTGGCTCACCTATATTTTTTGAGAAAGCAGAAAAAGCGTACCTATTTGATGCTGATGGTAAGAGGTACATAGACTTTATTCAATCTTGGGGGCCGATGATACTAGGACATGGTCACCCCGAAGTAATATCAGCAATTAAAGCCCAAATGGACAAAGGGATAACTTTTGGTGCTCCAACTGAGCTAGAAACAAAGTTAGCAGATAAAGTATGCTCTCTTGTACCAGGAATGGAGATGGTTCGAATGGTTAACTCTGGTACGGAGGCAACTATGAGCGCGATCCGTTTAGCTAGAGGATTCACCGGCCGGAATAAAATCATTAAGTTTGAAGGCTGTTACCATGGTCACTCTGATTCACTTTTAGTTAAGGCTGGATCGGGAGCACTAACTATGGGAGTTCCTAGTTCACCGGGCGTACCTTCAGAATTAGCAGATTTAACTATAACACTGACATATAATAATATTGATGATATAAAAAAAACCTTTAATCAAATTGGACATGAAATAGCTTGTGTGATCGTAGAACCAGTCGCCGGTAATATGAGCTGTATTCCACCGGTTAAAGGTTTTTTAGAGGCTATTCGAGAGGCGTGTAGTAGTTACGGTGCTCTTTTGATTTTTGATGAGGTTATGACTGGTTTCAGAGTTGATATCGAGTGCGCCGTGGGGCGGTTTAATATTGACGCTGATCTGATTACTCTTGGAAAAGTCATTGGTGGAGGTATGCCAGTAGGAGCTTTTGGAGGCAAACGCCATATCATGAATAAAATTTCACCATCAGGGCCGATCTATCAGGCGGGAACGCTTTCAGGAAACCCTGTCGCTATGACGGCTGGGTTAAAAACATTAGAACTGATAACTGTACCGGGATTCCATGATTCATTATTTGCTAAAACTACAAAATTTATTCAAGGTCTTCAAAAAGAAGCAGATAAAGCTAACGTACCCATGGCTACAAATCATGTAGGTAGCATGTTTGGTTTCTTTTTTACCGAAGAAAAAACTGTAACGAACTATAGTCAAGTAATGGAGAGCGATACTAAACGTTTTGGGCATTTCTTTCATGGTATGCTAGATGCTGGAGTTTACCTAGCCCCTGCCGCATATGAAGGTTGTTTTATGTCAGCGGCACACACAGAGGAAGATATAAAATTTACACTAGATGCTGCATCAAAAGTGCTTAAAAACCTATAGCCATAAAAAATTTGTTGCTATTCCTAAAAGTAGTAATTTAAAACTTATTAATCAAATTACGATATGGAGAAATCATGAGTTTTTCGCACATTAGAGGTGCTTTTCCACATACACGTATGCGTCGAAATCGTACTGATAGCTTTTCACGCCGGCTAATCAGAGAGTCTTCAATCACTCCTGACGATTTAATTTATCCCGTTTTTGTAATAGAGGGTATTAATTGTCGAGAAAAAATTCCTTCTATGCCTGGAATAGAAAAAGTTTCTACTGACCTTTTGGTAAAGGAAGCAAAATTATTAGTAAGTCTTGGTGTACCTGCAATTGCTCTTTTTCCTGCTCTTGATCAGAGCCATAGAACACTTTTAGGTGAGGAGGCATTTAATCCGAACGGCTTAATGCAAGTGGCAATTAAGACGGTTAGGGACGCTGTTCCAGAGCTTGGCATAATAACGGATGTAGCGCTTGATCCATATACTAGTCACGGTCAGGATGGAATTGTCGATGATAAAACTGGCTATGTTTTGAATGATGTAACTATCGAAACTTTAGCAAAACAAGCTGTATCTCATGCAAATGCGGGGGCAAATATTGTTGCTCCATCCGATATGATGGATGGACGAATCGGACATATCAGAAACAGTCTAGAGAAAAATGGCTACATTAATACAAGAATCATGGCATATTCCGCTAAGTATGCTTCCAGTTATTATGAGCCTTTTCGGGAGGCTATAGGTTCCGCAAAAAATATTCAAGCTGCAGAAAAAACTACTTATCAAATAGACCCCTCAAACACAAATGAAGCTCTTCACGAGTGCTCTCTCGATCTTCAAGAAGGAGCTGATATGATTATGGTTAAGCCAGGAATGCCGTATTTAGACGTAGTACGTAGAGTCAAGGAAGAGCTGAAGGCACCAACTTTTGTATATCAAGTAAGCGGCGAGTATGCAATGCATGTAGCCGCATTTGAAAATGGGTGGCTCAATCGAGAGAAAGTAATCATTGAATCTCTTCTATGTTTCAAAAGAGCGGGCGCAGATGGAATTTTCACATACTTTACTAAAGAAGCAGCCAAAATTCTAAACGAATAACTATGGCAGCTAACCCTGCTAAAGTGATCAAGCAAACAAGTTAGTCTTCCAAAATTTTCAAAAGAATTTGAGCGTGTCTTGCAGCCTCTATTCCAAGATCTGTTAAATACCCCCCATCCAAGTGATCGATTAAGCCTTTATCAAATAGCCTAGCAGCAGCACTTATTGTTTCTTTAGATGCATCACTCTCATGAATTTTTATACCATAAGTTTTTGACTTTAGATTAAATTGGTTTAATAGTTTAATTTCATCTATTCTTTTGTCAAAGCCCATCTTATTGTTCCATGCTTTTTATAAAAATTATAAGTTAATCATCTTTTGACGAGGACTCGTACTGATCTTCACTCATTAAATTTTTTAATTCTGCTGGATCTGACATTTTTATCTTAAACAACCAGCCATTATCATATGGTGACGCATTAATAGCCTCAGGTTCATCTTCCAGCAGATCGTTAGTTGCAACTATTTCTCCAGAAATGGGAGAATAGATGTCCGATGCTGCCTTAACAGATTCAACAACACCGGCCTCATCACCCGCAGTAAGAATTGTCCCAAGTTGGGATAATTCCACATAAACTACATCACCAAGACTTTCTTGCGCATGATCACTGATGCCTACTACTACAGTCCCGTCTCCTTCATCTCGAGCCCATTCATGGCTCGAGGCATACTTTAATTCAGATGGATCTGTATTCATGAAAATTTTCCTTATTTAACTTTTTTATTTTTAAATCTAGTTTTGACACTTTTTGTTATAGGAATTTTAACCTTGATTCATCTCAAACTGAAGTAAAAGCTGCATATTAAACTGTCTTAAAAATGTAAAAAATAGTTGTTTATTTAAGGATCCCCATTGCCTCGCACGCAATTTTATTTTTTATGAAGCTAACTCTGTTAAGAGCTTTCATGCCATTATTACGCAACAATCGCACAGGAAGATTTTTATCTTCAAATAATCTTTTCAATCCGTTTATAATCGACATCATAGCTATATTATGTGGTTTTCTCTTCCTTTGATAGCGACGTAGTTCTAAAAGATTTCCAGGAGATAGCCCTCGGGATAATGCATGCTCTACTTCTTCAACCAAAGATAATGCATCCTGGAAACCTAAATTAACCCCTTGCCCAGCTAGTGGGTGTATCGTATGTGCGGCGTCTCCTATTAGTGCAATCCCTTGCATAACATAATCCACAGAATGGCGTTGCTTGAGCATAAAATTTGAGCGCTCCTCAACCCTCATTATTTTTCCTAAGCATCCACTACTAGCTATTTCTAGTGCTCTACAAAAATCAGAATCATCAAGTAACATTAACTTTTCTGCAGTTTTATCTTTCTGTGACCAAACAATAGAACATTGGTTAGAGCTACCTTTTTCTGTTTGCAATGGCAAAAGTGCGAGAGGACCATCTGGTAAAAACCGTTGTCTGGCCGTAAATTCATGGCTCTTTTCAGTAGCAATACGAGCAACAATGGCTTGGTGGCCATAATTCCATTCTTTAATCTCAAACCCGCAGAGGGCTCTTATTTTTGACTCACCACCATCTGCGGCAACCAATAGCTTAGTAGAAATAGTGCTCTGGTCGTCTAAAGTGATGGTGATGGTTTCTGATTTCTCTTGAAGATCTTTTTTATCTAGTCCTGTAACTGTTGTAGGGCAAAGTAATTCAACATTCTCAAGATCCTCAAGTTTGTTCAATAGATTTTTAATAACTAAAGAGTTCTCTACAATATAACCTAAACTATTTTGACGCACATCATTACAATCAAATTCAATATGGCCAGTTCCATCAGACTCCCATATCTCCATGCGCTCAAAAGGACAGACACGCTCACTAACAATACTACTCCATACCCCTATATCTTCTAAAATTTTTCGTGAAGACTCCGTTAATGCTATGACTCTAGAATCAAATTTTGTTGAAAAATCGGGATCTGAAAAAGGCTTTTTTTCAAGAATAGCCACCTTTAAATCTGCACAATTATTAGAACTAGAGTTTAAGCGGTGCACTAAAAGTGCGGCGAAAGACAATCCCACCATTCCAGCCCCAGCAATAACAATATCATATTCCTTATCAGCCATATTTTTATTCCGTATCAGACGTCCTTGAATTAGAAAGTCTAGCGCTACTCAGTTTCAAGCTTCTAGTTTGAAGACCCATACCTAATTTTGCAAAGTTTGTTCTAAATAATGGGATGATATCTAGCGCAAAAAGCCCGGTGTTTCTTATCATTTTGGCAGGGAGAGTAGTACTTCCAAAAATTGTAGGAAGAAAATCACTAAGCAATATTGTTCTTTCTTGGTCTGACTTTTGATGCTTAAGATAGCCCTCTAATACCCTGTACTCTCCTAGAGCTTGATTATCTATTGCTGACTTTGCTAGCTGATTGGCTAGTACAGCTATATCACGTAGTGCTAGATTAAAACCCTGCCCTGCAACTGGATGCAAAGAATGCGCTGCATTTCCAACAAGGACTAAATTACTTCGAACTTGCTCATCACTGGTTATCAATTGAACTGGAAAGCTGTTTCGTAAGCCGACTCCTGTAAACTTACCTAGTCTGAAACCGAAACATGACTGTAGCTCGGCAAGAAATTCATTTTCTGGTAAGGATAAAAGTTTTTCTGCCTGTGCTGGAGAAACTGTCCACACTAATGATGAACGGTGAGCATCATCTATTTTATTCAGGGGCAACATAGCTAGAGGTCCCGAATCAGTAAAGCGCTCATAGGCAACATTATTATGATCTTGTGATAATAATATATTTGCAACGATAGCTACTTGATCGTAATTTTTTGTAGTGACGCCGACGCCTAATAAGCTTCTTGCGGCTGATCTGGCTCCATCTGCAATCACTAATAATTTTGTATTAATCGCTCTAGTTTTGTCTGGCTGAAGTTTTGTAGAAAAACAAAGCTCCATGCCTCCAGCTACAGGTGAAAGTTGCTCTATCTTTGCTGAATCTATAATTTCAATGTCATCAGTTTCATTTATTGCCTCAAAAAGAGCAGAGCCCATTCTTTGGTTTTCTACGACATAACCTAAAGCAGGCAAATTATGCTCTTCAGCCAGTAATTTTGCGCTCCCTAAGTAACCTTTATCAGAAATGTCTACCTTACTTATAGGTGACACATTAGAGCTCAGTGCCTCCCAGATACCTAAGGTTTCAAAAATTTCACGACTACTTTGAGATAGGGCTGTGGATCGAACATCAAAACACTTTTTAGTGCTACTTACAGATAGGTTTTCAAAAGACTGTGAATCTATAATTTGGATTTTCCAGCCACACTTGCAGGAAGACAAAAGCAAGGCGAGAGTAGCGCCCACCATACCGCCACCAATAATAGATATATCAACTTCTTTTGAAGTTTTTAACTGATTAGGCATAATTTTCCGCTGGTATTTCCTACTTAGAGGCCATCATTGCTTCAATTTCTATTGTTGCCTTAGGTGCATCACTTGATAATACGGTCGGTGTATCTTCCGTAACAAGTACATCATCTTCGATTCTAATTCCAATTCCCCTCCAACGCTTGTCAACATCTTTATTATCTGGAGAAATATAAATACCTGGTTCTATTGTAGTCACCATACCTGGCTGAAATGTTCGCCACTGTTCATTTATCTTGTAATTTCCGACATCATGAACATCCATTCCTAGCCAATGTCCTGCTCGATGCATATAAAATTTGTTATATATTTTTTTTTCTATCAGCTCGCTGAGGTTACCTTGAATAATACCAAGATCTAATAATCCCTGAGTGATTATTTCTACTGTTATATTATGCGGCTGATCCCAGCGGTTACTGGTTGAACAAGCAGCTATGCCAGCAACTTGTGCCTCTAAAACTATATCATAAATCATCTTTTGCTCTGCTGTGAACTTTCCATTGATAGGAAACGTTCGGGTTATATCTGCAGAATAATTTTGTAACTCACAACCTGCATCTATTAAAACTAAGTCGCCATCTTTAAGTTTTGAGTTATTCTCTACATAGTGCAGAATACAGCCATTATCACCACCTCCAACAATAGTCCCATATGCAGGCGAAGAGGCTCCAGCCATAGTAAATTCATACTCGATTTCAGCTTGCAGTTGGTATTCGTACATTCCTGGAACACAATTTTTCATCGCTCTACAGTGCGCATACGAAGAAATAGCGGCAGCTTCTTGCATAATTTTTTGCTCTGCTAAACTTTTAAACAGACGCATTTCATGAAGCAAAGGGTCTAAATTGCTAAACAAACCAGATGTTGAGCTTGTGGAGCCTGCATTACCTCTCTTGGCTTTTACATAGCTAGTCAAGAGCGCATCAAAAGTAGAATTTTTGCCTATCGAACAATATATTTTTCCACGATCATCAAGTATTTTAGGTAAAACTTGGTCAATTTTTTCAATAGGAAACGCATCATCAGCACCATATTTTAACTTGGCACCTTTTGGTCCAACGCGTCGGCCATCCCAAGTTTCTTTCTCAATATTTCTATCTCGACAAAACATCAGATACTTATGATTATTTTTACCAGGAATCAAAACTATTATAGCTTCTGGTTCCAAGAAACCTGTTAAGTAAAAAAAATCGCTATCCTGTCGATATGGGTAAAGAACGTCCCTATTGCGAGATTTTTCAGGTGCCGCTGAAAGAATAGCAATGCTATTATTAGGCATCAGTGACATCAACTGATTTCTGCGGTTATTAAATTCTTGATTAGTGATCATTTGTAAATTCTCTGAAAATATTACCTGCAAATAATATAGCTCTATAAAGATAGCACTTTAATGAACTGATGCTGAGCTTGTAACACAATTTTCGTCAAGCTCACCAAAGATGGTTAATACTGCAACTTTAATATATTCAACCAGCTCGGTATAGTTGGCCTCACTATCGCTATTATCATTCTCGTCCTTAACACTTGAAATCTGAATATGTGAAATAGCGGCGATGTCATCTAGGGCTTCAGCTATATCACCAGAAATCTTTGTATTCGATAGTGCTTCTGATTGTCCTAATCCATAAAGAAATCCTTGGCACCACTCACCTAGTGAAGCCAATCGCTCACTCAGCGAAAAATCGTCATCGGGAAGTACTGGTAAAAATTCAAAATCACTACTCCGTATCTGGTCAACAGAAAATTGATACAAGTCAATTAACATTTCACCAAGGTCTTCTACTCTTTCGGATTCAACTTCAAGAAAGCTCGCTATCGTTGTGACCAGAGAAACTTCAGAAAAAACTTCACCGCCGCTAATTGCTCCAGTTAAATAACCATGTAACTCAGCTGGACTACCAGCTAAATTAGCCCGAATAAATGCATCAGAAATTTCATCATATTCCATTTTTATAAACACTCATCGCATTAGTTAATCCTTTATCCTATCACTCTTGAGAGAAGCAAGCACCTAAGATAAAGCAACTCAGAAAAAATCATCCTATACATTTAGTTAGCTTATATTTCATGAATTAGCTTTAAGTTGGTTGACCAATCTATAGCTTCACAATTATAGTTGGGAAAGATCACTTAGTTATAGGCAGACAAATGTCAGTGGACCTGAAGAAATTTGAACAAAAAATAGACGATATCATTACTAAATGCACTAAGCTGCAAAAAGAAAATTTATCCTTAAAAAAAAGGGAGTCTGAGTTCTTAAACCAACGTAACGAACTTCTTGAGAAGCATGGGGTAACTTTAAATCGCTTAGAAAATCTGATCAAGAGGCTAAAAAACTTTAATAATGAGAATTAAAAAATCGTGAATCAGAAAACAGTTAACATTCATATTTTAGATAAAGATTACCAAGTAAGCTGCCCTCAAGAGGAGAGTGATGCACTTATCAGCTCTGCAAAAAAACTTGATGAACAAATGCAAGCAATACGAAATAGTGGCACTGTTATTGGCGTTGAGAGAATTGCTGTGATGGCTGCCCTGAATCTAACATACGAGATCTCTAAAATAGAAAACAAGATGATATCAGAAGAGAATCCTAGCAAAATTATTCAAGATATCGATAAAAAAATCACTATTGCTCTACAAAGTTTAGAAGACACATCCACTTTTTAGCTCTCACGGGTTATAGTACAATTTGTTCCCTGGAATATTTGCCAGTTGATAAGTCCTTGAGCCGATTCTTTATAATCTGGAGGGTTCAAGCCGATATGGTGTGCATGTCCGCGTGACGGAAAGCCTAATATATCGCTGACCCCGCCACCTTGAACTTTACGGTTCAAGGCAAATTCGATAGCGGTATCGTCGGGGAGCACTAAGAAAAAAGAAAGAAAATTTTATGGATACTAATGCTGTACGGCAGCTGATGCGAGAGCGAAGGCGCTCTTTAACTCCAAATCAACAACAAACAGCAGAACAAAATCTTGCCAAAAGACTTTCTTTGCTTCCATGTTTTTATAATAGTAAAAGAATTGCATTTTATTTGGCTCATGATGGAGAAATAGATCCAGCATTTGTTATGAGAATTGCAGAAACCGCAGGAAAAGAATGCTATTTACCTTTACTTCACCCACTAAAACAAAATCGACTATATTTTGCTCGATATAAAAGTGGTGGTGTATTATCAACAAACCGGTTTGGTATAAAAGAACCGCCTTTAAGAGGAGCAAAATTGGTTCCAGCATTTGCGCTTGATTTAATTCTACTTCCACTAGTTGCATTTGATCGTTCATGTAATAGGATAGGTATGGGTGCAGGGTTTTATGATCAAACACTAAAACAGCAGCGGGGAACCACAAGACTGTTAGGATTAGCACAAAGTTTTCAAGAAACTGATAATATCAATAAAGAATCTTGGGATGTTTCTTTGCATGCTGTTGTAACTGAAAAGAGTGTAATTACTGTTAATAAATTTAATCAGAAAAATTAGTAGCTCATAAATTACTAACTCTACACATAAGAAAAAATATCATGAGAAAAACTAAGATCATTTGTACTATTGGTCCAGCATCAGAATCTTTTAGTATGCTAGAAAAACTGGCAAAAGCTGGTATGAATATTGTTAGGCTCAACATGTCCCATGGTGACCATGAATCTCATGCTAGAGTTATAAAGTCTATCCGCACTTTAAATAAAAAGCTTCCAAATCCTATTGCAATTCTCATGGACACTCAAGGTCCAGAAATTCGCACAGGAGACATCAAGCAAGAATTAAACCTTAAAAAAGATGATGTAATTTCTATTGTTGCACGTGGGAAAGAGGACGTTGAATTTACTTCAATAAGAGTCAACTACGAAGATCTGGTAAATGATGTTGCCATCGGAGACATGATCACGGTTGATAACGGTCTGATAAATCTAGAAGTGCTAACTAGAGAAGATCGAACTATGCAGTGTAAAGTGATCGATGGTGGTATTTTGAAAAGTAAGCGCCATGTAAATCTACCGGGTATAAGAGTCAATCTACCTGCAATTACCGAAAAAGATAAAAAAGATATCCTGTTTTCTATAACACAAGAAGTAGATTTCATTGCACTTTCATTTGTTAGAAACTTAGAAGATGTGGAGCAGTTAAGGGCACTTTTAGGTGATAAAGTTGACAAAATAAAAATTATCTCAAAAATTGAAGATCAAGAAGGTGTAAAAAACCTTAGTGATATTGTGGATATTTCAGATGGGGTTATGGTTGCACGGGGAGACCTAGGTGTTGAAATTGCAATCGAAAAACTACCAAGGGTACAGCGTCGTATTATCCGGCTGTGTGCGCAAAGAGGTAAGCGTGTAATTGTCGCAACACATATGCTGGAATCTATGATAAAAAACCCAATACCGACTAGAGCTGAAGTGACAGACGTAGCCAACGCAGTTTACGAAGAAGCTGATGCTATAATGTTATCCGGTGAAAGTGCGATGGGCAAGTATCCCATAAAGTGCGTAGAGATACTTTCTCGAATTACCTTATCAATAGAACAGAGCCCTGGACTTCAGTTCGTCAAAGATTTATCTCTAGAAAACGATAAAGCCGAAATTGCTTCTGCTGCAGTAAAATTAGCTGAGTCTATTCAAGCAAAAGCTATTATTGTTCCTACAAGACGAGGAAAGATGGCTAACTACGTGACAAACTGCCATCCACAAACTCCGATTATTTGTGCCTTTACTAACGACAGCCGTACTCGTCGACAATTAGTTCTAAATAGAAACGTACTTAGTTTTAGAATAAATTTTAGTGAGGATCCAGAAAAAACTTTAGCGACTGCAGCAAAAATTCTTATTACTCGTTCAGAGTTTTCCCCAGAAGACAGAGTTGTTGTCTTATCTGATATTTTAGCTGGGTCTGGATTTGATGCTATTCAAATTCGGCAGTTATCAGATTTACTAAAAATTGATACATAGTGTTTATTTTAAGGCAATTGAACTTAACTCAAAAAGAATTGGTAAGCTGGATTATCTGTTTCCTCAACCCAGCTATAATCCAATTCATCAAGAAACGAGCCTAATTCTCCTCTATCTTTGACTGGGATTTGCAACCCTACTAGAACTCTTCCATCAGCTGAACCGTGGTTGCGGTAATGAAACATAGAGATATTCCAGCGATCACCCAGCTTAATTAAAAACTGCATTAATGCTCCTGGCCTCTCAGGAAATTCGAATCTAAATATCATCTCGTTTATAGCTTCTTGTGCTCTTCCACCTACCATATGTCGAATATGTAACTTAGCAATTTCGTTATCTGTCATGTCCACTATGGGGTAGGCTTTTCTATCTAAATCTTTTACTAAACTAAAACGGTCGTTATCTGAAGAGACCTCTAGACCTACAAAAATATGTGCTTTAGTAGAATCACCCATACGGTAATTAAATTCTGTGATATTACGCTTATTCAAAGACATACAGAATAATTTAAAACTGCCTGGTTTTTCTGGAATAGTTACTGCTAAAATTGCTTCTCTTTTTTCCCCTATTTCTGTGCGTTCAGAAATGTAACGCAGTCTATCGAAGTTAATGTTTGCACCACATTCTACAGCTAATAAGGTTTGTCCTCTTACTCCAGTAGAATCGACATATTTTTTTAATCCAGCCAAACCTAGTGCTCCAGCTGGTTCACAAATGGAACGGGTATCCTCAAAAGTATCTTTGATGCTGGCACAAATTTCATCAACAGAAACTGTTATGACTTCGTCAACGGTATCTTTTAGTATACGAAACGTCTCTTTTCCAATTTTCGCAACGGCAGTCCCATCTGCAAAAATTCCTACGTGTTTTAATTGAACTCTTCGACCCGCTTTTATTGCCGCGTCTAAGCATGCTGAATCTTCAGCCTCTACTGCTATAATTTTAATGCTAGGACGAATTGTTTTTATATAAGCTGCCATACCGGCACACAATCCTCCTCCTCCTACAGCTATAAAAACAGCATCAAGATTTTCTGGGACTTGTTCCAAGATTTCCATAGCAATAGTACCCTGCCCAGCTATCACATCTGGATCATCAAAAGGATGGATATAGGTCATATTTTTTTCAACTACTAAATCTTTGGCGAAGTCAGAAGCCTCATCATAACTGTCTCCTTTAAGCAAGACAGTGGCTCCAAGGGATTTTACTGCACTAACCTTTATTTGCGGAGTGGTAGTTGGCATGACAATAGTTGCTTGGGCGCCTATTTTGTTTGCGGCCATCGCCAAGCCTTGGGCGTGATTGCCTGCTGAAGCAGCAATAACTCCCCTTGCTAACTCAGCTTCACTTAAAGATAGCATTTTGTTATACGCCCCACGCAACTTAAAAGAAAAAATTGGCTGCAAATCTTCTCTTTTTAGCAAAACTCGATTACTAAGACGCAAGGAAAGTTGTGGAGCCTCATCTACTGGTGTCTTTATAACCAAGTCATAGATTTTGGCTTCTTGAATCCGCTTTACATAACTTTTAGGCATTTTGACTCTTTTATTTAATTGAAATAAACCCTACCTAGCTAATAGTAAATTTTCGATGGATGCAAAGCTAGTATTGATAGACATTTTCTATCATTTCATACTTTAATAAGTATAATCAAAAGGATAGAAAATTCTCAATTATGGCTTAGTTTATGAACCCATCTGCTCAAAATATCCTTAAAGAGACTGTTGCACAAGCAGCAGTAGACTACGTGCTTAATAAAATAAACTCGGATAGCATTATTGGCATAGGCACCGGTTCTACTGCTAATTTCTTCATCAACCTCTTAGCGCCCCATAAAAATAAATTTAAAGGGACAGTTGCTAGCTCTCAAGCCTCAGAAAAAATTATTAAGCAGAATGGTATGGAGGTTTTTGAATTAAATTCTATAGGTGAGATAGAAATTTATGTTGATGGTGCTGATGAGGCTAATCAAAAATTGGAGCTAGTTAAAGGTGGGGGAGGCGCACTCACAAGGGAAAAAATTATTGCTGCTGTAGCGTCCGAATTCTTATGTATAGCTGATGAAACTAAATGGGCTGAATCCTTGGGTGTATTCCCGTTACCAGTTGAAGTTATACCTATGGCTAGAAGCTACGTTGCAAGAGAAATCGTTAAACTAGGTGGAGATCCAGTTTTCCGTCAAGGCTTCAGCACTGACAATGGTAACAATATTATAGATATTCATCATCTTCACCCTATCATCTCTCCCCAAGAAATAGAAAAGCAGATTAATCATATTGTAGGTGTCGTTGCTAGCGGGATGTTTGCGTTAAGACCTGCGGACATTTTGTTGCTTGGATCAACGAACGGGGTAAAAACTCTTCGCTCTGTATGAAAAAATATATGCTGTATTAGCTAGAATATCTTCAATGTAGGCTCGTTCAATGCTGCAAATTGTTCCCGAAGTTCTAAGATATGTTCACTCCAATAACGTATACTGTTGAACCAAGGGAAAGCCATAGGAAACGCAGGATCACTCCATCGCTTAGCTATCCAAGCCGTATAATTAATTATCCTCAAAGTTCTCAGAGCATCAATTAGCTGTAGTTCTCGTGGGTGGAAATCAAAAAATTCATTATAGCCATCTATAATTTCTGACAACTGGGCACTTTGGCGATCTCGTTCTCCAGAAAGAAGCATCCATATATCCTGAATTGCTGGCGCCATGAGGGCATCATCAAGATCTACGAAGTGGGCGTTGTTATCTCTCCATAAAATATTACCAGCATGGCAATCTCCATGTACACGAATATGCTCAATTGCCCCAGCATTGTTAATAACTTCGTCTACTCTCTCCATAAGGTCTTCAATTAATGAATCGTATGATACTTTTAGTTCACCTGGAATAAAATTCTCACTCACAAGTTTAGATGCCTCATAACCGAAAGTACTACTATTTAACACATGACGAAAATTGAAAGGCTTTACTGCTCCTACAGCATGCATTCTGCCTAACAATTTACCTAGTAGGTATAAGTTATCTAAGTCATCTAGCTCTGGTCCATAGCCGCCCTTTCTAGGAAATAACGCAAAATTAAACCCTTTATACTCAAAGAGGCTATTTCCGCTTGAGTTGCGGATTGGAGCAACAACTGGCAACTCTTTCTCAACTAATTCAAAACAAAATTGATGTTCTTCTAAAATCTGCTCCTTACTCCATCGGTTGGGACGATAAAATTTTCCAATAATTGGAGATGAATCCTCAATACCAATTTGATAGACTCGATTTTCATAGCTATTAAGGGGAAATAATCGACCATCACTTAAATAATTACAGCTCTCCATTGCATCTAAAATAAAGTCAGGGGTGAGCTGGTCAAACGGATGAGGTAAAGAATCTTGAGATTCAGCTAGCTTGTCATTCGATTCTTCAATATTGCCGTCAATACTATTACTCATTCTTTTTCACCAAAAATAATTTGTGATCAGATCTTGCCAATAAAAAAACTATTAAAGCAGTTAAAATCCATACAACGCAAGCAACGATATACGGCTGTCCGGCATACAAAGATCCGACAACAACTAAACTTACAATATTACCTATAACCTGTACGGTGATAATTAGGGGAATGTACTTGTAACTTAATTCAGAGAATAATCCCATAAGGAAGGCAGCAGAAAAATTCCAAGCTCCGCCAATAAAACAAAAAGCAATAACCATTAGTTTCTGTGGTAAATACCCGGATAGGCCAACAACTAATAAAAGTACAGAAACTCCCATAGCTGAGACTATAGGTTTTATGTAGCTTGATCTTATTTCTATGAGGGCCGCAAGAAGACCGCCTATGCTGCTTGATAGGGCTAAAATTACCATATAAAATCCCGCACTATATGCTATGGGTTCTATCGTGTTGCGCACTGTATTGCCACCTACAAATATTAATAGCAATGCAACTAAAAAAAATATGATTAATAGCTTTTTTTTATGGGCAACAGGGATTATAAATTTAACTTGCTTTATATTTTTCGAAACTTTTAGACTCAAAATAACTAAGCCTGCACATATGCAAGAAGCTGCAATTAATACATTATTAAAGCTGATCAGCCCAGCAACCTTAGGTGGCAAACAATAAGCAGTTAGAGCAACGATGATAGACTGTAAACATAAGACTAACGCATAGCTTCTGATGGGATTAGCACTTGTGCCAAGACACACAAAGGCAACGGAACAAACAGTTCCAGTAAAAAATCCAGATAGACCCTGACAAATTAATAAAAAAGAAAAGTCTGATAAAAATGTAGGTAGTAAAAAACTGATTATCCCCATAATACTGCTGACAAAAGACAGCAATCTCCAGTTTACTAACGAAATATATAAAGTAGTTAATATTCCAGCCAAAAAAGTACCGCCTAAAAAAACTCCCCCTAACCATAAAGGTTCTGACGAGGTAAGCTCAAGTTCTCTGGATGCTACGGCCACAATTAAGGGTATATTGATTAGATAAATTGTAGCGAATAAAGAAATAACTATTGAGGTACAGCGGACGCTAATACTTTTTAGATCTACATATTTTTTTTCATACAAAATTTGTGCTATCTCCCAACCTTTACATTATTTTTTTTAGTACTAGTGATTAACGCATAGCGTAAAATCTTATTTAGGAGAAATTTCCTACCAAATATCCCTGATGCATTTTATCTAAGCTGCGAACTTTAATTTTACTTGCTTTTCCAGCTGTACCGAAAGACTCATATCTATTCCTACAAACATCTTTCATTGCCTTGGTCGTCTCAGCGAGATATTTTCGAGGGTCAAATTCCGCTTTATTTTCAGCCATAAAACGCCTAACTGCTCCGGTAGAGGCTAACCGTAAATCTGTGTCTATATTTATTTTACGTACGCCATGTTTAATACCCTCAACAATTTCTTCTATCGGTACACCATAGGTCTCGGGAATTTCACCACCAAATTGGTTGATAACTGCTAGCCATTCTTGTGGAACCGATGATGATCCATGCATCACAAGATGTGTATTAGGGATACGTGAATGGATAGCTTTTATTCGATCAATATCTAGTATATCGCCTGTTGGTGGACGAGAAAATTTATAAGCGCCATGTGACGTGCCGATAGCAATAGCAAGAGCGTCTACAGATGTATGAGATACAAAATCTGCTGCCTCTTCTGGATCCGTTAACATCTGCTCATGAGACAAAGTACCTTCTGCACCCACGCCATCTTCTTCTCCAGCCTGTCCAGTCTCAAGAGATCCAAGGCAACCTAACTCGCCCTCTACCGAGACTCCACATGCATGTGCCATTTCAGCAACTTTTTTTGTCACCTCAACATTATATTCATAAGATGCAGGAGTTTTTCCGTCCTCCCTTAAAGATCCATCCATCATAACTGAACTGAATCCAAGCTGAATAGATCGCTGGCAAATAGCAGGACTGGTGCCATGATCTTGATGCATACATACAGGGATATGAGGAAATTCTTCTATAGCAGCCAAAATCAGATGCCTGAGAAAAGGAGCTCCCGCATATTTTCTAGCACCAGCAGAAGCTTGGACAATAACTGGGGCATCAGTTGCATCTGCAGCCTCCATGATTGCTCGCATTTGTTCCAAATTATTTACGTTAAATGCAGGAACGCCGTATCCATGTTCGGCAGCATGATCTAACAATTGTCGCATTGAAATAAGAGCCATGAATCAATTCCTTGCAATTATGTTGATATTCTAATAACTATTAGTTAGTTATATTATTTTTTTATGCATCAATCAGCAAGAGTTTCTGCGCCAAACCTGCTTTCAAGTATTTCTATAGCAGGCAAAGTTTTTCCTTCAACATACTCTAAAAAAGCCCCACCGCCTGTTGATACATATGAAATTTTATCGGTAATGCCGAATTTATCTACCGCTGCAAGCGTGTCCCCTCCTCCAGCTATAGAGTAACCAATACTTTTGGAAATTGCTTCAGCTATTAAGCGTGTTCCAGTTTCAAATTTCTGAAATTCGAAAACACCTATAGGTCCATTCCACAGAATAGTGCCAGCCTTTATTAAAATTTCAGCTAACTTTTTTGCTGAAACTGGACCAAAATCAAGAATCATATCTTCACTTGAAACGTCAGTTGTCTCCTTTAAGATCGCTGATGTTGACTCAGAGAACTCTCGGCCTACCATTACATCGGTTGGAAGGAGTATGTCAGTTTTTAACATTATTCGCTGAGCATCAACAATGAAATCATGCTCACAGAGAGAGTTTCCGACAGGGAGGCCTTTTGCTGCTAAAAAGGTGTTAGCGATACCGCCTCCAACAATAAGCTGATCTACTTTACTCGAAATTTTTTCCAATACAGCCAATTTGGTCGATATTTTTGATCCACCGACGATGGCTACCATAGGTCGCGATGGATTTTCTAAGACTTTATCTAATACCTCTAATTCACGAATCAATAACGGGCCGGCACAAGAAACTGTCGCGTACTTAGCTACACCATGCGTAGATGCTTGGGAACGATGTGCAGCACCAAAAGCATCCATAACAAAAATATCACAAATAGAAGCATACGATTTTGCTAGGCTTGTTTGATTTATTTTTTCTCCTTGATTAAATCTAACATTTTCTAATAGCAATATTTTACAATCACTATTAGGTAGATTTTTTTTCCAATCTAAAATGACTGAAACTTTCATTTTGAGCAATTTTTCTAAGCAATCAGCAATTGGTTTTATAGAGTACTTATGATCAAACTCACCCTCAACCGGTCTGCCTAGGTGAGACATTAAGATTACTTGAGCTCCAGCATCTAAAGCATATTGAATTGTTGGTATTGCTGCGAGAATTCGGGCATCCGAAGTTATAACTCCATTTCTTATTGGCACATTAAAATCTTCACGAATTAACACGCGTTTATCTTTAAGGCATAAGTCGGTCATTTTTAGCATTTTCAAAAAATTTTGCCCTTATTTTTTTATACCTAACCAATACTTTGTTAATTCCAGCATGCGGTTTGCATACCCCCATTCGTTATCAAACCATACTAGTATTTTGACTAATCGTTTCTGGCTGACCCGAGTTTGGCTAGCGTCAACAATGCCACTGCGCTCATCATGATTAAAATCACATGAAGCTAAAGGTTCTTCTGTATAACCAATAATTCCAGTAAGTTCCCCCAGAGAGACTTGCTCTAAAACTTGGTTCACACGCGGAACATCTACATCAGTTTTAAGTAATACAGATAGATCAATTACCGATACGTTTATTGTAGGTACCCTCATAGCTTGCGCTTCAAAGCGACCAACTAATTCAGGCATCATTCTATCAATACCTATAGCTAATTCTGTATCAACAGGAATAATAGAGTGGATAGCAGCACGAGTTTTTCGTAAGTCTGTATGGTGATATGCGTCAATAACTGGTTGGTCGTTCATAGCAGAGTGAATAGTAGTGATCACACCTCCTTCGACTGTAAATTCTTTATGAAGAGTCTTAATTACTGGCACTACACAGTTAGTTGAGCAGGATGCATTAGAAATAACTAGCTCATCGCCATTTAAAGTTTTTTCGTTAACACCCATCACAATTGTCGCATCTACATCTGGTTCTGCTGGTTGAGAAAAAAGTACTTTTTTTGCGCCTGCTACTATATGTTTCTCTGCAGTTAAGCGATCCGTAAAGGCTCCGCTGCACTCTAAAACAATATCAATATTTAAAGCATCCCAAGGCAAGCGATTTATCTCCTTGAACTGAAATATTGATATATCATCTCCATTGATTAAAAGTGTGTTGTTTTTTATTTGTATGCTGCCAGGAAAATGACCATGGGTTGAATCGTACTTGGTAAGATGCGCTATGGTTTTACAATCAGCCAGCTCATTAATAGCGACTACCTGCATGTACTTTCTATATTCGGACTCATAAAGGGCCCTTAGAACAGAGCGTCCAATTCGGCCATAGCCGTTAATAGCTACGCGGATCAATGAATTTCTTTTGGTATTCATAACCTATTCCAAATACTTTTATAGTTGAGCTAAGACTGCATCGATAACGCCCTGAACTGTAAATCCAAAATGCTTCATTACTTCTTCACCTGGAGCTGACTCACCAAAAGTCTTCATGCCGACTACTTTTCCGTCAATACCTACATATTTATACCAATAATCTGCATGCCCCGCCTCAACTGCTACTCGCACTCTAATCCTCGGGGGTAATACAGAATCACGATAAACTAAATCCTGCAAACAAAAAATTTCTGCACAAGGCATAGATACCACGTTAGCTTTTATACCTTTCTTAAGTAGTGATTCTGCAGCATCAACTGCTATCTCCACCTCTGAACCAGTTGCGATTATAATTGCATCTGGTTCTGCTTTGGCATCCTTAAGTATATAGCCGCCTTTAACTATATTATTTAACTGGTCTGAGCTCCGAATCTGTGGGGTTAATTTTTGTCTACTAAACACCAATGCGCTTGGTCCATCAGATCTCTGAATTGCACTCTTCCAGGATACTGCAGACTCTATAGTGTCACAGGGCCTCCAGGTTTCTAGGTTGGGGGTTGATCTTAGAGCTGTCAGTTGTTCGACAGGTTGATGTGTTGGGCCATCTTCGCCCAAACCAATAGAGTCATGAGTGTAAACAAATATACTTTTTTGCTTCATGAGTGCAGCCATACGTACTGCATTTCTGGCATATTCCATGAATATCAAAAAGGTGGCCCCATAAGCGATAAACCCGCCATGGAGTGTTATACCGTTCATCATACCGCTCATGCCAAACTCTCTCACACCATAAAATAGATAGTTTCCAGATGCATCTTTTCCTGTAATTCCCTTAGATCCTGACCATAACGTCAAGTTTGAACCAGCCAAATCGGCCGATCCACCTAGTAATTCAGGCAGCATAGGGCCGAAGGTATTCAGGCAGTTTTGTGATGCCTTTCGAGATGCAATTTTTTCCATTTGCTTTTGACATTCAAAAATGTAGCTATTTGCATTGTCATTAAAGTCTCTAGGTAGAGTTCCGTTCAATCGGCGCTCAAGCTCTTCAGCGAGTTGAGGGTGTTCATTTCGATAATCATCAAATCTTTTGCTCCACTTCATTTGAGAAGCTACACCGTTTTTCGTAGCATCCCAACTGCTATATATATCTGGTGGGACTTCAAACGAATCAAATTTCCATTTTAACTGTTCACGGGCCAACTCCACCTCTTCTTTACCTAATGGAGCGCCATGGCAATCTTCTTTACCTTGCTTGTTAGGAGAACCGAAACCAATGACTGTTTTACAGCATATTAAAGTGGGTTTATTTTTTTCAGTACGAGCCTCTTCAATAGCTGCCTTAATAGCAATATGATCATGTCCATTTATACTTGGAATTACCTGCCAACCATAGGACCTGAAACGTTCTGGTGTGTCATCTGTGAACCAGCCCTCTATTTCGCCATCAATAGAAATGCCGTTATCGTCATAGAATACCACTAGCTTACCCAGTTTTTGAGTTCCTGCAAAAGAAGAAACTTCGTGAGATATACCTTCCATTAGACAACCATCACCCAAAAAACAGTATGTGTTATGGCTTACAATTTCGTGGTTAGCTCTATTAAACTGAGCTGCTAGAATTTTCTCAGCCAAAGCCATACCTACTGCGTTGCTTAGTCCTTGGCCTAGGGGGCCTGTTGTCGTCTCAACACCTGGAGTATATCCATATTCTGGATGACCAGGTGTTTTAGAATGTAGTTGACGAAAATTCTTTAAATCTTCTATAGATAGGTCATAACCACTAAGATGTAGTAATGAATATAGCAACATAGAACCGTGCCCATTGGACAGTACGAAACGATCACGATTAGCCCAAGAAGGATCAGAAGGATTATGAACTAAGTAATCGTTCCATAACACTTCAGCAATATCCGCCATGCCCATAGGGGCGCCAGGATGTCCACTATTAGCTTTTTGAACAGCATCCATACTAAGTGCACGGACTGCGTTGGCAAGATCACGTCTAGAAAGCATACAAAAACTCCTACTAAGTAAAACACATTGCAACATTTGGAAAATTGGGTGTCATTCTCTCTTACTAATGGAGTCTCGTAAACACGCTATTACTAATACTTTAATCTATATCAATAAATATTGATATAGATATATTTAGGTGATACAATTATTTATATGAATAATACCATTAAGATTGCCAAGAGAGTTTCAAACTCTTATATAAGAGATAAGCAAAAATCTTCTTATTTAAACGCAACGACTGTAAATACAGCCACACTGGCAGTATTTCTTAAGGCTGCAGGCGATCCCCTTCGTTTAGATATTCTTAGAGTTCTTCAGCATAATGCTTATGGCGTCCTTGAGTTAGGTGAGATTTTTGAAACAAAGCAATCTGGGATGAGTCATCATTTAAAAGTTCTAGCGAATGCTGGTCTTGTTGTATCACGTAGAGAAGGTAATACAATCTTCTACAGACGGTCACCCTTACCGTTAAAATCAGCTATTAAGGAGCTTCATCGAGGTCTTTTCTCTACTATAGATCTATCCGAAATCCCTTTAGATTTAGTTCAGAGAATTCGAATGATAAATCTTGAGCGCACTCGGGCTTCTCGTGAATTTTTTGAACAGAACACTGGTAGGTTTAATGCAAACCAAGATTTGATTGCTAGCTATACACAATATGGGCAAATTATAACTGAGTTTTTGGATGCAACTTCAGTCAAAAAAGGCACTGTTCTCGAAGTGGGCCCAGGAGAAGGCGACTTCCTATTAAATCTCGCTAAACGATTTGACCAAGTAATAGCTATAGATACATCAAAGGAAATGATCGGTATTTCGCAGAAAGTAGTTGCAGAAAATAAATTAGGCAACGTAGATATTGTGCATGGAGATACTGGATCAGCTTTAGAAAAAGGCATTACGGCTGACTGCATAACCCTAAACATGGTACTTCACCATACACCAGATCCTGCTGCTGTGTTTAACGATTTATCTAGGCTGCTAACTTCAGAAGGAGTCTTGCTCGTTACAGAGCTTTGTGACCATGACCAAAGTTGGGCGCATGAATCATGCGGCGATCTATGGTTGGGGTTCGAGCCAAATGACTTAAGTGGCTGGGCTTCTGCTGCAAGTCTTCGCGAAGGAGAAAGTCTTTATTTGGCTCAGCGAAACGGCTTTCAAGTGCAATTGCGTCAATTTATTAAAAAGTGAAAATAATTTTTAATTATGTAGGAAACTAACGATGTCCAACTATGGTCTTTTTACTTCTGAATCAGTTTCTGAGGGTCACCCAGATAAAATGGCTGATCAGATTTCTGATGCCATTTTAGATGCTATTATCAAAGATGATCCTCAATCTCGGGTAGCTATAGAGGTAATGATCAAAACAGGTATGGTTATCGTTGCTGGCGAAGTGAGAACAGACACCTATATTGATCTAGAGGAAATTGTCCGAAACGTAATAATGGATATTGGTTATATAAATTCTGATTTAGGTTTTGATGGCGCCTCATGTGCAGTATTGAACGCTATTGGAAAGCAATCAAATGATATTGCTATGGGTGTCGATGAAGGACTGGAAAAAACACTAGGAGCTGGAGATCAGGGGCTAATGTTCGGCTATGCAGCGAATGAAACAGAAGTTCTCATGCCAGCACCAATTTATTACGCCCATCGAATAGTAGAGAAACAATCTAAATTACGTAAAAGTGGCGTATTACCTTGGCTACGTCCTGATGCTAAAAGTCAAGTAACGTTGCGCTATGAAGGTGGTTTGCCTGTTGCAGTTGATGCTATTGTATTATCAACTCAACATGACCCAGATGTCTCTCTTATTGATTTACGTGATGCTGTATTAGAACAAATTATCAAGCCCGTTATTCCTGAAGTATGGCTCCATAAAAACACTAAGTACCATATCAATCCTACGGGCCGATTTATTATTGGAGGACCTATGGGAGACTGCGGATTAACTGGCCGAAAAATTATTGTTGATACATATGGTGGTATGGCCCGTCATGGCGGTGGAGCTTTCTCTGGAAAAGATCCATCGAAGGTAGATAGATCAGCTGCGTATGCTGCGCGATATGTGGCAAAGAATCTTGTTGCAGCAGGAATTGCTGACCGATGCGAAATACAAATTTCGTACGCAATTGGTGTTTCAGAACCAACATCTATCAGCATTAACACCTTTAATACAGGTACAGTGAGCAATGATGAAATTATTCGGTTAGTACGAGAGAATTTTGATCTTCGACCGCAAGGAATTATAGATATGCTAGATCTTAGTAGACCTATTTATCAGCCTACTTCAACTTATGGGCACTTTGGTAGAGAAAATAAGAATTTTTCATGGGAAAAAACAGACAAGGCTGACGATTTAAGAGGCTCTCTCTAAGAAAGCCTGAAATCAAATTAAATTAAATACACACATTACAGAGGACGAAAAATGAATACAATGGTTGCAAAAAATGATTATCAAGTAGCAGATATAAATTTAGCAGACTTTGGTCGTAAAGAAATCGCTATAGCTGAGACCGAAATGCCTGCACTTATGGCTCTTAGGGCTAAATATCGCTCAGAAAAACCCCTAAAAGGAGCTAAAATACTCGGGTGTATTCATATGACTATTCAAACAGCTGTGTTGATAGAGACACTTGAAGAACTAGGGGCACAAGTGCGATGGACATCATGCAATATCTTTTCTACTCAAGATCACGCGGCAGCGGCTATTGCTGCTAATGGTACAGCTGTTTTTGCTTGGAAGGGTGAGACTGAAGAAGAGTATGAATGGTGTCTAGAACAACAAATTCTAAGTAACGGCAAACCATGGGATGCAAACATGGTGCTTGATGATGGTGGAGATTTGACAGGACTATTGCATAAGAAATATCCACAGATTTTAGAGGGTATTCATGGGGTTACCGAAGAAACGACTACCGGAGTGCTTCGTCTGCTAGAAATGCTCGAAAATAACGAACTTAAAATACCTGCTATTAACGTAAACGATTCTGTCACAAAATCAAAAAATGATAACAAGTATGGGTGTCGTCATAGCTTAAATGACGCTATCAAGCGAGCGACTGATCACTTACTCGCAGGGAAAAAGGCTCTAGTAATCGGTTATGGTGACGTAGGGAAAGGTGCAGCTCAATCATTACGCCAAGAAGGGATGATTGTGAAAGTAACTGAAGTAGATCCAATCTGCGCTATGCAAGCATGCATGGACGGATTTGAAGTAGTTTCAACATACATGAATGGTAATCCAACTGAGAACGTGAATGTTGATCTGCTCAGAACAACAGATTTATTAGTTACTACTACCGGTAACTACAACGTTTGTGATTCAGATATTTTATGTGAACTGAAAACCGCTTGTGTAGTGTGCAATATTGGTCACTTTGACAATGAAATTGACACTGCATACATGCGCGAAAACTGGAAATGGGTAGAAATAAAGCCACAGGTTCACCAAGTTTTTCGTGATCAATCTACAAACGATTATCTTTTGCTTCTTTCTGAAGGAAGGCTAGCTAATCTAGGCAATGCCACGGGCCATCCAAGTAGAATAATGGATGGATCGTTTGCTAACCAAGTTTTAGCGCAAATTCTTCTTTATAAGCAAGATTTTGCAAATCAGGATAATGCATCTAAAGAAAAATTATTGCGCGTCGAGGTTCTACCAAAAAAACTGGATGAAGAAGTTGCAGCTGAGATGGTCAAAGGGTTCAGTGGTACGCTTACTCGACTTAAGTCCTCACAAGCTAAGTATATAAATGTACCTGTTGATGGTCCCTTTAAAGACGACAGCTATAGGTACTAATTAAAGAATTATTACAATAGAGTTATTAAATAAATGAATAATCATCATTTAAGTTTTGAGTTCTTTCCTCCAAAAACTGAAGAGGGCAAGATTAAGTTAGCTGACGTTCACAGCAAACTAAGCAGACTTAATCCAGAGTTTTTTTCAGTTACCTATGGTGCTGGAGGCTCAACAAAGTCGTTCACGAAGGATACTGTGCTTAACATTCAAGCTACGGGATCTAAAGCGGTTCCTCATATATCTGTGTGTGCAGACGACAAACCATCATTACTTAGCCTTCTGAAAGATTACCAAGATTCTGGAATAACAAAAATAGTTGCACTACGAGGAGACCTTCCCTCGGGTATGGGTGGCACGAAACAACTTGTATATGCAAACGAGCTCGTCGCTTTAGTGAAAGAACATTTTGGAGACAGTTTTGAAATATTAGTTGCTGCTTATCCAGAAATACATCCGGAAGCTGAGAGCTGTAAAAAAGATATCTATTGGCTGAAAAGTAAGTTTGAGAACGGGGCTAGTCGAGGGATAACCCAATATTTTTTTAACTCAAACAGCTATTTTTATTTTATAGAGGAATGCGAAAAAGTTGGTATTGCAGCTCCAATAATTCCAGGTATTATGCCGATCACAAACTACCGTAATCTAGTTCGTTTTTCAGATAGTTGTGGGGCTGATATTCCACGATGGATCAAAAAAAGGTTGCATCAGTATGAAGATGACGAAGAAAGCATCAGAGAGTTTGGGTTAGACGTTGTTACCCATCTTTGTGAAGATCTGCTGGCAAATGGAGCTCCTGGATTACATTTTTATACGATGAATCAAGCAGATGTCAACCTCTCTCTATGTGAAAGATTAGGTTTTTCATAATCATATGCGAAATACAAGAGTCTTCACAAAAAAACCTCTTTCTGTTGGTATTGAAGTTGATCTTGACGATTTTTCTACTAAGCACTTAGAAACTGTTTTGAGGCTAGTCCCGGGAAATCCTGTCACTATTTTTAATGGCGAGGGGGGCGAGTTTAAAGCGTTCATAAAAAGTTCTGGTAGAAAAAAAACGACCGTACAAGTTAGTGAATACTCAGAAATCAATCGAGAGTCTCCTTTGAAGATTCATCTAGGAATAGGATTATCTCGTGGAGATAGGATGGATTCGATCGTACAAAAATCTACCGAAGCTGGGGTGACACAGATAAGCCCTTTATTTACTGAAAGAACTGAAGTAAAGCTAACGGGTAGAAGATTAGAGAACAAATTACTGCATTGGGAGAAAATCTGTATCAGTGCCTGCGAACAATCTTATAGAAATAAAATACCAGTCATTAATTCTCCAATAAAAATTAATGACTGGATTTACAGAGTCTCATCTGTAAAAAAAATAGTACTCGATCATAACGCTTTAACTACAATCTCTGCTTTGAGAAAAGAAAACAATGTATCAAGTGTATGTCTTTTAATAGGGCCAGAAGGTGGCCTTTCTGAAGAAGAAATACATACATCTAATGTTGCAGATTTTAGTATATTTTCTCTTGGACCAAGAATTTTTCGCACAGAAACTGCACCAATTGCTGCGATAAGTATTCTCCAGTCACTTTGGGGTGACATTACTTAAAGACACTTTGTCAAAAAATGCCTTATTTATATGTCGGCTAAAAAATTAGCTAAACCTAGTGTTTTGCTTCTTGCTTAGCTTTCTTGGCTGCTTCTTCTCCAGATTTCTTCTCTTTGTACATTGCATCAAAGTTAATAGGAGCAAGCATAAGGGGAGGGTAACCAGCTTTCAACAAAACATGGTCTATCGTTTCTCTAAGATAAGGAAACATAATCAATGGGCAAGCTGAATTTAACGCTTCGTCTAAGCGATCATCAGGAAATCCACTAATTAAAAATAAAGCAGCTTGATCGACCTCTTGGCTAAAAGCTACTATATTTTCGTTTGTTGCGGTTACCTTAACACTAATGATAACTTCATAGCGTCCGTCATCATCAATAGCATCGTGTGTAATATTTAAATCTAATGTAGTTTCTGGCTTCCAGTCTGTACCGAATACGCTAGCTGAATTTGGCGAGGTAAACACATTTTTTTTCAAATAAATCTTTTGCATCGAGAAATGAGGTGCTGATGACTCTTTTGACATTTCTTTCTTCCTTAATTTTTTGTTTGTTTAAAATACTAATAAATTCATCATCTAAGAATTAGATTAAAGATTTATAATTGAGCGATTTATTGCAAGAGAGAAATATATCGGTCCAAACTTACAATAATTTATGTGAATTTTTAGATAAAATTTTAACCCAAAAACAAATAAGTCCCAACCAAAGGCTGGGACTTATTCTTTACTAGCAACAACTTATATCTTAGCTGGTGCTTTGATTCCAACCCACTCGAAAAAAGTCTTCAAGTCTGGTTTGACATCATGCATACACATGTACCAAGGTGTTGGCGCTTCAATATCAAGCATTGTTCCACAATCTGGGCATGAGTACTCACGATATACCTGCCAAGATGTATCTGGTGACATTAATCGTGGATAAACTTGATCCATTTTTTCAGCTGTATCACGAACATAAATATTCGCATTAAGCTTCCAGTTACCTGTGTAATGGCCAAAATCTTTACCGCAATCACAGAATGCATGAATTTCTTCATCACCATCTCTAATAGCTAAGTTTAGATGTGGACCTAATGCCATGATAACTTTATGTTTATATGACAATTTATCCTGTATTACTTCCATGTAAAGTTTGTAACGGTCAGCGTCTTTAGGCATGGAAATCATTTGATGCACTGTATCCCAGGCTAAAGTGCCGTCGACCAGCTGCTTAACTTCTTGTTTTGTATATGAAGACATATCTATACTCTCTTTTTATTTAATTGATAATTGATCGAGTGCATCAGGATCGATGCACTCACTCCAATTTCTCAAGTTAATATTATTCCTCAGTCATGATGACGGGCTTACAGTCCGGCATTTCGCTGATGTCCATAGTTTTAGTAGAACCATATGTTGGGATGCCCAACGAGGACTCTAACAAGTTATAATCTGCAGGTAAGTCCCAGAATGTTTTAAACTCATTTAGGAACGGCTCTGACAGAGCAAAACTTGAAGCATACATCTGCTTAACTTGTGGAGAAGCTATATTGTCAACGATATTTTGACGTTCAGTTTTCATCCACTCTTTGACAGGAACACTACGCTTAATGCGGTCTTTCTTGATTTGCTCTTGAGCCGCAGTAGTCTTAGCTGAATCAACAGTGTAAACACCCTCATGATCTTGAGTGTATACAACGCCATAAATTTTCTTGGCGTATTCAGGAAGAATGTAGTTCTCATTAAGATCTTCTTCGATACTTTGTGCGCCACTATGTAAACGATCCAAAGGATCACCAAATCCTGGACCACCACGTAGGTAGTTCAAGTACAGATCACCATTATCAAACATAGCTTCTGTAGTGATACATTGTTTGTCACGCTTAACTTCGGCGTCTGGTCCAAGAAGTGTTTCCCATACACGATCATCTGGGTTCAAATCTTCACCTAAAGGAATATCCTTACCAGTCATGATACGTCCATCTTCTCCTAGAAGACCAGTGTTGTGGGCTTCGAAACGGTAACCAGTTGCTGAAGGATATCCACCCATCAAACCCCAGTCACTGTTCATGTAACCATTACCCATGAAGAACATAGTCCAATCACAAGAACCGTGAACCATACGTAAAGTTTCAAACCCGTTACCACCACGCCACTTACCATAGCCGCCTGAGTTGGTTTTTTGAGTACGACCCAAGTATAAAAGAGGCTCTGCTAGTTCCCAGATCTCTATATCACCCATATCGCCTTCAGGGTTCCAGATAGCAGCAGCGTTGTTAAGTCCGTCTTTCATCGCACATGCGCCTGTACCACAAGCAGCAGTCTCAAAACTGTTAACAGCGTGAATTTCGCCATCTTGGTTGATACCGCCACCTTGTAACCAGTTACAAGGGTTAGAGTTCCCAGAGTTAACTTCTTCTAGGTATCCACGACCAAAGTATGTACGACTAATTCCGCGCCACAAAGAGCTCCAAGAAGAAACCAAGAAGTGCCATGCGTCAGCGTGAGCTGTGCGACGATCATCAGGGTTAGTCCAAGTACCTTTTGGTAGACGGAATTGAGTTGCATAACGACAACCATCGTTAATACGCTCTGTAGGTACAAGACTTTGAGTCATCATTACCCAAATACCAGAAGTAAACGCTGTGGGGTTTGCATTATATGTATGCCATCCCCAACGACTACAACCTTCAAAGTCTAAACGCCAAGTAGCATCCTTTTTAACTGTAATAAGGCATGGTGCGTGCATGATTGAATCAAGCTTAGCGAATGGAGATGGTACCGCTACATCTGGATGAGTGTAAGGTACATCAACAAATGCGACAGTTCTAACTTCTCCTGGAATACACATAGCCTTGATACGGCTAGTTAGTCCACGACGACCATCCTCAATAACTTCCATTGCGAAAACATCCCAGGCTTCAACACCTTCGTCTGCGATAGTTTCTTGAACCATTTCACGAATCATTTGCGTACCAGCAATACGTGTTTTCTCATCAAGAATCCAGTATTTAACAGTACGGACGTTACGTTGACTTTCATGCAACCAGTCACGTAGTGGAGTGTCATTAACACCTGTCTTACGACAAGTAATCTGCAAACCATCACCGAAACGTTGGATTTGTCCGTTAGACATAGATCCTGGTCCAACTGCACCAGTATCAATAACGTGCGTAACACCACCTACCCATGCACACAAGTACCCTTCAAAGAATACGGGTATGATAGTTGCGATATCGCAAGGATGAACATTACCAGTTTGGCAATCGTTGTTGGTAAACATGTCACCATCATTGATACCAGGGTTAATTTCCCAATTGTTTTGGATCATGTACTTGATTGCTGCACCCATAGTACCAACATGAATGATGATACCAGTAGATGTAGCAATACAGTCACCAGCTACGTTGTAGAGTGTGAAACACAGCTCACCTTCTTGCTCAACGATTGGCGATGCTGCAATTTTCTTAGCAACTTCACGAGAGTTAACCAATCCTGCACGAACTTTAGAAAAAATTCGTTCGTATGCGATTGGATCACTTTCTTTCAAAGTTAAAGTCTTAATACCGTCATAGTGTCCAGTTTCTGACGCACGCGCCAAGATACCATTACGGTTCTCATCTAATGACAAGCCGTTTCTCAACAATTTGCCTAGTTCTGCCCCTTTAAGGGTTTCTAATATAGTCATAAGATTTCCTCTATTATCTATTGATCTAAATCGCGTCGACGGTATTGAAAGCAACACTTTCTATATCTGTCTCAATCAAATGGAAGAGACGATGCTTATCAAGGAACGTTGCGAAGCCAGTTGGAACTACGAAAGTGGTCGCGTCTGATTCAATCACCGCTGGACCATTAACCCTATTACCAGGCATCAAGCTTTCCATATGATAAAGATCTGCTTCAACCCATTTACGTTGGTCATAGAATTTCCTAGAACCAGTTTTAGAACCAGCTGCTGGAGTTTCACCTTGCACCTTCTCATCAGGAACAGCAGGCTTACTAGTTTCTACTGAACCACGAAGAATTGCACCTGTAATCCCAAATCCTAGCTCAGGAGAACGAGCAGCATCAGCATATACGCGAGCGTATTCTGCATCAAAAGCCGCCACTAGTGCTGGCCAATCTTTTTTGCCATTTAGTTTTGGTAAAGGTGAATCGATTTCTAGGTCATTCAACTGTCCTAGATACTGCATGCTGTATCCTGGCGTGAAAGTAATGTCTTTCTCAGAAAAACCATTAATTTCGAACTCTTCCAATACCTTAACTTTCAAAGTATCCCAAGCTGTTTGTAGCTGATTAACAGATGTTTCTAAATCGTCATCTGTAGACTCCTCAGTAATACCAACGTTAACACTCATATCATAGCGATATTCGAAGTCCGCTGAAGCACAACCAAACGCTGAGAATCCAGCAGCCCATGCAGGAACGATAGTTTCTTTGAAACCTAAACCTTTAGTGTAACCATATGCATGTACTGGACCACCGCCACCGTATGAGAAGCATACAAAGTCACGCGGGCTATAACCCTTACCAGAAATCATTGCACGTAAATGTTGACGCAAAGAAAGGTCAAGCAACTCAATCACACCTGCTGCAGCGTCTTCTAAAGAAAGACCCATAGGAGTAGCGATTTGATCTTGTACGCATTTTCTTCCACGCTCCACATCAAGTTTCAAAATTCCACCAAGGAAGTTATCTGGGTTCAAGTAGCCAAGAATAATGTGGCAATCAGTTACTGAAACAGTATCCAAACCACCTTCTGGCCAGCAAGTACCAACACGATAACCTGCACTATCTGGACCTAATTTAAGAGAATTTGAATAAGGATCAATACGTACGAAACTACCCGCACCCGCACCGATACTATCCATTGCAACCATTGGCAGTGAAAGAACTAGACGAGCCATATCACTATCCTTATGGATAGAATAGTTACCGCCAGTAATTAGGGCCATATCAAAGCTGGTTCCACCAATATCTGAACAAGCAATGTTTTCGTACCCAAGTTGTTCACCTAGATATTTAGCACCAATAACTCCACCAATTGGACCAGATACTAATGAACGAGCAAGTTCTTTTGCTTTCCATGAAATAGTACCACCATGGGTAGCCATTACACGTACGTCACATTTTGCACCTTTATCTCTCATCTTGTCGCTTAGTGCGCCAAGAATCTTACGAGAAGGCTCAGCAGCATATGCTTCTAAAATAGTTGTATTTGTACGATGACTCTCCTTACGTGCAGGATAGTAGTCACAAGAAGCAAAAACAGGGATCTTAGAGCCCTTATCTTTAATTACTTTTAAGACTGCGTCTCGAACAGCATGCTCATGAACTGGGTTCAAGTAAGAGCTAATTAAACTAATAGCAATCGCTTTAACGCCTTGATCAACAAGCTCTCCAGCAGCCTTAATGGCATCTTCTATACGAATAGGTATTACTACGGCACCTTTACAGTCGATTCGCTCAGTCACACCACGAGTATCGTGTATGTGTACCAATGACTCATCATATTTATGACTGTTTAAGTGGAGTCGATCTTCAAATGCATAACCTAAGTAGCATTGAATTGCGCGACCCATTCTGTGGAAGTCCTCAAAACCTTTACTTGTTATTAAGCCAGTTCGAAGGCCTTTTCTTCCCACAACGCGGTTAAGCATGGCAGTTCCAGAAAATACACAAGTTACCATTTCAGGGTATGTTTCTTCAACTGTTCTTCCCCAGTGGACCAGAGCATCAACACTAGAATTTAGTACTGCTGTTGCTTCATCTGCATCACTTTGTGCTTTACCGACAACAAAAGAGCCGTCTGCGCGCACAAAGAACGTATCTGTCATAGTTCCGCCTGCATCGATCCCTAGGACCTCGACGGGATTAGTTAAATCATTCAAGTTTATATCCTCTTATTTAATGAGTTTCTAACTTCATATTCTTTGCTTTAAATATTTTTTTAGCGCCGCGTATCGATCTCTATCGATTTTAACAAATACATAAATCACGCTAGAAAAACAAAAAATACCCTCAGATACTACCTCTTACATTTTTATTTCAACTTTAAAATAATTATATTTATCATTGATTTAAAAACATAACCGATGAAAATATCTTACTTACTATCTGATTATGCCACATGCACAATCAGTGATCCAAAATTTCATCGGGATAGAATTAAAGCATGAGAAATTACACGTGTCCAATAAATTAGCTTACCAAACTATTGATTTTCTACTCTATTAATGATAATGATTATCATTTACGTTATTGAAGCGTCCTAAGTCATTAATTTTAAAATTTTTTTTAAAATTAAAAATTTCATGTAGATATACGAACAAAAGCGAAAAATTATAATTAATATTTTTTCACTGAGTTAATCTGACTCGATTGTCTCACGCTTGTAGTATATTATTTGCAACCTCATACCCGACTTGCAACTAGCAGCTCCACAAAAGGAAAATTAAGTTGCCTTTATCAAAAAATCGCCTAGATTTACTCACGGACAATGCTTCTTCAAAGGTACTTTTGGATATAACACGAGGCATCGAAAAGGAAAGTCTACGAGTCACTAAAGCAGGGGAAATAGCAAAAACACCACATTCTCATCTACTAGGAGCCGCCCTCACTCATCCTCAAATAACAACTGATTTCTCAGAAGCTTTGCTTGAATTCATCACACCGCCTTCAACCGATGCTAACGAAGTACTAAAAATACTTGAGGATGCACACTGCTTCACCTACAAAAATATTGACGATGAAGTACTTTGGACAAGTAGCATGCCATGTCAATTGAGCGGAGAAAGTAGCATACCTGTAGGAGTGTATGGTTCATCAAATATTGGAGAAATGAAACATACATATAGATTGGGGCTAGGTCATCGATATGGCAAGTTAATGCAAACTATAGCCGGAATTCACTATAATTTTTCGGTTCCAGATGCTCTGATGGAAATGTTCAGAAGTAATGAAAACTCGAAGGTATCTTTTGAGGTTTTCAAAACTGATAATTATTTTTCCTTGATACGCAATTTTCGTCGCAATTACTGGTTACTATTATATTTATTTGGTGCATCTCCTGCTATCTGTCGTAGCTTTGCAAAAAATAGAGGCCATCGGCTTATTGAGTTTGGTGAAGATGAGCACAGCCTACACCTGCCTTACGCTACATCTTTAAGGATGAGTGATCTAGGCTACCAAAGTAAAGAGCAAGATAATTTGATGATTTGTTATAATAGTTTAAATAGCTATGTTAAAACACTGAGAGAGGTGCTGGTTAAACCTAACCCAAGCTACGAGCTCATCGGACTCAAAGATGCACTTGGAAAATACAAACAACTTAATGTAAACATACTACAAATTGAAAATGAATTTTATAGCCCAATAAGACCAAAGCGATCTGCCGATCCTGGGGAAACTCCTTTACAAGCTTTATCTAAAAAAGGTGTTGAGTATATTGAGGTACGCTGTCTTGATCTCAACCCTTTTTTGCCGCTTGGGATTGATCGCGAGCAAATTGATTTTATGGATGTTTTTTTGATGACCTGCTTGCTATCCAAAAGTGCACCGACAGATCAAGAGGAACATTATCGTATATTAAAAAATCAAAAAATTATGGTGTATCAAGGCAGAAGTTCAAATTTGATGCTTCATGACAAACATAAAAGTAGAAATTTCAGAGACTGGGGTCACTCTATCTTTGAAAAAATGTATCCAGTGGCTGCACTTTTTGATCAACAAAAGCAAACGAGCAAATACTCTGGGGCTCTAAAAAAACTAGAGAGGTTAATTGATCGTCCATCTCTAACGCCTTCAGCCAAGATATTGGATGCTATGAGGCAAAACAAAAAGAGTTACTTTCAAGTAGCAATGGATCATGCACTTAAAACTCGTGAACATATTTTAAGCAAAGAACTATCGGCAGAGAGTATCAAAAAATACAAGAGGATGGCTGCGCAATCGCTAAAGAGTCAAAGAACTATTGAAGCGGCTGATGATATCCCCTTCGATAAATTTCTTGAGAACTATCATCAACAGTACAATATGGATATATAGTTCTATTCACCTGTTTTATAAAGGTATGCGCTAGATCGATTAGTAAGATAGAGTTTAAACCGCCTGTCCAAGTAATATACAACCCTTCGCATATTTTGTTTTCCTATCAACTCGTAAGCAGTATTATCTGGTTTGTCACAAACGTAGAAATTATCAACAAAATAATCTGTCGTTACGCCTTTAAACAACTTATATGTCTTCCATAAATTAAATATGTTTAACTTAACTAGCTCACTGTCTACCTTTAGGCACCACTTCAGTTTCCCTAGTTTTTTATCCATGCCTTTGTAGATAAGCTTCCCTTGTGTAAATTTTTTATCCTTAATTCCCATCGATCTGGTATTTCTATTTGATGCCCCTGAAAAACCAGTTGGGTTACCTCCTGGCATCATGCTCGCATGAAGTCCGGCAGGTGTGACAAAAGTAGGAACGGTAAAAAAAACAAGCGAAAACGCAATGCAAAAAATTCTAACCATCACCACACTCCTGTTTTACCGTCAATATTAAAGTGCTCTAGATGTTCCGCTAGAACACTCCCTACAGATTCTTGCATTTTACACACTCTGACGCTGTAATCCACTAGCCTCAATTCAACTTACTTTCAAATGAGCTTTTATTATGATGAAAGGGTTTGTAAAGTTGGGCCCAGGTTAGTAGAGTTGGGTAAAAACTGCTTATAAACGGCTCAAATTTCTATTACAAGGGTAAAAAATGATACAAAACAGAAAGATAAATTGTTTAATTTTTATATCTTGTGTAGCTCTTATTGCAGTTTCTCTTTATATGCAATTTATTATGGAATTGCGTCCTTGCTATCTTTGTGTGACACAAAGATTTTTTATACTTGTTATTGGGTTCTTATCTTTCTTAGCGTTTATTCATAATACTGGCTACAAAATATATGGGACACTAACAACCGGAAGTGCACTAATTGGTGGCTATTTTGCTTCTAAACAATTATGGCTTCAGAGTCTGCCTGCTGATGAAATTCCGTCCTGTGGCCCGCCAGTGGAATACTTGTTTAATGCATTTAATTTGAGTGAAGCTTTAGAAATGCTAGTGCAAGGAGATGGAAACTGCTCTACGGTTCAATGGGTTTTTCTTGGCTTAAGCATCCCTGGGTGGACTTTGGTCAGCTTCATAGCTTTTGCTATTCTGGGTATATCACAAATAATTCGAAAAAACTGAGTATGCTAAAAGGGATTCTTGCGTTATTAATTTTTCAAGGTATTGGTGAATCTATTGTCTATTTGGGAGGCCTGCCAATACCTGGTCCAGTTATTGGCATGGTGCTACTTTTTCTCACCTTGCAAGTTAGGGGAAAAAAGACTCCAGAATTTCTTAAGGTATCCTCGAGTATAATCATTGATTATCTTTATTTGTTACTGATCCCAACCTGTGTTGGATGTTTTTTTTTAGTGCAAAATCACTTCAGTCAATGGATTTATATAGTAGCTAGTATTTTTATTTCTACACTTGCAACAATAGCTCTTGGAGGTTTACTAATGAAATATACTCTGACGAGATATGAACTGAAATCTCGGATAAAAAAATAGCTATGGAAAGTTTAAAGTTATTTATTCTTCTGATTACAACTCCTCTAGCTTTTGGTCTTGTTACTTGGCTATCTAGATCATATTACAAGAATTCTTTATGTCATGTCATGTCACATCCTTTAATTTTTAGTACACTTTTAATATCCGGCTCTCTTATTTTTCTAGATATCGATTACCAGCAGTATAGATTTGCCAATAAACCTTTTTTCTTTTTACTTGATACGGCAATCATCGCCTTAGCTATTCCGCTTTATCAGCAATTTTTTAACTTCAAGCAGATCTCTAAACCGTTACTTATAACTTTAATATTTAGCGCCTTCTTTGCTAGCATCAGTGCGTTAGGATTTTTATTCATATTAGGGTCGGAAACAAATAACCTTATATCCCTTGCACCTAAATCGGTTACAACTCCAATTGCACTTAGTATTGCTGAAAAAATTGGAGGGGACCCCAGCATGACTACTGGAGTAGTTGTGTTGACTGGGATGATAGGCGCGCTCTTCGGACCTATTATATTTAAAAAATTAAATATTTTTGACGATCGAGTCAAAGGATTCATACTTGGGATTTCTGCACATGGCATAGGCACCGCGAAAGCATTTAAGATTAGTCAAAAATGCGGTGCATTCGCTACACTGGGTCTTGGCTTAACGGGTGTTTTAACCGCTTTAATTTTGCCATACATTATTATGTTTATATTTTAGTAATAAATAAACAATCTTTTTATTTAGGTGCTATAACTTGCTCTAACTCTACTTCAAAAATAAGAGTTGTCATTGGTTCAATCGTTGGAGATGAGCCATCCTTTCCATAGGCAAGCTCTGGTGTTAGGTATATCTCCCATTTAGAGCCCTCTTTCATCAACTGTAATGCTTCCGTCCAACCGGGAATAACCTGCCCAAGATTTATTTTTACAGCTTTTGCTCCATCATGTTGGGATGAAGAATCAAACTCACGCCCATCCACGTAAGTGCCTTTGTAGTGAACAAGAACATCACTTTCTGCTGTTGGTGACAAGCCTGTCCCTGCTATTATAATTCTATATTGCAATCCACTACTCGTAGTTATGACTCCTGCTTTATTACGATTTTGTAATAGAAATTCTTGTCCTTCTTGTTGATTTTTATCCGCCTTAAGTTGCATGTCTGCCTGAAAATCAGCAGCTTTTTTTTGCTGTAAACGGTAATAATCTTTCACTACCGCTTCGGCATCTTCCTTAGAGAGTCGCGGACGCTTGTTATTTAGGGCATCTGCCATCCCTAGCGTGAATGCATCTTGGTCAATAACTGTTTGTGACTGAAAAAACTGCAGCCCTACATCACCACCAACAATGTAGCTAAACTTTTCAACCTCTGTTTTTAGTAAAAGTTCTACTTCAGAATTACCAGCAGAAGCTTCTATTTCCTTCTCAGAATCTAAGGATGTTATTTCGTTGTCTTGGGTGCATGCGGTTAAGCTAACAATTACCACTAAGGAACTGATTAGGTAGGCGGTTTTCATATTACTGTCCTTTTTTTTACATCAAATCATAAAAGAGTGCTTTAACAATTCGGCATCATAACTCATGCTTAAGCTGAATCAAGAAAAATTTGTATGAGATAGCAATGGATGTCCGGCCGATAAAATTGGAGCATCTAAAATGGCTAAATATTTATTAATATTTTTTATCTGCGATTCTAGGCCTATTGTGTCACAAGTTTTAAAATTTTGTGATAGGGCCCATCGATATAAAACATCTTGCTCTATTTTTTCTGAAGTTAGCTCTAATTTTTTTAAAGTGACGATGATATTTTCTTTGCTTGTTGCTATTACTGATTCTGCTATATGTTTTCTAACTTTTCTCAAGGGTTTCACTACACTTAAATCCCACTGCTCTATTTCTCCGCACGCTTGAACAAGATCTTGAATTGAAATCTCAATGCTGCGATAACCGAGCCAGCTACAAAATAATAATATGTTAACGTTACCTCCATAGATATTCTGACACTGCAAGCAGTATGCTGAAACACCTGGTCGTGCATAGTGCATTTTTGAGTATGACCAAAAGTTGTTTTCTGAATTGCTAGTCACTTTATTCAAATTTTATATTTTCTCAATGTTTAATTCTATCCAATACTGCTGTGACGAGCTTTTCGATACCAGTTGCCGCTTCGCTGATTCTATTAGCTAACATGTAAGCCGGAGTAGTTACTAAAATATTTTTTTCATCGATACATATCTCTTTAACACCGCATACTTCATGAATAGCTCCAGTTTTCTCAATAGAATTAGCAGTAGACTTATCATTACCAATAGTAAAGCGAGCCCCTTTTCCGAATAATACACCCACCATTGCTGGTGCAATACATATTGCACCTACAGGTTTTTTAGCTTGATGCATTTCTTGAACAAAAAATTTCAAATCTTTATTTAATGATAGATCTGCGCCTTTAGTAGCAAAATCACACAGATTTTTAGCGGCACCAAAACCACCAGGAATAATAACTGCATCAAAATCTATCATCTTAGCTTCAGATAGATCTTTGATGTCTCCTCGTACTAAACGAGCCGCCTCAGTCAAGACACTTCTATTTTCATCCTCTACAATATCGCCAGTAAGATGGTTGACAACATGCATCTGCGGAATATCTGGGGCAAAGCATTGCACTTCAACTCCGGCTCTATCAAGACAAAGAAGCGTAATAACAGACTCGTAGATTTCTGAGCCGTCAAAAACTCCACAACCGGATAAAATCACAGCTACCTTTTTGCTCACAATATGTCTCCTACTATTTCATCTTTGAAACAAAGACAAAAATACTTTTAACAACTACAATAACCTATGAAACCCTTGTATACAAAAGATCCCAAACGCTATGCCCCAAACGCATACCCCTAGATTCAAATTTTGTAACTGGCCGGAAGTTTGGCCTCAATGAATATTTTCCGCAGCCTGCTTTGTTTTTGTAGCCGTCTGCAATCTCCATGATTCCCAACATTTCCTCAGCATAGGGCTTCCAGTCAGTTGCTAGATGAAGTGTTCCACCTATTTCTAACTTATATCTAATCATTTCGATAAAGTTCGGCTGTATTAGACGGCGCTTATTATGTTTTTTTTTGTGCCATGGGTCAGGAAAATATATTTGTAGGCGATGGAGGCTTGCATCCACAATGCAGTCCTCAACAACATCTACAGCATCAGCCATATACACTTTTAGATTCCGCAGTGCATCTTCACCAGCGTTATTTATTAGCCGACCTACCCCGGGTGAGTGGACCTCAATTCCTATAAAATCTTTATCTGGCTCAAGCTTAATCATTTCAAGTAACGATCCACCCATACCAAATCCAATTTCTAGCACTTGTGGAGCGTTACGCCCAAACTGCAACTTAGAATCGAGCAAGCCATCATGTAAGCTTAATCCATACTTATCCCAATGTTGCTGAAAAGCCAACTTTTGTCGATTGGTCATTCGACCACAACGTACAACATAGCTTCTGATAGATTTTTTTTTATGCTCAGGTCTAAAATTATACAATTCTACCAACTCCGCACTATTTAAAGCTGTATTAGTAAAGGCGCTTAAATTACGATTTGTTTATAGTTTTGATCAAGGCGAAGAAGAAGGCTACCCAGCCAACTAGGAAAAAGCAGCCGCCTATTGGAGTTATAGCACCAAAAGCTTTGATTCCAGTAATTACTAACAAGTAGAGACTACCTGAGAAAATAATGCAGCCTGATACAAACAGCCAACCAACGATGCTCCAGAGATTTCCTACACTTCGAGCCCCTAAAAGAATAACTGACAATAATGCTAGCACATGAAACATCTGATATTGAACAGCAGTTTGCCAGACACTCAACATTTCTAGTGATACGCTACTTTTTAGTGTGTGAGATCCAAAAGCCCCAAACGCAACAGCGAAAAAACCTAATGCAGTTGTCATACCTGCCAATATTTTCATTTTAGTACTCTTCTTTTAAGTTAACTCCCTAAGAGAGTATCAAAAATAAAAAAACCGCACAAAGTGCGGCTATATTTCGGAATATAAAAAGTTAAGAGTCAGGCCTCCATAATCATGCGTACTTTTTTCATTGCATTTTTTTCTAACTGCCTTATACGCTCTGCAGAAATATTGTACCTGCCTGCTAAGTCATGCAAAGTGTCCTTATCATCTCTTAACCAGCGACTTTGAATAATATCTCTACTACGCTCATCTAATTTGCTCAGCGCTATAGTCATACGCTTGTGACTATCATCGAGGGCCTCTGCAGACTCAACTAACAAAGCTGGGTCAGCTGCCTTGTCTTCTAGGTAAAGCACAGGAGCCTGGTAAGCTCCATCTTCATCGTCTGATGAAAAGTCAAAGCATTCATCATGACTCGAAAGGCGTTTTTCCATTTCCATAACCTGAGAAACTTCCACTCCGAGATCTTTAGCTATTGCTTTGGCCTCATCGTTAGTCAACCAAGCTAAATTCTTTTTTGCACCACGTAGGTTGAAAAATAATTTTCTTTGCGCTTTTGTTGTAGCAACTTTAACTATCCGCCAATTTCTTAAAACGTACTCATGTATTTCAGCTTTGATCCAATGAACGGCGAAAGAAACCAAACGAACATTTTTTTCAGGATTGAAGCGCTTAACGGCTTTCATCAGACCTACATTTCCTTCTTGGATCAAGTCACCTAGAGGCAAGCCATAACCGTTATAAGAACGAGCAATGTATACAACAAAACGAAGGTGAGATAAGACCAATCGACGTGCAGCATCTAAATCTTCATGATAATAAAGATCCTCAGCAAGAGCATGTTCTTCTTCAGCGGAGAGAAGTGCAACTGCATTAGCCCCCTGTATATAAGCAGCAATGTTCGCTCCAGGTGCCATCCAATCTAAAGGTTGTAAATTCTTAATCATATTAATCTCAAAAATCAGGGCCAATTATTCTAACAGCTTTAATTTAGATTACTATATTGATACTAATATAACATAACTCGCTGTTTTAGATCAATAAATTTATTTTGGCTCGATAGTTGATAACTGTCTTGTAACTGATAACCAAGCTCCCAGCAAACCAAGAGCTGAACCGACTGAAACAAGCGCTATTAAGCCAAAAAAACCTAAGCCCTCTAACTTAAAAAAACTGTGGTATAGCTCGGCAAGTCTCGCTACAGGAATCGACATCCAATAAAGAGCGATGGCGACAAAAACCCATGCTAAAAAGCCGCCTATAACCCCATACCAAAAACCTGTATAAAGGAACGGGCGACGAATATAAGCATTGGTGCCCCCTATGAGCTTCACAACAACCACTTCATTTCTTCGATTATCAAGAGCAAGACTGATAACATTACCGATGATTAATAAAACTCCAAACGACAAAATAGCTCCAAGCATCAAGGATAAACTTTCTGCGATTGCCAATATTGCTTTCAGCCTATTGAGCCAAACTATATCTACCTCAACATTTTCAATAAGAGTCTCTGTTCTTAGTTTACTTGCTAACTGTTTTAAAAAATTAGAATCGTATTCAGCGCCTGTTTTCGGCTGAACAAGGAGAACTGCTGGTAATGGATTTTCATCCAGTATATCCAGCACATCTCCAAATCCAGATTCGATTCTAAAATCATCGAGCCCCTGTTGACTTGATATGTAACTTACAGTTGAAATATTTTTATCTAATAGCAAATTCTCTTGTAGTGCATTAATTTCAGGTTGGGTGGCTGACATCTTCAAAAATACTGTAATTGTAGTCGAACTATCTTCTATATTGGCTATTTTTTGAAGATTCATTACTGCAACATATAATCCTGATGGCAAACTCAACGCTATGGCCACTACAAAAGATATAGTTAAAGCTCGAAAAGGTTGAGAAAATAATCGGTAGATGGCACTACTGAAAGCTAAGTGATGGCTATGCATGTACCCTCTAAGTTTTCCAATAAAACTTATCTGGCTTTTATCCTTAATTGTTAAAAAGCTCGGAGGACCTTTACTTTCAGTTCTTCGACGACGGTTATGCATCATAGAGTCCTTCTTCATCCTCTACTAAAATCCCTTTTTCTAGTTTCAGCAAGCGCTGCCCCATTGAAGACACCAGATCTAAGTCATGAGAAGCTATTAATACTGTGACGCCGACTTCACAAAAATTTTGAAATAGATTCATTATTTCTTCAGATAACTGTGGATCAAGATTTCCAGTGGGCTCATCAGCCAATAAAATTTTTGGCTTATGTACAACTGCTCGCGCTATTCCTAGACGTTGTTGTTCTCCCCCAGATAAAATAATTGGATTCATTTTTTCTTTGCCTGTTAATCCTACTTTATCAAGAGCAGCTCTAACTCTCCGTCCGATATCGCGAGGCTGTAATCCTGAAATTAAAAGAGGTAATGCAACGTTATCAAATACATTACGATCAAATAATAACTGATGATTTTGAAAGACAACACCTATATTACGGCGGTAATATGGAATCTGATTACGATGTATACGACTGAGATTCTGCCCATCAACAAGCACTTGGCCACTAGTTGGTTTTTCCATCAGAATAAGCATCTTAAGTAGAGTGCTTTTACCAGCACCAGAGTGACCAGTTAAAAACGCCATTTCGCCAAAGTCTAAATTAAAGCTCAAACTTTTTAGGGCCTCATAACCAGAAGGGTAACGTTTATTAACCCTATCAAACAGAATCATGATCAATGCTTCCGTTTACGGCTGTTAAGAAGTGCCTGGACATAACATTCAGCATCAAACGGTTGCAAATCGTTTACATTTTCACCTAATCCCACAAAACGTATAGGTACACCGAAACGCTGAACTAGTGAAAAAATAATTCCACCTTTTGCAGTCCCGTCAAGTTTAGTCAACACTAAGCCAGTCACGGAAACGGCGTTATTAAATTCCTGCATTTGATTTATGGCATTTTGTCCAGTCCCAGCATCAATGACGAGTAATACTTCATGAGGAGCAGAATTATCAAGCTTGCCTATGACTCGTTTAACTTTTTTTAATTCTTCCATTAAGTGATTTTTTGTATGGAGTCTCCCTGCTGTATCAGCTATTAAAAGATCTATATTATTAGATCTTGCAGATTCAATAGCATCAAAAATTACAGAAGCACTGTCTGATCCTTCTCCCTGAGACACTACTGGTATATTATTTATTTTTCCCCACGATTGAAGCTGTTCAACAGCTGCTGCTCTAAAGGTGTCGCCAGCGGCGAGCATGATGGAGTTATTCTTGAGACTATAGTGTTTAGCAATTTTTCCTATAGTCGTAGTTTTACCAACACCATTAACACCAACAACAAGTATTACGAAAGGGTTCTTGTCAGTATATATCTCTAGTGGTTTTTGAGAGCTAACAAGCTTTTTAATTAAAATATTTTCCAGAGTTGTAACCAACATCTCTCTATCAACTAGTTTTATATTTTTTAATTGATTTGATAGTTCATTTATTATTTCTTCAGTTGTTTCTATACCTACATCCGCAAGAAGCAATCTTTCCTCTAAACCTTCCAAAAGTTCATCATTAATCTCTTGCTCAGCAAGAAAAAGATCATTAAAACTTCGTCCTGTTTTTGATAAAGCACGAGTAAATCTTTCTCGCATACTGCTTTTGGGCTTTGACGGCAATTTCTCACCATTTTTTATGATTTCGACTTTTGCTTGATTTTTGTTACTCTGCAAATCTTTTTTTGAGCGAGATAAAAACTGGAAGAACGCCTTTTTTTTAGCGGGCTCTTCGGCAATATTTTTTTCTTTTGAAGAAATATTTTTTTTATCTAATTCCGACATTGTTCTGCCTCCGCAAAAACTAACAATGATATGCTATCACTTTATAACGAGAAAAACGCTTTGAAAAACCTAAAAAATAAAACATTCCTAGTGGATAAAACAAATAACCAAGTTCGAATTATTGGAGGAAATTTTCGCGGTCAAAAAATAACTTTTTCGAATAACCAAGGACTTAGACCTACGGGTAGCCGTATTAAGGAAACATTATTTAATTGGCTTGCTTTGAGCATACTAGACTCAAACTGCTTAGATCTCTTTGCTGGGTCTGGTTCGCTGGGAATCGAATCTATCTCCCGAGGAGCCAAAAGTGTAACAATGATCGAAAAGAGTCGTTCTGCATTTGCTGCTATAAAAAATAGTTGCTCCCGACTAGGCATAAAAGATGTATCTCTGGTTGAGACTGATTCTATGGGGTGGTTGACTCATAAAAATAATCTAAAGTCTTTTGATGTAGTATTTTTAGACCCTCCATTTGACTCTGATCTAATTTCATCATGCTGCGAATTGCTGGAAAAAAATTTATTTCTCGCAAAATCTGCTTATATTTACATCGAAACCACCCGAAACCACCCGATATTAAGTGTTCCAGATAACTGGAAGCTCCTTAGAGAAAAAAATACAGGACAAGTTGCCTATAGACTATACATACGAAATTGAGACCAGAAAGCAATTCATATACCATACAAAAAAATAACAGTAGGTAATAGACTTGAAAACAATTGTATATCCAGGAACGTTTGATCCAATTACTAACGGACATATTGATCTTGTTGAGCGAGCGAGTAGTCTTTTTGATCATATAATAGTTGCTGTTGCTAGTAGTAAAAAAAAGGAACCTTTATTCGATATGAACGAACGGATTAAGCTCGCTCGCAAAGCATTACTCAACTTCGATAATGTAGAAGTTATTGGTTTTGACTATCTTTTAGTTAATTTTGTTAAAGATCAAAATGCCGATGCAATTCTTAGAGGTCTTCGTGCAGTATCAGATTTTGAGTACGAGTTTCAACTAGCCAATATGAACCGGGCTCTTTCACCGAAAATTGAAAGTATTTTTTTAACTCCTTCAGAGAAATTATCTTATATCTCATCTTCATTAGTAAAGGAAATTGGGTCGCTCGGTGGGGATATTAACGCCTTTGTTCCACCATGTGTAAGAGATGCTTTAGGATTGAAATTTAATCGCCATTAAGAAAGTCTTGTCTCTGAAAATAATTTATTTTTGGCAGCTAGAACAATAAACGGAGGACCGCTGTCCCAGTCTTATCTCCTTCAATGTTTTTTTGCACTTAAGGCAAGGTTCTCCTCCCCTACCATATACAAAAAGTTCTTGTTTAAAATAGCCTTTTTTTCCTTCATTCCCAGCGAAATCTTGTAATGTTGTTCCACCCTGTTTAATTGCCTTAGAAAGTACTTCAACGACGTTGACTACTAGAATTTTATAGACATGCAAAGGGATGCGACCTATTGATTTTTTTGGCCTTATTCCACTCAAAAATAAAGATTCATTGGCATAAATATTACCTACGCCTACCACAATCTTATTATCCATTAAGAATTGTTTTACTGTAGTAGTTTTTCCACGTGATGATGAATATAGGTAGTTGGCATCGAATGCTGGTGAGAACGGTTCAGGACCCAGATGAACGAGTAACTTATGTGCTGAGGGGTCCCCATTAACCCATAAAATCGAACCGAATCTTCTAGGATCTGAATAACGAAGTATGACCTCATCACTAAAGATTATATCTACATGATCGTGCTTCTCAGGCGGGGCATGCTTTTGTAAAATCTTAAGATTACCGGACATACCTAAATGAATCATCATATGTCCATTAGTAAATTTAAATAGCATATATTTAGAACGCTGCCGGGCACTTTGGAGTAAATTGTCACATAACAAGATAGGTAGATTTTTAGGAACAGGCCAACGAAGATTAGGATTCCTTACAATTACTCGTGATACTTTTTTTCCCAATATAAATGGCAGCACTCCTTGTAGAGTAACGACAACCTCTGGTAGTTCAGGCATGAATAATCCTCATAAAATTTTCTGGGAGTTAGTATCCAGAACAATAAAAAACCCCGATAAATCGAGGTTTTTTATATTGTAAATATTTAAAATTTTCATACGATTTAATCAACAAATCGTTTATTTGATTTTTGATTCCTTGTATGGGACATGCTTGCGAACTACTGGGTCGTATTTGCTGAACTCAAGCTTATCTGGCTGAGTACGTTTATTTTTATCGGTGGTATAGTAGTGACCTGTACCAGCACTAGAAACCAATTTGATTTTATCGCGACCTTTAGCCATTATATTTCTCCCTAAACCTTTTCACCGCGCTGACGAATATCTGCTAGCACCTGTTTAATTCCGAGTTTATCAACAATACGTATTCCTTTTGCAGAAAGACGTAATTTAACGAAGCGTTTCTCCTCTTCTATCCAGAAACGATGTGAGTGTAAATTAGGCTCAAATCGACGACGTGTTCTGTTTTTTGCATGTGAAACATTATTTCCTGACATCGGCCGCTTGCCGGTGACCTGACATACTTTAGACATTTTGTTGCCTCTAATGATCTTGTCACTTAGTTGGGTGACTACTTATTAAGTTTATGAATAAGATTTAAATTAAAGTAATTTTTTTTCTTAAGTGAGAGTAACTTTAAGTTCCTGCACTCCCATAGAAACAGGCGCGTTTTATACCAGAATCCAGATTATGAAGCAACAAAAATTCTACAAGTTTGTTTGAGCTTTAAGATTAATTGTTTATTTTGTGATGATATAATAACAGCTTGCTTCGAAAATTACCCTCTCAATGGTATCTTGTGCTGGTAATTAAATAAAATTTCTGGAAATTACTGATGTTCTCTCTAGTGAATAAGCGTGTTTTACTTGGTGTCTCAGGCGGGATAGCAGCATATAAGAGTGCTGAGGTTATTAGACGCCTGCAAGATTTTGGCGCAATAGTGAGAGTTGTAATGACTGAAGCAGCTACAGACTTTATTACTCCACTAACTATGCAAGCCCTATCTGGGAACCCAGTTCATACTAAGTTATTAGATACTGATGCTGAGGCTGCTATGGGTCATATTGAATTAGCAAAATGGCCTGACGTAGTATTAATATCCCCTGCGTCAGCGAACTTCATGGCAAAAATTACTTCTGGTAAAGCTGATGATCTGCTTTCTACAGTATGTCTAGCTAGCCGTTCTATAATAGCTATTGCGCCATCTATGAACCAAGCAATGTGGAGAAATAAGAGCACCCAAAACAATCTTGCCTGCTTACGAAGTCGCGGGATAAAAGTTTTTGGACCAGATGATGGATCCCAAGCATGTGGAGATATTGGCCCAGGGAGAATGATTGAGCCGAAAAATATTGCAGAACTTACCTCTGCTCTTTTTGAGACAGGCTCCTTGGCAGGCTTAAAAGTTGTGATAACCGCTGGTCCAACCCGAGAAGATATAGATCCAGTTAGATATATTAGCAACAATAGTTCTGGAAAAATGGGATATGCATTAGTTGAAGCAGCGGTCGAAGCAGGAGCAGAAACAGTACTTATTAGTGGGCCCGTAAATATAAGTCCATCAAAGCGGGCGAAAACTATTTATGTAAAAAGTGCTAAAGAAATGCATGTTGCTGCAATGAAAGAAGCTACTGACTGTCAACTATTTATCGCCTGTGCTGCCGTAGCTGATTACCGACCAAAACAAAAATCAAAACAAAAATTAAAAAAAACTGATACTTCTATAAATATTGACCTCATTAAAAATTCAGATATTGTGACTGATGTCGCTGCTCTTTCTAACAGTCCATTCACTGTAGGTTTTGCTGCAGAAACACCAGAAACGGCAGATTGCTTAGAAAAACTTGCACGTGAAAAATTGCAAAGAAAAAAATTAGACCTAATAATAGCTAACGATGTGTCAATCACTGCGATTGGTTTCGATAGCGACTATAACGCTGTATTGGTAGTTGATCACAATAGTTCAGAAATGATTGCAAAAACTAGCAAAACTGTCTTATCACGACAACTAATAGTAAAAATTTCACAAATGCTAAAAATTAAGAATAAAGCGTTATAATAGTTTTTTAAAGTTACAACAATTTTAAATGTTTCATGATTAATTAGGATCAAACAAAAATGTCACTATCTATTGAGGCAGCAAAGAATATAACAAAGGTTCTATCAGAATCATTGCCTTATATTCAGCAATTTACCGGAAAAACTATTGTTATTAAGTTTGGTGGAAATGCAATGGTGGATGAAAAGCTAAAAGCTGGTTTTGCAAGAGATGTGGTCATGATGAAACTGGTTGGAATGAACCCAGTAGTAGTCCATGGAGGAGGGCCTCAAATAGGAAGCTTATTATCGGAACTTGGTATTGAATCACACTTTGTAAACGGCATGAGAGTAACTGATAGCAAAACTATGGATGTAGTTGAAATGGTATTAGGCGGGGCAGTTAATAAAGAAATTGTCCATCTTATCAATCAGGCTGGAGGAAAGGCTGTCGGTGTTACAGGAAAAGATGGGCAATTAATAAGGGCCCGTAAATTAAAGTTATCTCGAAATACTTCGAAGGAACAAACCCCTGAACTTCAAGCGCCAGAAATTATCGATATAGGTCAAGTTGGTGAAGTAGTATCAATTAACACTGATGTAATTGATATGCTAACTTCTAGCAACTTTATCCCGGTAATAGCCCCTATTGGTGTTGACGAAGAAGGAAGTTCATATAATATAAATGCCGATTTAGTTGCTGGAAAAATTGCTGAGGTTCTTAAAGCTGAAAAATTGATGCTTCTGACTAATGTAGCTGGTTTGCAGGATAAAACTGGAAATGTATTAACGGGTTTATCAACACAGCAAGTAGACGATTTAATTGCTGATGGCACAATTTTCGGGGGCATGCTCCCCAAAATCAACTGTGCTTTAAGTGCAGTCAAATGTGGAACAAAAAGTGCGCATATCATCGATGGTCGAGTAAACCATGCATCCTTATTAGAAATTTTTACTGACCAAGGTGTTGGTACAAAAATTACGGGATGATAAAGCAGAGATTGATTTACACATGACCGCTGAAAAAAATTCAAGGAAGCAGCAAATTTTACAATCTTTAGCGTTAATGCTTGAAAAAACACCTGGCGGAAAGATAACGACTGCAAAATTAGCGAAGGAAGTAGGTGTCTCAGAAGCTGCACTTTATAGGCACTTCGCTAGTAAAACTAAAATGTATGAGAGTTTAATTGATTTTATTGAAAATACTATATTCAGCCGAATACGTATTATCCTAGAGGAAGAGCTAAACACAGTTAATCGCTGTTATAAGATACTTACACTTTTGCTGACCTTTTCTGAACGCAATCCTGGAATTACTAGACTTCTGACTGGAGACGCCTTAACTGGAGAAACAGAACGACTTCATTCGCGCATAAAACAATTGTTTGATCGCTTAGAAACTCAATTGAGACAAGTTTTACGAGAAGCTGAAATCACTGATGGTAAGCGTACAACTTTTACGACAGCGGTATCAGCAAATATGTTACTAGCGTTAGCTGAAGGTCGAATGGGCCAATTTGTCCGTAGTGGCTTTGAATATCTTCCTACTAAAAACTGGCAAGACCAATGGTCGCTTGTTATGGTTGGATTCTTTCGAGACTAGTTGCGCGAGTTCTTAACAAAAAGAAGGATTTGAAACGCTGATATACGATGCCAAGGTATTTGGTGAAATCTAGAATTTATAAAGTAGAATAAACTAAGGCTGTTCATTCTTCGATGGAAGTTAACTTTAAATTTCCGTATCTAGAACTTTTTATGGAGAAAAAATAGATACTAATGCCAGATAAAATTTCAAAAGATTCTGTTGGACTTGTCACCCCAGAGACAATAAAATTTGAAGAGCCCCTTGAACTGGCTTGTGGTCGCACGCTAGTTAATTACGAGCTAGTAATAGAGACTTACGGTGAGCTCAATGACGATAAAAGTAATGCCATCTTAGTATGCCATGCACTTAGCGGACACCATCATGCAGCCGGTTATCACTCTCCAGCTGATTGGAAACCAGGATGGTGGGACAATCATATTGGCCCAGGAAAGTCCATTGATACGAATCAATTTTTCGTAGTTTGTCCAAATAACCTAGGTGGATGTCATGGTAGTACAGGACCTAGTTCTATCAATCCGGAAACAGGTAGAGTCTGGGGGGTGGATTTTCCTCCTCTAAGGGCAAGAGATTGGGTCAAAAGTCAAGCCAAGCTTGCAGATAAGCTCAGTATTGATAAGTGGGCTGCTGTTATCGGTGGAAGCCTCGGAGGAATGCAGGCTATGCGCTGGGCGCTTGAGTTTCCAGACCGCATCAAGCACGCAATAGTAATTGCCTCAGCAATGAAGTTAAGCGCACAAAATATTGCTTTTAACGAGATGGCCAGAAACGCGATTAAATCTGATCCTGATTTCCAAAATGGTGATTTTATTGAAAAAAATAGCCAACCTCGCAATGGCCTAGCTCTAGCGAGAATGATTGGCCACGTGACCTATCTTTCTAACGAACAAATGGGTAGCAAATTTGGGCGCACACTTAGTGCTGGGTCCTTTCAGCAAGGCCAATATAATCCAGTTGAATTTGAGGTAGAGAGCTACTTGCGACATCAGGGTGATGCATTCTCTGGAAGCTTTGACGCTAATACATATTTACTAATGACTAGAGTTTTAGATTATTTTGACTTGGCTAGAGAATATAATAATGATGCGGTAAAAGCTTTTGGTGTAGCTCAATGTGATTTTTTGATAGTGTCTTTTTTATCTGACTGGAGATTTTCTTCAGAAAGATCCGAAGAAATTGTTAGAGCCCTAATAGACGCGAAAAAGAACGTTTCATATGCTGCTATCCAGTCTAACTTGGGGCATGATGCGTTTTTACTCAAAAATGAACACTATGAAAAAATCTTAACTTCATACATGAACCGTATATTTAACAATGATAAAAAAACGCAAAAAATTTCAAGTACACCAGAGAAAATTTCATGAGTATGCGTACTGACTTAGAGATTATTAAAAATTGGATTTCTCCTAATAGTAGAATCTTAGATTTAGCTTGTGGAGATGGTGAGTTACTCAAAGACTTAAAGCTACAAAAAAAAATTGAGGGTTATGGTTTAGAAATCGATCTAAACAAAATTACTGAAGCAATAACTAATAATATAAATGTAATATCAACTAATCTAGATTCAGGATTATCACAATTCTCAGACAAGAGTTTTGATACCGTAATTATGACTGAAGCTCTGCAAGCTATGAAGAACCCTGATCTTGTTCTTGATGAAATGCTTAGAGTTGGAAAGAACTGTATTGTAACATTTCCAAATTTTGGTTACTGGCGAGCAAGACTCTCTCTAGCCTTTTATGGAAGAATGCCCGTTACCAAAAAATTAGATTATCAGTGGTACAACACACCTAATATTCACTTCTGTACTGTTTCAGACTTTGAAATACTTTGTGCCGAAAAAAATATTCATATAAAAAGTAAGAAATTTGCTGCCGAAAACCTTCCTGATAGACTCTTAAAAAGCCTATTACCTAATTTATTTTCAGATACTGCGATTTATCTATTAAGCAAATAAATAGAGTATTTAGCCGTTCTGCCTTTGGAATCTAATCTGATGGTTAGTTTAAAAAATGTTTTGCTTTTTTTATTAATAGGATTATCAATATTGTATGCTTACGCAGACAATAATCACTATAAAGATGTTGAGAAATATAGGATATTTTATAGTGCTTTTAATAGTAGCTTCATTCTTCCAGAAATTGCCAAAATTTATGATATTTCCCGTGGAAAAGATAAGGGGTTAGTCACCATTGGTGTCACCCAAACTAATAAAATTGGAGGAGAAGCTGCTGCTGTCACTGGTGTTGTTTCCAATATGCTTGCGCAACAACAAAAGTTAAGATTTGTTCAAATAAAAGAGAGCGACGCAATTTACTATATAGCTCCATTTGAATACTACAATGAAGATTTTTTGACATTTAAGATTGATATAAAAACAGAAAAAGAAAGGAAGGATGTTGCAATATCATTCCAAAAAAAGTTTTACTATGAAAAATAATAACCTTGTCGTAGCATCTTTGTAATTTAATTTTAGTAAAAAGAGAAGTTTTTTATGAAAGTTGTACTCGCCACTAGTAATCAAGGGAAACTTAGGGAGTTTGAGCGATTATTTTCAAACTCGGGCCTCGAGATACAACCGCAATCGAAATTTAATATTCCTGACGCTATAGAAGATGGTTTGAGCTTTGTAGAGAACGCCTTAATCAAAGCACGACATGCTTCAAGACTTAGTGGCCTGCCTGCAATAGCAGACGATTCTGGTCTTGAAGTGGATCACTTAAAAGGGGCACCCGGTATCTACTCTTCACGCTTTGCAGGGGATAACTCAACAGATGAAGAAAATATTTCGAAATTATTATTGGCACTTGACGGTATCCACCCTTCTGATCGTTCGGCGCGCTTTCAATGCATTATAGTGCTAATAGAGCATGCAAACGATCCCACACCGGTTATTGCTCAAGGTTGTTGGGAGGGCTCTGTTGCAATTCAACCAAAAGGAAGTCATGGATTTGGTTATGACCCTATTTTTTATCTGCCAAAGTTCGAGTGTACATCTGCTGAATTAGAGCATGAGGTAAAAAATAGAATTAGCCATCGAAGCAAAGCAATGAAGGAATTGATAAACAAACTATGTCTTGCATCTAACTAAAGTTTGGAAGATTATCTGAATTATGTGGGCTGTATAACACTTAAGGAATAACTATGAAAAAAACAGCAACATTGCTCATTAGTTGTCCAGATAGAAAAGGTATTATCGAAGCAGTTACTAGTTTTTTATTAACTCACAACGCCAACATTTTACATGTAAATCAGCACCTAGATACAGAAAGTAACCTATTTTTAATGAGGCTAGAGTGGGATGTTGCAAACTTTCAGCTATGTGAAAATGAATTTTTTAGTGGGTTTGACTCAATTGCCAAAAAGTATGAAATGACTTGGAAATTAAGGTCTAATCAAATAAAAAACAAAATAGCCATTATGGTTTCTCAGTATGACCACTGTTTAGCAGACATTTTACATAGACAAAAAAGCGGTGAATTAGATTGTGAGATTTCTGTGGTTATTAGTAACCATAAAGATGCGGAAGAACTAGTAAATTTTTATGGAATACCATTTCACTACACTAGAGTGGATAAAACAAACAAAGAAGAGGCTGAGCAGCAACAAAATAAAATACTAGCTTCTTATGGCGTCGATTTAATAATTTTGGCAAGATACATGCAAATTTTATCGCTAGACTTTATAAACAAATATCCTGAAAAAATCATCAATATTCATCATTCGTTTTTGCCTGCATTTATAGGCGCAAAGCCATATCATAGGGCTCATGAGCGTGGCGTAAAACTGATTGGGGCTACAAGTCATTATGTGACCGAAGAATTAGACGGGGGCCCAATTATCGAACAAGATATAGCTCGTGTTTCGCATCACGACCAAGTCACGGACTTAACACAAAAAGGTAAGGATTTAGAGCGAGTTGTCCTCTCTAGAGCGATGAAATGGCATATCCAAAGTAGAATACTGCTTTATGCTAACAAAACTGTCATCTTTCATTAAGTTAGTTATTAGAATCAAAATCTTAGAGCTAACTCTATGTATTCTACCCAGCTATCTCTGCCTCCCCTGTCGCTTTATGTGCACATCCCTTGGTGTATAAAAAAATGTCCATATTGCGACTTCAACTCCCATACTTCGGCAACAGACATACCTGAAAAAGACTACTTAATATCTTTGATGGATGATCTAGATAAGACATTGAACTTTGTTCAAGGTAGAAAATTAAGCTCCATTTTTTTTGGTGGAGGTACCCCCAGTCTATTTTCAGCTAATGGAATCGAACAAATTATCAAAGGTGCTGAAAGTCGTATTGGTTTCCAGAAAGATATAGAGATTACCTTAGAGGCTAATCCAGGAACTTTTGAACAAAAAAAGTTTTCAGATTATAGAGCTAAAGGTGTGAATCGACTCTCTATTGGAGTGCAGAGTTTTAACGACACTCAGCTCATATCTCTAGGAAGAGTTCATTCTTCTAAGGAAGCATTGAATGCCGTTAAAAATGCAAAACTTGCTGGATTTGATAATATCAATATTGACCTAATGCACGGCTTACCTAATCAAAGTGTTGATGAAGCAATTAATGACTTAACATGCGCAATTAAATTAGAGCCAAATCATATATCTTGGTATCAGCTTACTATTGAGCCTAATACTATCTTTTTCAATAAGCCACCCAAGCTACCAAAAGAAATCTTAGTTGAAGCAATTCAAGAAAAAGGGGGGGAAATATTATTGGATGCTGAATATAAACAATATGAAGTATCTGCCTATTGTAAAAAAAATAAACGGTCTGCTCACAATATGAACTACTGGGAATTTGGCGATTATCTTGGTATTGGGGCTGGAGCCCACGGAAAAATCTCTTTACCAAAAGAAAATAAAATTATACGTATCCAAAAAACCAGATCGCCGGAGGACTATTTGAACTACAAAAAAACATATACATGTAGTTCTAAAAGCATTGATTTAGACGAAATACCTTTAGAGTTTATGATGAATGCGCTTCGAATAAATCAGGGTGTTTCAACCACTATGTTTGAAGGTAGAACTGGTCTATCTGTTAGGCAGATAGACCCATGTCTTAAAATACTAAAAAAACAAAAATTGATAGAGGACTCAACTACTAGAATTTGTCCTACAAAAAAAGGACGTATGCTTTTAAACTCAGTACTTGAAGTATTTTTAGAACCGTAATATGTTGAGCGCTAACTAAATAAGTCTAGCTATCAATAAAAATATTACTAGCACATAAAATTTATTTCCAACTGATACAGCGATACGAATAAAGAAATTTAAAAAAATATAATCATATATTTACAACAAATCAATTAAATTGACGATTGATGTTTGTTTGCTACCCAGAGCGAGTGTTATCATGATTATATTGTCTTACTTGAAAGTTTCATACTTAATAATGGAGATTACCTTATATGAGCGAACATATCGTTCACGTTACTGATGCTAGCTTTGAAGCCGATGTTATAAGTTCTAAGATTCCGGTGTTGCTTGATTTCTGGGCCGCTTGGTGTGGGCCATGCAAAATGATTGCACCCATGCTTGATGAGCTATCAAACGATTATGGTGGACGAATTAAAATATGCAAAATAGACGTAGATGATAATCCTACTACGCCGAACAAATTTAATGTAAGGGGTATTCCAACTTTAATAATATTCAAAGATGGTAATGTAGAGGCTACGAAAGTAGGAGCACTTTCTAAAGCTCAACTAATTGAATTTATAGAATCAAGCATATAATTAGGGATATTTTTTTATCCTGAGTTAACTTGTTGCGATTTAATGCTATCGCGCTTATAATCGTATTCACTGCAGTATAGTAATCCCAATATTGAGATAATCATAAAATTTCTACTAAATTCGCTTGTACTGAGCCACTATATTTTTTCTGGCTAATACTCTATTCAAATTTTAATAACCGTGCATATCCTTAATTTATGAATCTAACAGAACTGAAAACTAAACCCATTGATGAGCTTGTAAGAATTGCTTCAGAAAATGGTCTTGATAATCTAGCTCGCTCGAGAAAACAAGACGTCATCTTTAGTATCTTGAAACGTCATGCAAAAAGTGGTGAGGACATTTACGGAGAAGGTGTTTTAGAAATCCTGCCTGATGGGTTTGGTTTTTTAAGGTCATCAGATGCGTCATATCTTGCAGGGCCAGATGATATTTATGTATCGCCTAGTCAAATTCGTCGTTTTAATTTGAGGACGGGTGATTCAATTGCTGGAAAGATTAGACCACCAAAAGAAGGCGAACGATATTTTGCAATGCTCAAGCTGGATGAAATTAATTTCGATAAGCCTGAAGATGCTCGTAATAAAATTTTATTTGAAAACCTAACTCCTCTTTTTCCAGATGAACGATTAGTTTTAGAAGCAGGAAACGGATCTACAGAAGACCTTACAGGTCGTATCATTGACCTAGTTTCACCCATAGGAAAAGGGCAACGAGGCCTAATTGTAGCTCCTCCAAAAGTGGGGAAAACTATAATGATGCAACATACCGCACAAGCTATTATAAGAAACAACCCCGAATGTCACATTATTGTATTACTAATCGATGAAAGACCGGAAGAAGTTACTGAGATGCAACGAACCGTCAAAGGAGAAGTTGTTGCTTCAACTTTTGATGAGCCCCCTTCTCGCCATGTCCAAGTTGCCGAAATGGTTATTGAGAAAGCAAAAAGGCTCGTAGAGCACAAAAAAGACGTTGTTATACTGCTAGATTCTATTACTCGACTTGCTAGGGCATATAATACTGTTCAACCTTCATCTGGAAAAGTTTTGACAGGTGGTGTTGATGCACATGCTTTGGAAAGGCCAAAACGCTTTTTTGGAGCAGCAAGAAATATCGAACAAGGTGGAAGCTTATCGATAATAGCAACAGCATTAGTTGAAACTGGATCCAAAATGGACGAAGTGATCTACGAAGAATTTAAGGGTACTGGTAATCTTGAGCTGCATCTGGACCGGAAAGTATCTGAAAAAAGAGTTTATCCTGCTATAAATATTCGTAGGTCAGGAACGCGTCGTGAAGACTTGCTGATGTCTGAAGATGATTTACAAAAAGTTTGGATTCTTCGCAAACTACTTCACAGTATGGAAGATTCAGATGCTATTGAATTTATAATAGATAAGCTTAAAGGTTCCTCTACAAACGATGAATTCTTCCTTTCGATGAAACGAAAATAGAAATTATAAAATTACTTTTTCTAATAAAATTTTTAAGGGGACAGTCGAAAAATAGTCCATTCTTGATTTTCGAGTATGTACTGAAATCTGTCGTGCAGGCGATACTTACCTCCCTGCCAAAACTCAATTTCAATAGGAACCACTCTATAACCGCCCCAGAATTCAGGAAATGGCACATCTACTTCTGCATATTTTTTTTCTACACGAAAAAATTCTTTCTCAAGGGCCTCTCGAGATATCAATTTGCTGCTTTGTATCGAACTCCATGCTGCAAGCTGACTTGCTCTAGGGCGCTTTTTAAAATAACTAAGTGATTCTGTTTCAGAAATTTTTTCTACTCTTCCACCAATTATCACCTGACGATCAAGATTGAACCAAGGAAAAAGTAAGCTGACATTTGGATTATTTTTTATTTCGAGCGCTTTTCGACTTTCGAAATTCGTATAAAATACGAAGCCTTTTTTATCAAACTGCTTCAGTAGAACCGTGCGCTGCCAAGGTCTTCCATTAGTATTAATAGTCGCCAAAGACATCGCAGTAGGGTCAGGTAAGTCAGAACTTAATGCATTTTCCATCCAACAAGAAAATTGATCTATAGGACAATTTTTTAGGGATTCTTTGGTCAAAGAATCATATTTATATTCTCGGCGAGTATCTTCAAGGGACATTTATGAACTCCAAAGCATACCTGAATGTTTAATCAAAACGATCACTTTATATCATTCAAACAAGCCGCACACTCAAAATTCCTTCTACACTGGAAATTTTCTCTAGGAGTTCTTGAGTTGGCTCTGACTCAACGTCTATAATATTGTAAGCGATTTCATTTCTACTCTTATTGACCATATCGATCACATTAAGACTACAATCAGCTAGTAAGGTAAGGACGTTACCTAAAATTTTAGGTACATTTTTATTACAAAAAGTTATCCTATATCCACCATGTCTAGGCATTTTTGTCTTAGGAAAATTTACTGAATTACAAATATTTCCTTGTTCCAGGTAATCAATCAATTGATCTGCAGCCATGATGGCACAATTTTCTTCAGCCTCGCTTGTACTAGCTCCAATATGGGGCATAGATATTACATCTTTTCGGCCTAGCATCTCTGGTGTTGGAAAATCCGTAACATATTTTTTTAAATTTTGATTATCTAATGCATCTTTTACGGCGATTGAATCAACGACTTCTTCACGAGCAAAATTAAGTAAAACTGCAGAGCTTTTCATAAAAGCTAGCGTTTCCTTATTAATCAAATGCTTCGTGGCGTCTAGTGCCGGTACATGCATCGTTATAAAATCTGCTCTCGAAAGTAAACTCTGAAGGCTGTCCATTTTTTCCACCTTATGAGACAAACGCCAAGCAGCTTCAACGGACATTGCTGGATCAAAACCAACGACGTTCATACCTAACTCAAGGGCCATATTTGCCACCATAGACCCTATGGCTCCAAGCCCTACAACTCCTAATGTTTTTCCTGCAATTTCAGATCCTGCAAATTGACTTTTTTGCTTTTCAAGCAGCTTTGACATTTCAGTAGAATCTTTAATTTCAGTCAATCCTTGTACATAATTCATACCTCCAAAAATATCTCTTGAAGACATAAGTAATGCAGAAGCAACTAGCTCCTTTACTGCATTAGCGTTTGCACCAGGAGTATTAAATACAACAACTCCCATTTTTGTGAACTTTTCAATTGGAATATTATTCACTCCTGCCCCAGCTCGAGCTACCGCTTTTATACTAGACGGTAATTTTTCATCATGGAGCTTTTGGCTTCTGAGTATAAATGCATCAGGGTCAGGGATATTATCAGACACAAGATAGTTTTTAGGACTAAAGCGATCTAACCCTTTAGATGAAATTTTATTATACGTCCGAACTTTATGCATGTTTTCTTACTCTACGTCTGTGATGATTGAAAGTATTATCATAAAACTTCATGATACGCCCATTTAATCCAAGGCATCAGTGCCTCAAGATCGGAAGATTCTACAGTTGCTCCACCCCAAATCCGCAATCCTGCGGGAGCGTCACGGTAAGCCCCTATATCGTATGCTACTAATTCTTGTTCTAAGAGCTTCACCACCCGTTTCACCTTGTCGGCTTCTAGATCTAAAATCAAGCATATGCTAGTGCTTGACAAGGTATCCGGCTTCACAGCTAAAAAACTAATCCAATCGTTACTTTCCACAAATTTTTTGATTACTTTAAGATTATTTTCTGATCTGTTAATAGCTGCTTTAACGCCGCCTATAGACTTAACCCAGTCAATTGCATCGAGATAATCTGCGACACAAAGCATAGAAGGAGTATTTATAGTTTCTCCTCTAAATATACCATCGATTAACTTTCCTCCCTTAGTCAGCCTAAAAATTTTAGGCATAGGCCAAGAGGGAGAATAACTTTCAAGTCTTTCAACAGCACGAGGACTTAGTATAAGAACCCCGTGAGCCCCTTCACCCCCTAAAACTTTTTGCCAACTGTAGGTAACAACATCTAGTTTTTCCCATGGAAGACTCATCGCAAAAACAGCAGATGTTGCATCACAAATAGTCAGACCTGTTCTATCAGAATCGATCCAATCAGCGTTAGGTACCTTAACCCCAGAAGTGGTGCCATTCCATGTAAAAACTATGTCATTGTCAGGGTTAGCCTGCTTGAGGTCAGGAAGCTGGCCATAGTCAGCACTGAACGATTGCACGTTCTCAAGCTTTAATTGCTTAATTATATCTGTGACCCAGCCTTTGCCAAATGACTCCCATGAAAAAACGTCAACACTCCTTTGTCCAAGTAGTGACCACATAGCCATCTCGAAAGCTCCAGTGTCTGAAGCTGGAACAATACCGACTAGATATCCTTTTGGCAGTCCAAGTATCTCAGCTGTATCAAGACAGGCCCGACCTAAAGCAGACTTTCCTACCTTTGCACGGTGAGAGCGACCTAATGTCTCGAGATCTAATTTTTTCACATCATAACCAGGTCGCTTGCTGCAAGGGCCAGAGGAAAAATTAGGATTAAGAGGTTTTATAGATGGTTTCATAATTCATTGCCTGAAAAAATATAAAATTAAGAAGCTCAAAAAGGTCTTCATCACAATAGCTAACAAGAAGTCATACAAAATTGTTTGAACGGAAAACACTCATGTGGATCTCGGCGGTCTCGACAGTGTTAATACAAATATCACTTCAGCTGAGTCCGCTCTTTGTCTATCAAAAAGGAGGCCACCTGCAACATTTCGGTCTGACTGCCTGCGCTTCTGCCTGAAATCCTATACTTTCCATTGACTACAATTTCTGGAGTCCCTCTTAAGCGATATTTTTCTTGTTTTTTTTCTGCAAAATCTGCAGCCATCGCAATAGTGCCTGAGTTAAATATTTTAGAAAAATTTTCTTGTTGCACTCCATTAGCAACGAAAAGCGCAGCAATTTCAGCTTCACTTTTTAATTTTTCTTTTTTAAGATTCATAGCATCAAAGATAGCACTATGCATCAAGTCAAACACTTTTAAAGCCTGAGCTGTGTAGTATGCTTTTGCATGAAGACGCATTTCCACCTGCCAAACTGCAGGTACACCGATAAAATAGACATCTTCTAATTGACTTTTTTGCCATGACTCAAGTTTGGTTTTAAAAGTATAGCAGTGGCTGCATCCATACCAAAACAAATCTACTACTTCTATCTTTGAAGGGTCACTTGTAAGTACTGGATCTGATAGAACCTCATAATGAACCCCAGCTTGATAAGCATCTGCTGATACTTGGGGGATCAACGCAAAAAATAGGGTAACGCAAAATAACAAATTGACTACCAAGCGGTTTACCAACTGCTCTTTTTGACTTTTTAGTATCACTTTAATAGCGCCTTACTCCAATTAAATTTTTTGAAAGAAAGTTTCAAAGTATCATGACAAGCAACAAAAGTTAACATTTTTTCATGTGAACTGACTACTTTAACCCGGCAATAAAGTTTGCCACTGCATCAATTTCTACATCGCTCATGTATTCAGCTACACCTCGCATTATTTTTGAGTCCCCATCGTTATTTCTAGCTCCTTCATTACTAGGATCATGTGCTCCCGTTCGCCATGCACGTAGTTGCTTAGCTGTATATTGAGCATACTGACCTCCTAGCAATGGATAACCAGCAGGACTATTGCCTTGGGCTGAAGGTGAATGGCAACCAGTACACGCTGGGACGCCAGTCTCAATATTTCCTCCTCGATATATAGCTTCACCTAGCTCAAGATTTTCTTCTTGCGCCCCTGATATTTGAATATTTTTTGAAGCGTAATAAGCAGCTATGTCAGACAAATCTTGGTCTGAAAAAGAATCGAGTATCCCAGTCATAGATGCTATTTTGCGTCGTCCGTGTTTAACATCTTTTAGTTGCTTTGTAAGATATTTTTCACCTTGTCCAGCCAGTTTTGGAAAAGAAGGAACTGCACTATTACCATCAGCGCCATGACAACCAGCACACATAGCTGTTTTTGATTTTCCGACCGTTGCATCTCCGGCCGCAAAAATTAGTGTAGAAGCCATGATACAACTAGTAACTATGGCAAATTTTAAAATAATTTTTTTCATTAGTTTAGTCCACTCTCTGCATTGCGCTACAATATAAATTAGTATTGTCCGTTTCAAAACTAAGGCATTATATACCAAGTCTTTCATGATCCGAATAGCGAAATCAAGATACCTTGTGGGTAAAACATGTCGAATACTATTTCATTTAATAAAACTGAATTTTTAATCAGTGCTCCTTCTATTACGAAATCTCCAGCTGATACAGGAAGGGAGGTTGCTTTTGCCGGTCGGTCTAATTCAGGAAAATCAAGTGTTATCAATGCTTTAACAAATAATAAAAAGCTTGCTCGGACTAGTAAAACACCAGGTCGCACTCAATTACTCAATTTTTTTTCCCTAAGCGAAGATCGTCGTTTAGTAGACTTACCAGGCTATGGATTTGCTAAAGTGCCGAAAGCAATTAAAAAAAAATGGGATCTTAGTCTCGCTGTTTATCTACAAGAAAGACGCTCTCTTAAAGGATTGCTTATATTAATGGATATTCGCCACCCACTTCAAAAATACGACTGGCAAATCATTCACTGGGCATCAGAATCTGCAATGCCTATACATTTACTGCTAACAAAATCAGATAAATTAAAGAAAGGGGCCATAAACAACACCATACTAAAAGTAAAGCGTGAACTTAAGCAAGCATCTCTGAAAGCTAATATTTCTTTACAAGCTTTTTCATCTCTAAAAAAAACTGGCTTATATGAACTTAAGGAGCAACTAGAGGAATGGTTAGAATGACTTTAAGAAAGCAAAAAAAAACCTAATCATCGGCGGTGATTAGATTTTTATGTAACGCTAGGAGAAAAAATTTGTCTTTGGAGAGAAAAATTTTAAATGCGTACTAAGTTAGATGCCTTAAAACGTAAAAGTTCCATAAAAAATAAAAATAAAACTGTTAATTCTTAGCTAATGAGCCTCATCCCAATTTTTTCCACTTCCTAAGTCAACTAATAATGGGATTTTTAAATCTGTAACACGTGTCATCCGGCTTATTAAACCCTCACTGATAATTTCTTCTTCAATCTTTGGGACCTCTAAAACTAGTTCGTCATGCACTTGCATAATCATTTTAGACTTTAGTCCCTCATCAGACAGCCAGCGATGTACGTCTATCATTGCTAATTTAATAATATCTGCGGCAGTTCCTTGCATTGGTGCATTTATCGCTGTTCTTTCTGCTGCCTGTCTTCGCATGCCATTACTTGAGTTGATTTCGGGTAAGTAGAGACGTCGACCAAATAATGTCTCCACAAAACCCTTTTCGGAAGCAACGTTTCGGGTATTGTCCATATAAGCTTTGACTCCAGGATAACGAGCAAAATATTTATTTATATACTCTTGAGCTTTATGTCTACCAATATGCAACTGCCGACCTAAGCCGAAGGCTGACATGCCATATATTAAACCGAAGTTTATAGCTTTTGCGCTTCTTCTTTGCTCTTTTGTAACTTCAATCAATTGCACACCAAAGACCTCTGCTGCAGTTGCTTGATGAACATCTAAACCTTGCAAAAATGCATCAGTCAAACCTTTATCGCCAGACAGGTGGGCCATTATTCTGAGCTCTATTTGCGAATAATCTGCAGCAAGTATTTTAGAATTATTTGGTGCTATAAATGCTTGACGAATTCTTCTGCCTTCTGATGTGCGAATTGGGATATTTTGTAAATTTGGGTCTGACGATGAAAGCCTGCCAGTCGCTGTAATAGCCTGATGATAAGAAGTATGTATTCTTCCTGTGATAGGGCTGACCATTTTTGGTAATTTATCCGTATAAGTAGACCTGAGCTTTGATAGAGTACGGTGCTCTAATAATATTTTTGGTAGCGGATAATCTATCGCTAACTCAGTAAGCACTTCCTCCTTAGTAGACGGCGCTCCCTTTGCTGTTTTTTTTAGAACTGGAATTTTTAACTTCTCAAATAAAATTACACCTAGTTGCTTGGGCGAAGCTAAATTAAATTGTTCTCCAGCTAGTATGTATGCCTCCTCTTCTATCTCTGTGAGCCTAACACCTAACTCTTGGCTTTGCTTACAAAGTAATTGGGCATCTACAAGCGTACCATTTCTTTCCATACACGAAAGGACCGGTATAAGAGGAATTTCTATTTTTTTATAGACATACAATAAACTTGGCTGCTTTTTTAATAGAGGTAAAATAGCTTCATGAAGCCGAAGAGTAACATCAGCGTCTTCTGCAGCGTAAGGGGTGGCGACGTCGATAGATACCTGATTGAATGTAAGTTGGCTAGAACCCTTACCCGCAACGTCTTCAAAACTAGTAGTTTTTAAGTCTAAGTATTTTGAAGCCAAACTGTCCATATCATGGCGACTACCTACAGAATCAACCACATAAGATTCAAGCATCGTGTCATATTCTACACCCGATAAATTAATCCCATAATTTTTAAGAACATTCATGTCATATTTAAGATTTTGTCCCAACTTAAGGATTGACGAGTTTTCAAGAATTGGCTTTATTTTCTCTAAAGTTTTTTCACAATTCATTTGATCTGGCGCACCAAGATAGTCGTGCCCTAAAGGTACATAGACTGCTTTATGGGGTTCAATAGCGAAAGATATTCCGACGATTTTAGCTTCTATATAATTTAAACTAGTCGTTTCCGTATCAAAAGAGAAATATTTTGCTGCCTTTAATTTTTCTAGCCAATCATTGAATTCATCTTCGGTGTAAATAGTATGATAATCGTTTTTTTTAGCCTCAATCCCCACTGATAAATCATTCTGACTTCTATCTATTAGTATCTCATTGGCCCATTTTTTTAGCTCCAACTTCTTAAACCAAAAAAGGAGTTGATCGTCGTCTTGCTCGCTGTTTACCAAGCTCTCTATGGTCTGGTCAAGCTGAACATTTGTTTTAATTGTTGCTAATTTATAAGATAGGTCTGCTAGACTCTTATTTTCTAAGATTCTATCCGGTAATTTTTTTGCCCCACGCAATTCCAGTTCAGCGACTTTGGTTACGTCTTTATATATTTCAAGAAGCCCGCCAATGCCCTGAAGAATACCTAATGCCGTTTTTTCTCCAATCCCTGGCACGCCTGGAATATTGTCGGATTTATCACCCACAAGAGCTAAGTAATCAATAATTAATTCTGGGGGAATTCCAAATTTATCGATAACGCCTTGTCTATCCATATGTGTATCTGTCATTGTATTTATCAGGCTCACATAGGGATTCACTAGTTGGGCCATATCCTTGTCGCCCGTAGAAATTATTACTTGTCGTTTTTGTGCTGCCAAACTCACCGCTAATGTGCCTATAACATCATCTGCTTCAACACCTTTTTTAATTAAAATAGGTAAGCCCATTGCACTTATTATTTTATGGATAGGTTCTATCTGTTCCCGCAAGTCGTCTGGCATTGTTGGCCTTTGTGACTTATATTCTGAGTACAATTCATCTCTAAAAGTTTTACCTTTAGCATCAAAAATAACAATTATTGGACTATCTGGATAATCTCTAATCATTCGTCGCATCATAGAAATGACGCCTTTAACAGCCCCAGTTGGCTGTCCAGACGAGGTCATTAATGGAGGAAGAGCATGAAATGCTCTATATAAGTAAGATGATCCATCCACTAAAATTAGTGGTACGTCATTGTTCATAGATAATTTGCCATATTTGTAATTTTAGTTTCACTCCAAACATTCAATAACAGTTTCCGAAAATTTGCCGAAAAATTCTATGAAGCTATTCTGTGTTAGAGCAATTTTATTACCCATTAAATCTAATTCTTTAGATTTAATGTCAGACTCATCGACTAGCTGTGTGACGGATTTGGTGCTGTGCTGCGGATCCGTAAAAATGCAAGTAGTCTTAGCACTTATTTGAGCTAATTTTCCCTTATGTTTAGCGCTAGCAGTAATGTCTGAGGATAAATTAATTACTCCTAATTGCTTGAGATTATAGTGTTCCATAAAATGACGATATCCATCATGCACCACTATAAAACCTTTTTCTTTTACTTGTATGAATTTGTTTTCTAAATCTTTATTTAGAATCTTCATTTTTAGCAAAAAATAGTCTTTATTTTTTTGAAAATTTTCTTCGTGATCAGGGTATTTTTTTCCTAACAAAGTGTTAATTTTATTAACTATAGCGACAATATTATTTGGGTTTAACCATATATGAGGATCTCTTTCATATAATACGTCGGTTAAACCTTCCGTAGGTTCTTCGTGAGAGCCATGATGATTGTGTTCATGACCATTTTTTTTGTTGGTGTTAATCGTATGATTTGGCCAATAAAGGTTATTCATCTGCATTAATTCTACTGAGTTCATTGTAGAATGGCTTGCAATTGCCTTTGATAAACCACTTTCAAGGGTAGGTCCTATCCAAAAGAACAAATCAGATTGTTTTATTAACTTAATATCTGAAAATCTAAGTTGATAGTCATGAGGTGAAACATTTCTAGCCAATATTACATTGACGGGAATCTCATCACCCACTACAGCTTTGACTAACATAGCTACAGGTTTTATTGAGGCTGTTAGTTTAGGAGTAGATAAAGCCCATACTGGAGAAACTATAAGAGCAAATGATATCAAGCTGAATAATTTAAACATATGAAATCCTAAATATTTTATTTGTTACAATATAACATAATATAATAGAAATAAATTTTTTGTTACTATCCGTCTAAAAACTTCTAATACTTGAAAAATATAGAAAAAAATTGTTTTTTAATATTAATTGATAGTATTTAAATAATAGTATACTGTAACATAAAATTAAATAGAGATAGCTAGATGCTGGCATATTCACGTCTTGCTTACAAAGACCATGATCATCAAAGATGCATCATTTCCGCGCTGGAAAGGGCTAAAGTATTATGTGAAAAAAATAACGCTCGGCTAACGCCAATTCGTGAAATTGTGTTTAAGTCTATATGGTCAAGCCACCGGCCAGTCGGTGCTTATGATATTGTAGATGATCTAGGATTAAATATTAGTACAGGAAAACGAATAAAAGCTCCTTCTGTATACCGTGCCATCGAATTCCTCATAAAGCTTAGGCTGATTCATCGCATAGCCTCACTTAATGCTTATATTGGTCGGTCTTTTCCTGAAAAGGTACATAATGATTTTTTTCTTATCTGTCGTATTTGTCGTGCTACCGCAGAGTGCAGTACTGATCAGATAAACAATATCGTCTTACATGCAGCTGCGCGCAATGGCTTCATAGTAGAACAGGAAATTGTTGAGATAATTGGTCTATGCCCTGAATGTAAGCGGAAAAATATGTCATGAGTCACCCTCTCATCAAACTTGACTGTATCAGCAAAGATTTTAATGGGAAAAAAGTCCTATCCGCAGTCGATCTAACTATAAATAACGGACAAATCATTACTCTTATTGGGCCCAATGGTGCCGGTAAAACTACGCTTGTGAAAATTGTTCTAGGGCTTATGAGTGCTACTGGAGGTGAAATTTTTCGATCTTCTAATTTACGTCTAGGTTACATGCCGCAGAAGCTCCATATAGATCCTACACTACCAATTACATTAGAGAGATTTTTAAAGCTTGCCGAAAAAGACACCAAATTATGCTGCGATGTTCTAAATGAAGTAGGCATTATAAACCTAATGAAATGCCCTCTATCTTCTTTATCAGGTGGAGAAATGCAAAGGGCCCTTTTAGCTAGGGCGATACTTCGAAAACCAAATTTATTAGTTTTAGATGAGCCTGTTCAAGGAGTTGACGTAGCTGGCCAGGAAGGGCTTTATAAATTGATAGACCAACTTCATAGTAAACTGAATTGTGCTGTACTAACAGTTTCTCACGATCTGCACGTTGTTATGTCCTCTACGAGTGAGGTGTTATGCTTGAATAATCACGTATGTTGCCATGGTAGACCAGATCAGGTCAGTAAAAATCCTGCATTTATTGAAATTTTTGGTAAAAAGACGAGTACTTATACTACATATACACATCATCATGATCATCAGCATGGACTACACGGAGAAGTAAGACCTTCAGAATCGTCAATCTCCGAAGTGGATGACTGCAATCATGATTGATGTCCTTTTATATGCTCTTTTAGCTGGAATTGGCGTAGCTATAATAACTGGTCCATTAGGTGCTTTTATAGTTTGGCGTCGCATGGCTTACTTTGGAGACACATTAGCACACTCTTCCTTGCTAGGAGTAGCTCTTGGGTTTCTCGTTTCAATAGATTCAACTATATCTGTTATTGTCACATGCCTTATATTCTCTCTAATATTGGTCGGGTTAGAGCAAAAAAAGAATCTTGCTTCTGACACATTACTTGGAATTCTTTCCCATACCTCTTTGGCGTTTGGATTAGTCGTCATAGCACTAATGCCGAACATCAAGGTGGATCTCATGAGTTTACTGTTTGGTGATCTCTTAACAGTTAATCTGAACGATATAATTACTATATATATAATCAGCGCTGCGGCAATAATACTGCTGCTTAGGATATGGAGCCCGCTACTCGCTATAACTATTGATGAAGATTTAGCTCGGACGGACGGTATAAAATTCAAATTAGTGCGAATAGCTTTCATGCTCATTATTGCGTTAGTAATTGCCGTCTCAATGAGGGTGGTGGGTGTGCTATTGATCACTTCTTTGCTAATAATTCCTGCAGCCACAGCAAGAAACTACTCTCAGACACCAGAACAAATGGCTGTTTTTGCTAGCCTGATAGGTTGTTTTGCTGTTATTTTAGGATTACTAGCGTCGTGGTTTATAGACACTCCTGCTGGGCCCTCTATAGTTCTGAGTGCAGGAATTTTATTTATACTCTCACTTTCAAGAAAAAATAGATGAAGCTACTTCTGTTTTTCAAACGCTGACATGATAGATTCTAAAGAAATTTTCATTCTTTCTGGATCGAGTGGTGGCCTGAAAAATCCATGATAATGACCGTATGGATTGATTATTACCACATTACCACTATGATCTATAGTGTAATCGCTTTCACCTAAAGAAACTTTTGAGTAAGGAATATTAAGTTGTACCCCTAAACTCATTAGTACATATTCGTTACCTGTAACTCCTATAAAATCTTTATTAAAATATGGTACATACTGAGCAAGTTTTTCTGTTGTGTCTCTTTCTGGATCTAATGAAATCATGGTGAACTGTAAAAGTTTTTGGTCTTCGGAAGATAGTGATTCATAAAGATTGGCTGCAGTAGACATAGTGGTCGGGCAAATGTCTGGACAGCTAGTAAAACCAAAAAAAAATAACGTCCATTTTCCTTGTAAATTTGTCGAAGTAAATAGTCGACCCCGATGATCGGTTAATTCTAATCCGCTGAATTTTCGGGGGGTTTCGAGCAGTACTGCTCCGTTATCCATTAGTTCTTGAGGGCTTAAGATGTGCTGAGTGTTGATTTTGTTAACAAAGGCCAACATTACCAAAAAAATAAATGCAAATATTCCTAACAAGGTTTGGCGAATTCCCCGATTACTATTCTGTTCACTCATAGTATTGTCATCCTTGTCTTTTTTCTCAAAATTAACTCTGAAAATATTAGGTTTTATTCTCGATTTGATAAAGAAAATAAGATTTAAATAAAATAGTGGTCTATTAGCATAATGATAAATAGAGCCATCAAATAAATTATAGAGTACTTGAAGGTACCCATGCCTGCATCTGGATTATGACCAATTATCATCATTATGGCCGAGTACAAGAAGCCTGCGCCTAAGATCAATGCGCCGAAAAAATATAGCCAGCCACTCATATTTGCTGCAAAAGGCAGTAATGTGACCAATATCATTAGAATGGTATATAACAGAATACTAATCTTGGTATATTTTTCTCCATGTGTGACTGGCAACATAGGGATCTCTGCTTTAGCGTATTCATCTTTGCGGTGAACAGCAAGAGCCCAAAAGTGTGGTGGAGTCCAGGCAAAAATTATCAATACTAAAAGGAGCGCATGACCATGAATTTCTCCTGTTACAGCAGTCCACCCTAGAAGCGGTGGAACGGCTCCGGCTAAACCCCCTATCACGATATTCTGAGGGGTCGCTCTCTTTAAATAAGAGGTATAAATTACTGCATATCCAAATAATGAGGCGAGTGTCAACCATGCGGTCAAGGCATTAATGAAGACTAGCAAAATAGCCATGCCAAGCAAGCCTAAGATTACTGAAAAAAACATCGCTTGATAAGGTTGTACTCTGCCTCTAGCAACTGGACGATTTAGCGTTCTTGACATTTTAAGATCAATTTTTCGATCTACGACATGGTTAATAACTGCTGCTGATCCTGCGCAAAAAGCTATGCCTACATTACCTAAAACAAGTATATGAAAAGGAACCATACCGGGTACAGACAGAAACATGCCTATAATTGACGTTAGTATCATTAAAGCAACTACTTTTGGTTTAGTAAGCTCAAAGTAATCGTCGAAACTAGCTTCTTCTAGCTCAGATACTACTATTTTCGTCACTTCGATACCTCAATTAATATTTTTTCTATTTAGCGTAGGCCATTCTGCTTGCAAGACTCACCAATATCAATAATAACATTAGACTTCCTAGACTATGAACCATTGTCAAAATAACTGGATCTCTTATATACCCAGCGTAAGTCAAAAGAACCATTTGAACGATTAAGACTGCAATTAAACTTATGCCTGTTCTCTGGACCCTATGATCGAATACTGTTAATAAAAAGATTGCTAAGCCCAATAAATAACACATCGAAACTAAAGCTCCCAACCTATGGACGACGTTAATCGCCACACGAGCCTCACTTTCTAAAACCTCTAAACTAGATGGCTTAATAAAATTAAAACCTTCTTTTAAATCCATATTTGGCCACCATGAACTTTGACAGAATGGGAAATCTGGACATGCAAATGAGGCGAATTTTACACTTGTCCAACCCCCTAATGTGATTTCTATTAGGGTTATTATAATAGCTAAAGTGACCCATGGTTTAATTTTATCAAAACTATCAATAATTTTTTTTGAAGCTAGCCATTGTTTGTCTTCAATTCTGATTGCCAATATCCAAAGCAGAGAGCATGTAGTTATGCCCATTAAAAAATCGAGTAGGGCTATTTGAGGCCAAAATACAATATAGTCAGACCATCCACTTAAAATTGATTGCCAAAAAACTAAGAACAGGACGAAGATTGGTAACCTGAAAGGGTATTTCTGATTTTTTAAAAAAAGCCAAGAACATACTGCCAAGAAAACAACCAAAAGGACTAATATAATATAAGAAATTTCATGCGTTAGGTCTATCCAGCCGACCACACTGACATAATACTTGAGGGCACCAATTAGACCTTCATCACTTACATAAAAACTACCACCACAATTAAACCACTCTAAGCAATCAAAACTAGTGTCTTTGAAGCGTCGGTAAACTCCCAGATTTACGTGCAACACAGAGAAAACCACAGCAAGAGAAGCGGTTAAAAACAAACATCTACGAGATATATTTTCATTTAAATTTAACACAAATATTATAATCTTGGTCTATCAGATAATTGTAATTTTAAGCACCAAGTACAGATTACTGAGCCGAGTATTTCATCAGGTGCTCAATATCTTCTATGATCTCAGTTCCCTCATGAGCTAGACTGTATGACATCATTAAAAACCCCTGCTGGTCCACCAGGTACGCTCTGTTAGTTTTTATATTTTGCAAATGAAAGGGGGTATTAGTATTTTCAAGCATAGCTTTAAATTCTTTCTCTCTGCCATATGTGACTTTTAGGAATGGATGGTTTAATTTCAAGAATTCATCAATCCCCGCTCCAAGTTTTTGGTCTAAAGAGACGTATAGGCGCTCGAATCTTCTACTATATTTGCCTAAACTAATATGAACCTGCCGAGTTAAATAAAGTAGTTTTCTACATTGATCTACACATTCTCCATCACCAGTAATGATCAATCTCCATTTGGCCTTTTGATCTACAAAAACCCAGTTATCCCCATCTGATGTTGTTAAGTTTAAATCTGCAATTGATACCGGAGGGACAACAAAATTACCATGGTTTGTTGTACCCAGCTTTGCTAATAACTTATTTCGTTGGTCTTCAGTATTAGGATATATGAGAAACCCTGTGATAATAACGCCACCAAGCATTAGTATCATGAACCATACCTGCCATTGAATTTTTGAATTATTTTCTGCTGTCATTTTTACTCTACCTAAAAAAATTACTAACTGCGTCTAGAGTTCAAAACATCCCCAAGATTAGAATTAGCAAAAATTGCTAAAATCATTAAGGCTACTGCTAAAGCTGACCACTGAAAAGCATAACCTGTATGTTTCCCTGGCTGAACATTCACAATGAACCAACCTGTAGTGAGCGCTCCTGGTTCTTTTTCATCCAATCTAAGACTGAGGTCATAAAAAGGTATTTCAAGCTTCTTTGATATTAATTCGGTATCCATACTTTGGATGACTATTCTACTTTCTCCTTTAACCCATGGATCGTCACCAAGCATAATTTGCTTTCCAGGCGAACGGTACAAATAACCAACCAAAGTTGTTTCAGCAGAGATCTGCGATATTTCTGGTAAAATTCTACGGTCTAAATCTGCAGCAATCCAGCCACGATTTACTAAAATCCATTGCCCTCCAGTAGTTTTAAATGGGCTGATAACATCGTAACCTGGACGACTGTTGCGAACACGATTATCTAATAACAAGGTAGATTTATAATCGTACTGTCCTTGAACTTTTACCCTCACGTAATCTGGTCGCTTTGACTCATTACTTGTATCAGGATATTTTTTCTTTATAATTTTTAGTGTAGCCGGGTCAGCTGTTTGTCGATCTTTATATGTCTCTAGTAAATTATGTTTTTCGTCGGCTCTATCGAGCTGCCAAAACGCTAAGCTAATAGTCACAGGAAGAAAAAATAATACAAACAAAAGTATCTTCCAATTAAATTGCCATTGAAAGTGAGTTTTACTCTTTTCAGACCCTAAAATCACAGATTAGCCTTTTTTAGTTAACAAAAAAATACTTTATAGTCGTTATTTACAGGTTGATTCACTTATTTTAATATTTTACGCTACAATACTATTGTATTAGATTTTCAGTCTTGGAGAAGAACTATTTATGCTTCTAAAAGCTATTATTGTTATTTTGTTTATAGGTATCGTCATAAGTCTTAGTAGCGCCTTAGTCTTCTTAATGAAGGATGTTGGAAATGCTAAAAGAAGGACTCTTTACGCTTTAGGAATTCGTATTTCTTTAGCTGTTTTATTACTTCTGACAATTTCTTGGGGTATTTACTCAGGGCAACTCGGCAGTAAGGCACCTTGGGACAAAAAACTGCATCCCGAACGAATTCTCTCATCAACCCTAACATCTTAGTTATATAAAGTACGGATACTATTCAAATTTTTGGCTATCAATCCACCCTGAGAACTCAGGATGGCGGTCCTAACAACATACCTACTTAAGCTAAGATATAAACAAACAAAAATAATCCAACCCAAACAACGTCTACAAAGTGCCAGTACCATGATGCAGCCTCAAAACCAAATTGATCTTTTTCATTGAAGTGCCCTTTAAGACCTCGCAAAAATTGTACAAGTAACATAATTGTACCGAATGTTACATGTAATCCATGGAAACCTGTCATCATAAAAAATATTGTTCCATATATTCCAGACTCGAGCGTTAAGCCCATATGAACGTAAGCTTCTATATATTCTTCTGCCTGCAAAACTAAGAAAATCATACCGAGTAAAACTGTGATACCTAACCATATGTTAAATTTTTTCCGATCGTTGTTCTTCAAGCCAGTATGGGCAATATGTACGGTGACACTAGAGCTTAAAAGAATAACGGTGTTCCAAAGTGGGAGCCAGTGTAAGATTCTGTCCCAGCCAGGAAAACTCATATTCTGCTCAGGGCCTAAAAACTTTGCGGCGTCACCATTAGCTGCTTGATCAGGTGTTATCATTAAAGGCCATGTCGGCTCAAAACCTGCCCATAAAAGATCATTTTCTGTTGCCTCACCTCCCAACCAAGGAATTACTAATGCTCTGATATACCATAGCGATCCAAAAAATACAGCAAAGAACATTACTTCAGAAAAAATAAACCAGCCCATTCCCCAAACATAGGAACGTTTTAGCTGATCACTATTCATTCCTGCCATGTTTTCTTCTATTACTAAGCTAAACCACTTGTAAAGAGTAGCAGATATCACAAATGCCCCAATCCAAAAGACTAAAGAGCTTTCACCTTGAACCCAAGAACCAGCCCCTAGAGCAATTAGACCCAATCCTGTAGCTGCAAAAATCGGAAACTTGCTGGACTCTGGAACGTAGTAATCGCCTTCAGTTGACATTTTTTTTCTCCTTCCTTAGCTCTAATAGGGCAGTCAAATTCATCGGTTCAGTCGTGCAACTGGAAATTTTGCACTGCTTAAGCTATCAGTTACATCAAATAGTGTATAAGACAATGTGATAGTGTTAACCGTTTTTGGTATGTCCTTATCCACAATGAAAACTAGCGGCATGTCTATTTCACTCCAAGCACTCAAGGGCTGTTGATTAAAGCAGAAGCACTCAGTTTTATGAAAGTATTTTGTTGCATTGAACGGTGTCAAATTTGGGACAGCTTGAGCTACCATATCTTTTGATGTTCGATTTTTTGCATAAAATGTTACAGCTTTTGGTTCTCCTGGATGAACCGTAACCTCAGTAACTTTAGGCGAGAAATCCCATGGCATCGAACCATTATTTACTGTGAGAAACTGTACCTTGATAGTACGAGAAGTATCAACAGTTGTATCTTGGACTTCGTAACGACCGCTTGTCTTGCCACCAATACCAGTGAGATCACATAAAGCATAATATAATGGCGGCATCAAAAAAACAGCGAACACAAACATTCCTACTGCTCCAATCGATAACTTAAGCAGTGTTTTTTTAATCGAATTTTTCGGAATATCTTTCTCCATTACTTTATTACCGGAGGTGTCGCAAACGTATGGTAAGGAGCCGGTGTAGCAACCATCCACTCTAATCCTTCAGCACCATCCCAAGTTTTTGGTTCACTTACTGGCTTGCCTGAACGGATAGTACTTATGACATTGTAAAGAAATAATAACTGGGCTGTGCCATAGATGAACGCCCCAATACTTGACACCATGTTCCAATCTGAAAATTGTAAAGCATAGTCCGAATAACGACGTGGCATTCCAGCTAAACCTATAAAATGCTGAGGAAAGAAAGTTACATTAAATCCTATGAATCCAATCCAAAATTGAACTTTTCCCATAGTTTCGTTATACATTTTTCCAGTCCACTTTGGCAGCCAATAGTAGACGGCTGCTGTGCTGGAGAAGATAGCACCTGCTACCATCACGTAGTGAAAATGGGCAACAACAAAATAAGTATCATGATATTGAATGTCAGCTGGAGCGACAGCTAGCATTATTCCTGTGAAGCCTCCTATGGTAAACAAAATAACAAAGGCTACGGCATAAAGCATTGGTGTTTCAAAACTCAACGAACCACGAAACATAGTTGAAATCCAATTGAAAACTTTTGCGGCTGTAGGTACCGCAATAAGCATAGTGGCATACATAAAATAAAGCTCTCCACCAATGGGCATTCCTACCAAAAACATATGGTGAGCCCATACAATGAAAGATAAGAAAGCAATTGAAGCAGTTGCATATACCATAGAACTATAACCAAATAGCGGCTTACGACTGAAAGCTGGAATGATATGAGATATCACACCGAATGCTGGCAGAATTATGATATATACTTCAGGGTGGCCGAAAAACCAAAAAACATGTTGAAATAAAACTGGATCACCACCGCCTGCAGCATTAAAGAAACTAGTCCCAAAGTTAATATCCATTAACATCATAGTCACTGCGCCAGCCAATACGGGCATTACTGCGATTAACAAAAACGCAGTAATAAGCCATGTCCATACAAACATAGGCATTTTCATAAGCGTCATACCAGGTGCTCGCATGTTGAGTACGGTAGCAATTATGTTGATAGACCCCATAATCGACGAGGCTCCCATTAGATGAACACCAAAAATAAAGTAGTTCACTGTAGGAGGCGCGTAGGTTGTTGACAGAGGCGCATAAAACGTCCACCCAAAGTTAGGTGCTCCACCTTCCATAAATAATGTAGCTGTCAGCAAAGCAAATGCAAACGGTAGAATCCAAAAACTTAGATTGTTCATTCGAGGTAAAGCCATATCTGGGGCCCCAATCTGCAGTGGAATCATCCAGTTAGCAAGACCAACGAACGCTGGCATAATTGCTCCAAAAACCATCACTAAGCCATGCATGGTAGTCATTTGATTAAAAAATTCAGGCCTGATGATCTGCATTCCGGGCTGAAACAATTCAGCACGTATAATCATTGCAAAAGAACCGCCCAATAAGAACATAGCAAAGCTGAACCAAAGATACATCGTTCCAATATCTTTATGATTTGTTGTAAATAACCAGCGACCGATACCTTTAGCAGGACCATGTGCCATGACTAAACTCTCCCTTATTTACCTTTTTTCCAATTATAAACATCGATGGGTTGAGTTATATCCCCCACATCGTTACCCCAAGCGTTTCTTTCGTATGTAATTATTGCTGCCTGATCTAATTCTGACAGCTGGTCTCCAAAAGCCTGCATCGCAGTTCCAGCTTGACCATTAACAATTATATCTATGTGTGCCTCTACCGGACCAACTGCAATCCCTTGACCAACTAGTGAGGGAAAGATACCAGGGATACCCTGACCGTTAACCTGGTGACAACCAGCACAACTGCGGTTATATGCTACTTCTCCCTTCTCCATCAGCTCATCCATGGTAAACGTTTTATTAGTTAGCTCACGAATGGCTGCCTGCTCTACTTTCTTGTCGGCAAGCCAAGTTTTAAATTCTTCTTTTTCAAGCACATTGACTACTATCGGCATGAACGCATGGCCTTTGCCACAAAGCTCGGTACACTGTCCTCGATATATTCCAGGCTTATATACGTTTGCCCATGTTTCATTAATGAAGCCAGGAAGGGCATCTCGCTTGACACCGAAGTCAGGAACCCACCAAGAGTGAATTACATCTTGACCTGTAATCAAAAAACGTACTTTGGTATTGGCAGGAATAACTAGAGGTTCAGTCACCTCTTCATGATAATATTGACCCTTCGGTGCTGTATTATAAATTTCTGATTCCGGGGTAGCTAACTCACTTAGAAATTTTACGTCTTCTCCTAAGTATTCATACTGCCACTTCCATTGCAAACCAGTAACTTTAACGTCCATTTCGGCTTCTGAAGTATCGTAAACGTCTAAAATAGTTGTAGTAGCAGGAATACACAAAAGAATAAGGATCACTGCAGGTATTGCAGTCCAAACTATTTCAGCTGTGGTATTTTCATGAAAGTTTGAAGCGACGGCTCCACGAGATTTTCGATGAGCATACATGACATAAAACATGACTGCGAAAACCAATATGCCGGTAATTGTTACTATCCAAAATACTAGCATGTGAATATCGTAAATTGAGTTACTTACAGAGGTAACGCCTCTGGGCATGTTTACAGCCCAATTATTACCTTCTTCAGCTATTGCACTGACTGATGCCGCAAGTGATATAACGGGGGCAAACAAAAGTGTGAAAAGCATTCTTGCTCTTCTTAACATCACCCTATCTCCAATATAAAGTTGTTGTTTAGATTCATGCTTTTTATCGATCAAAGCAGTTAATATACGCGTTACTCAAAAAACTAGACGGCACTATACCAAACTTTAGGCGGTGTCCTCTAGTATTTATGGTCAATCTTTTTATCAAATTAACTAAATTAATCCCAATATTCACTATACATATTCTTTATGGTAATAAAATATTCCATAAACACAAATAATAATGATAATTCTTTGCAATTAGATAGGCTTTAGAACATTGAGCTAGAAGAGAAAAGTGCACTGAAAGAGCTAATATCAATGTATATCTTTAGGGTCTATTAGCCTGACTGTTTGAATTTCAGCTAATTCTTCTTCTTTACTGGTGTTGACTCTAGTTTTTAGCTCTTTTGGGTCATTCTGCAAAAACATTTTGTCATTGAACCCACATTTCACACATTCTCGAAAATCTTGTCCATTTTCATTGAAAATCGTTAGTTTATCCATCTCGCTACATTTTGGGCACATGGCCCCAGCAATGAAGCGTTTTTTAGCCTTGAACTTAAACATGATGAATTCCTATATCATTAACATTAATGCTAAAAATAATTCTCGTATTTTAACAAATAGTTAGTTAAATTTCATATATTTTTAATAAAATAACTTGAGCCTTTTGCACGTAAGGCTATTATGAAAACATTCTTAAGCTATCATGGAATCCATATGTCCAATAATATTCGATCTCATAGAGACAAGACTCCTGTTTTGGGAAAAAGAGTATACGTAGATCACGCAGCTATTATTATTGGAGATGTAGACTTAGGTGACGATGTCTCTGTTTGGCCAGGGGCAGTGATTCGTGGAGATATGCATAAAATAAAGGTAGGCTGCCGTTCAAACATTCAAGATAACGCTGTTTTACATATCACCCATTCTAGTGCGTTCAATCCTGACGGGTGGCCATTAGTTATTGGTGACGATGTTATTGTAGGCCACGGAGCAATTCTACATGGCTGCAAACTAGGGAGTAGAATTTTAGTTGGCAACGGCGCTATTGTGAACGATGGAGCAGTAATACAAAACGAAGTAATAGTAGGAGCAGGAACGGTTGTCCCGCCTGGAAAAATACTAGAAAGTGGAAATCTTTACGTCGGCAGCCCAGCTCGCGTATTACGACAAATATCAAAAAAAGAGCGGGAGTTTTTTATTTACTCACCTGAAAACTATGTTCGATTAAAAGATCAGTATTTAAAAGATAGAGAGTAGATGTGCAAGATAACGGGGTGGCTGGGAATACATTTGCAGCTCTGTTCCACAGTATTAAACGCTTAATATAAACTACAACTGATTTTTCAACGCAGAAATAACTGACTGTGTCTGAGGCCTGATACCCCTCCATATAAAAAAAGATTCTGCAGCCTGCTCCACTAACATACCTAAACCATCAGAGGTTTTTGTGGCTCCATGATCTTCGGCCCAGTTTAAGAACTTAGACTGTTTAGGTCCATACATCATATCGTAACAAGCTGCGTTTTTTGCAAACAGGTCTTTAGGTAGTGGGGGAAGGTCACCTGATAAAGTAGCACTTGTACCGTTTATTACGACGTCAAATTGCTGGCCTTTTAGCATCTGAAAGTCACATCCAAGTATATAGCCCTTTTCAGCGAATGATTTCGAAAGCTCTAATGCTTTCTCGATTGTACGATTAGCAACTACCAAATGTTGAGGAAAAAGTTCTAGTATTGGTTCGAGTATACTTCTAACTGCTCCGCCAGCACCAAGTACAAGTATTTTTTTTCCTTTAATTTTCCATCCAAGGTTGCTGACTATATCGCGAGTAATACCAACGCCATCAGTTGTATCTCCCAATACTATGCCGTCATTGTTTAAGCTAAGCGTATTAACAGCGCCTGCATTTTTAGCTCGAGTAGTTAGTTGACCCGCATAATCAAAAGCATCGATCTTAAAAGGGACGGTAACATTTAAACCCTTTCCGCCGGATTTAAAGAACGCGTCTGCTTCCCTATGAAATAGGCCTAAATCAATTTTTTGTTTACGATAAGAGATCTCTTCACCTGTAGCGTCAGAAAAGGCAGTATGAATATCTGGAGATTTACTATGTTCTATAGGATTGCCAAATACGGCGTAATTGTCGCGCATAAGCTAAAGACCTTTTTTATAGTTCAGGATGCTAAATACTAATCAAAACAACTTTTTTGCAGATTAAAATTCTATAGCCATTCTCGTGGATGAAGATACTTACTATACAGCTCTGCCTCTGGAGAGTCTTTAAGAGGCTCCCAATCGTACACCCATTGAACGACTGGAGGCATAGACATCAATATAGACTCAACTCTTCCGTCTGTTTGAAGTCCAAATAGTGTACCCCTGTCATAGACTAAGTTAAATTCAACGTATCGACCCCGGCGATATAACTGGAATTTTCTTTCTCTGTCACCCCATGGGATTGATTTTCTCTTCTGAACGATAGGTAAATAAGCATCTAGAAAGCTATCACCTATGGAAGCCATTAAACCGAAGCTGCTATTAAACCCATATTTATTAAGATCATCAAAAAAAAGCCCACCTATCCCCCTTGTCTCATTTCGGTGTTTTAGAAAAAAATATTCGTCACATCGTTTTTTTAGGCTCGGATATACGTCATCACCAAAAGGTGAGCAGGCTGCTTGTGCAGTTTTATGCCAATGTAAACAATCTGCAGGATTTGCATAATAAGGTGTTAAATCATAGCCTCCTCCAAACCACCATACAGGTTCTTCTCCTGGACTTTCAGCAATAAAGAAACGTACATTCAAATGTACGGTTGGAATGTAAGGGTTCCTAGGATGCATCACTACAGAAACTCCCATAGCCTCGAAAGATCTACCCTCGAGCTCTGGTCTAGACTCTGTGGCCGAACAGGGCAATTTTGCGCCAAGTATATGTGAAAAATTGACACCGCCTTTTTCGAAAACATCACCATTTGTAATTATTCGACTAGAACCTCCTCCGCCTTCGACCCTACTCCAGTTATCTTCGTGAAATAAAGCTTTGTTATCCTCAATTTCTAAGGCGCTGCAAATACGGTTCTGTAAGCTCAATAAGTACTTTTTTACAGCTGATTTATCAGTCATAACATAGATACCAACTAGAAAATTTAAAAAAATTACATCTGTTCCAGAAGTTAAACAAAAATAATTATATTATCCTGGGCGTAAAATTTCACCAGTACCTAAGTGCTTGATGGGTGTCGGGTTAGGTATTTTTCCGAGCGTACCAGGCACTATATAGTCTATCTTTGCAGCAAAATATTTATTAATTTTTGATATAGTTTTTGCAGGAGGTAACCCGTGAGGATTTGCTGATGTAGAAACCAAGGGGGCACCAAAATTAGCGCAAAGAGCTGATGCAATCGGATGGTCTGTTACTCGCACTGCCAATGTACTTTTTTTTCCAGTAATCCAGTCAGGCGCAGTATTATTATTTGGGACTAACCATGTTTGAGGTCCTGGCCAACTTTTTTGTAGTTCGTCTATATCACTTAATGACAGCCCTATCAGGAACGGATCTAGTTGTTCAATATTTCTTGCTATTAAAATGAGGCCCATATTTAATTTTCGTTGCTTCATGATTAGTATCCGTTCCACAGCCTTTTTAGAAAATGGATCACAACCAAGACCCCAAACCGCTTCAGTAGGGTAGGCAATGACGCCATTAGCTTTAATTACTGTCACTGCCCTTTGAATTTCTACCGAAATAGAGGAAGGCGGCCTAGTAATCAACGGTTATTCAAGCTTTTTTGTAAGACGGCATCTTTTTCAATGACAACTTGTGCATTCGCTTTACGCTCTTCAATGATTGATTGATGAAGCTCAGCATCCGAAGTAGCTATGATTTGCATTGCAAGATACGCAGCATTTTTAGCTCCAGCCTTTCCAATGGCAACCGTGGCAACTGGAATACCTCCTGGCATCTGAACCGTTGAAAGCAAAGCGTCTAACCCGTCCATAGAAGCATTAATTGGAACACCAATGACAGGGCGCAAAGTCGTTGCTGCAACAGCTCCTGCTAGATGTGCAGCCATACCTGCTGCACAAATGAAAGCTACGCAGCCATTTCTATCTGACTCTTGAACGAATTCATGTGTCGCTTCAGGAGTACGATGGGCAGATGTGATCTTTGCCTCAAAAGGAACATCAAATTTCCTTAAAATATCAATACACGACTCCATTACTGGCAAATCGGAGTCTGATCCCATAAGAATTGCAACAAACGGTTTATTCATTGTGTATAATTCCTTAATATCTTATTTAAAAGCGTATGTTAGCAGTGGTTAACACCTAATGGCCAGAAACTCGTTAAAAACACCATGTCATTATTAAACATTCTCAAGTTTCCTGATGCACGTCTTCGAACTGTGGCTAAGCCCGTCGAGCGAATAGATAGTGCTATTAAAAAATTGATCGATGATATGCTACAAACAATGTATGAGGCTGCTGGCATAGGTCTGGCTGCTACACAAGTTAATGTGCACAAGCGTATAGTGGTGATAGACTTAGAGCAAGACGCTAAAAATCCAATTATTTTGATTAACCCTACAATACAAGTGTTAGACGATTTAATTTGCCCAACCGAAGAGGGGTGTCTTTCTGTTCCCGGCTTTACTGAAATTGTTAATCGACCCAAACATATTCTAGTAAATGCCCTGAACAAAGAAGGGACGGCCTTTGAGTTTCAACCAAACGGATTACTCGCTGTATGTATACAACATGAGATAGACCATCTCAACGGCAAATTATTTGTAGACTATTTGTCTCCTTTGAAACACAAGCGACTAAAGAAAAAACTCGAAAAACAACGCCGGCACGATGACTCATCATTATAGGTAAAAATTTAAGCCAGGGAGATCATTCAATTGCGTATTATATTTGCAGGTACCCCTGAATTTGCTGCTCAACATTTACAATTATTAATGGGGGATGATTGCTCTCATGAGATTATAGCTGTTTATACACAACCTGATCGACCAGCAGGTCGTGGTAAAAAACTAGCTGCCAGTTCAGTAAAAATGGCAGCAAAAGGAGCTGGGGTGCCTATATATCAGCCAGTAAGTCTAAAGGATAGCGACCAACACCTCATCTTGGCTAACTTAAAACCTGATCTATTTATAGTAGTTGCCTATGGTTTAATTCTACCCGCAGAAATATTGAACATACCTAAATATGGCTGTATAAACGTTCATGCATCGCTTCTCCCAAGGTGGCGAGGCGCCGCTCCAATACAAAGAGCTATAGAAGCTGGAGATCGTCAAACTGGCATTACTATAATGCAAATGGACGCTGGTCTAGATACAGGCAATATGCTTGGCTATGTAAAATGCGCCATAGATAACAATGAAACAGGTGGGTCTCTTCTATGTAAAATGTCTACTATTGGGCCTCCTTTACTATTGCGTACAATATTAGAAGTAGAACAAAAAACTGCTATTTCGATTAAGCAAAATGACGCTCTTTGTACTTATGCTAAAAAAATCGATAAAAAAGAGTTGCTGCTCGATTGGTCTATATCTGCTGAAAACTTGTTTAGAAAAATTTTAGCTTTTAACCCCTTTCAAATTATGTATACCACCCTTAATAATGATCGCATTAGAATTTGGGGTGCAGAATTGAGTACTGTTAGAGAAAGTGTTGCCCCTGGAACTATAATAAATACAGGCAATGATGGCATTCTAGTCACGACTGGCAAAGGTTGTATATTAATCACTGAGCTACAAATGCCAGGGAAAAATCGTGTAAAGGCTTCGGAAATTCTTCACTCAAAATCGAAATTATTTTCACCTGGGAGTGTCTTTGGTGGAAAAGGCTCACTATAAATGAATACTAGAATTGCAGCGGCCCATATAATTACTAGCATACTTCAAAATTCAGGATCACTTAGCACATTGGTACCTTTTTATACAAAAAAAGTCCCTGAATCAGATCGTGCTCTAATGCAACAACTAAGTTATGGCACATTACGCTATTATCCAAAACTTTTATGCTACTTAGATTTTTTGCTCACAAAACCATTTAAAGGCAAAGATAAAGACCTTGAAGCGGTAATAGTATGTGCAATTTATCAGCTGACGGAAACACGCATTCCGTCTCATGCGGCGGTAAATGAGGCTGTAAACGCATGTAAAATTTTAAAAAAATCCTGGGCAACAAGTTTGGTCAACGCTGTTTTACGTCGTTTTATGCGTGAGCGAGCACAAATAGACGAAGACTTAAATGGTAAAGTAGTTTTCGATACCGCTCATCCAGAGTGGTTAATTAACCACTGGAAAAAGGCTTGGCCAGAACACATCAGGTCGATCGTTGCTTCAAATAATAGTCAACCGCCTATGACCTTAAGAGTCAACATAAATCATTATAATCAAGCCGAATATGTTGAATTATTAAAACAGGCCGGAATTGGTGCTTCTATTACCCACATTAGTTCTGATGGAGTTATTCTAGAAAAACCATCGGAAGTTACAGTTTTGCCTGGTTTTTTAACAGGTGCAATAAGTGTTCAAGATGAAGCTGCACAGTTAACGCCTTATTTACTTAACTTAATGCCCAATCAACGAGTTCTGGACGCTTGTTGTGCTCCTGGTGGAAAAACATGCCATATCTTAGAATTTCTTAAAAAAAAGTATAAAAAAAGTGGTGGAGTAGTAGCGGTAGATATCTCAAAAAAACGATTAGCGCGCGTAAAAGAAAATTTAGAGCGTTTACACTTAAAGGCTAAGTTAATTGACTGCGATGTGCTAAAAGTTAACAAGTGGTGGAATGAAGAGCCATTTGATCGTATTCTGCTCGATGCTCCTTGTTCGGCAACAGGGGTTATTCGTCGTCACCCTGATGTAAAAATACTACGAAAATCGACAGATATTAAAAAGCTTGCTATGTTGCAGTTAGAGTTGATAAAAGCTATATGGCCAACACTGAAAAAAAATGGAATTCTATTATATTCCACATGTTCTACGTTGCCACAGGAAAATGATATGGTAATTTTAAGTTTTCTAGATGTTACACCGTCAGCGACTTTAGAAAAAATAGATCTCCATGCAGGGCTCGAAACCTCAACTGGGCGACAATTCCTTCCTAAAATTGGAGAACATGATGGTTTTTTCTACGCAAGACTCCGAAAACTATAAAACTAATATAAGAAATAGTTAAAAATTTGTATATGTCACAGTTGGGATAAAAACTCTGTGATTGGAGAAAAAAGATTAGAGCAGATTGATAAAAATTATATCGCTACCAAGTATTGAGGGCTAACGTTTATGAAAATAGTAATTGTTGGAGCTGGCCGAGTTGGAACAACTCTGGCTCAACATCTTTCGGCGGAATCTAACGATATATCAGTGGTAGATTGGAAGGAAAAAAAATTACTGGATCTACAAGAACGTATTGATATAAGGGTAGTTTGTGGGATGGGATCGCATCCTGATACTTTAATAAAAGCCGGTATAGAGGACGCAGACATGCTGGTAGCTGTTACGAAAAGTGATGAGCTGAACATTATTGCTTGTCAAGTAGCTCATTCTTTGTTCCGTACCCCAACAAAAATAGCTCGAGTAAGAAGTGCTAGCTACACATCAAAAAAATACCGTGATCGATTATTTCATCATAAAAACTTCCCGGTTGATTTTATTATATCTCCAGAGCAAGTTGTGACTGACTATATATGTAGGCTTATTAAACAGCCGGGAGCACTTCAGGTAGTAGATTATGCAAGTGGGCTGGTTCAATTGGTTGCTGTAAGGGTGGCTAAAGGCGGTCCGCTGCTAGGAAAAGAACTAAAGGTGCTGGGCGAACATATGCCTAAAGCTGACGCTAGAGTAGCTGCTATTTTCCGAAAAGATCGGCCCATTATTCCTCAAGGAAATACTGTTATCGAGGAAGATGATGAAATATTTTTTATCGCTGCTAAGAAAAACATCCGCAAAGTGATGGGTGAACTTGGTAGATTAGACAATCCTTATCGACGAATAATCATTGCGGGTGGTGGCAATATTGGATACCACGTTGCGAAAGCCCTTGAAGAAGAACTTAATATAAAAATAATCGAGTTTTCAGAACAACGGTGTGAGTTCATATCAGAGAGTCTTAATAACACATTAGTGCTTCATGGATCCGCTGCTGATCAAGCGCTATTATTACAAGAAAATATTGATAAGACAGATGTTTTTCTCGCTCTCACAAATGATGACGAAGTTAATATAATGTCTTCATTGCTAGCTAAAAGACTAGGGGCAAGAACCGTCATGACCCTCATTAACAACCCAGTTTATGCTAATTTAATTCAAGGTAGCGAAATTGATATAGCTATTTCGCCTCAACAAGCAACAACTAGTATCTTGCTCGCACATGTTCGAAAAGGCGACACTGTTAGTGCTAATTCTCTGAGAAGAGGTGCAGCTGAAGCTATGGAAATTATCATACATGGAGACCATAAGTCGTCCAAAGTAGTAGACAGAACTGTCGGTCAGATTAACTCTCCGGAAGGGGTCACTTTAGCTGCATTAGTTAGAAACGAAGAAGTCATAATTGCTCATCATGATACAGTGATAAAAAACAACGATCATGCAATTATCTTTTTAGTAGATAAAGAAAAAACTCGAGATGTTGAACAACTTTTCTCGGTTGGTTTCAATTTCTTTTAATTTAAATGTTGAATGAATATAAATAATTTATTTTACATCTATAAATCCTAAGAGCATCAATAAATAAGATTATGAATTTTTCGATGATTTCAAAAGTACTCGGCATGCTGATGATGATATTCAGCTTAACAATGCTGCCGCCTATGTTAGTTTCCAGCATCTATGGAGAGGGTACATATCAAGAATTTTTGTTATCTTTTTCAATAATTTTATCCTTAGGGATGATCATGTGGCTACCATTTAGTCGTAAAAAAACTGATCTTCGAGCCCGTGATGGGCTTTTAATTACGGTACTGTTTTGGCTAGAACTTGGTATTGTCGGCTCGCTACCTTTTTATCTCTCTAATTCTATCGATCTATCTTTTACTGATGCTGTATTTGAATCTATGTCAGGGCTCACTACAACGGGGGCTACAATACTCTCTGGATTGGACTTACTTCCGAAAGCTATTCTTTACTATCGTCAACAACTTCAATGGCTAGGTGGTATAGGTATAGTAGTGATAGCTATTGCAGTTATGCCAATGCTCGGGGTTGGAGTTGTTCAGTTGTACCGTGCTGGTTCAACTAGTAACAGCAAACTTACTCCACGAATACAAGACACTGCAAAAGTTCTTTTTGTAGTTTATATATGTCTAACTTTAACTTGCCTGATAGCATATTGGATGGCTGGCATGAGTCTCTTCGATGCAATTTCACACAGTTTTTCTACGGTAGCTATAGGTGGTTTTTCCACTCATGATGAAAGCATAGGTTTTTTTGATGGCACTCCTGCTGTTATGGTCGTTTGTATAGTATTTATGCTCCTGTCGGGTTTAAGCTTTGGGCTACATTATTACGCTTGGATAAGAAAATCTATCGGTCATTATCTACACAACCAAGAGGCGAAACTTTACTTATCTCTTCTTGCTCTGGGCTCTATAGTAGTTTGTCTATATTTATATTCACAAGGTATATATGATCAAAAAGATAGTTTATACCATGGTGTTTTTCAATTTGTATCTATCATGACAACTACAGGCTTTATAACCGAGAAGTTTTCAAATTGGCCAAGTTTTTTGCCGTTTTTTTTATTATTTTTTTCATTTTTTGGAGCCTGTGCTGGATCGACTGGAGGTGGTCTCAAAATAGGAAGGTTGCTAATTATTGCAAAGCAAATTGTATGTCACACGCAGAGGTTGATTCACCCTAACGGGGTTTTTCAAGTCAAAATTAGACACAAGAATGTTCCTCGCTCTGCAATTGACGGTGTTTGGGCTTTCTTTGGTATTTATTTGGCAGTTTTTAGTCTGATGGTTTTACTTTTAATGGCTTCAGGGTTGGATTACGTTAGTTCTTGGTCGGCGGCAGCGGCATCTTTAAACAATTTAGGTCCTGGCCTTGGCGTAGTGGCTGATAATTATAGCGTTATCAGTATGTTTGCAAAGTGGGTGCTATGCTTCGGTATGATTTTAGGACGTCTAGAGATATTTTTGTGTCTTATGTTGTTAACACCTATGTTCTGGAGAAAATAGGTCCTAAAGGACCGCAAAACTTAAGCTAGTTGGTATTTTTTAATTCTCGTGCTCCATAATAAGCCTGCTCAGAAATTTTATGATATTTTTGTACCTGATGCTTAAATGCTTTCTGTGATTCATAAACGTTTTTGAACGCAGGGTCCTCTTCAGCCATTTTTTTTAAGACCTTCTGAGTTATAGTTTTTAACTCGGATAGAATGGTGTCTGGAAGTTTTCTTAATTGGACGCCATGAACGTCAACTAGTACATCTAATGCTGCTTGATTTCTAGCTGTATACTCATCTAACATATCCTGATTAACCGCACGTGCCGATCCTTCGATGATGGCTTGCAGATCTTTAGGGAGGCTATCATAAGACTGCTTATTTATGATTAGCTCGAGAGTAGGCCCTGGCTCTTGCCAGCCTGGGTAATAATAATACTTGGCGACTTGGTGGAATCCCAGTGCGAGATCGTTGTATGGACCCACCCATTCTGTGGCGTCAATTACTCCAGTTTGCATTGCAGTATACAACTCGCCACCAGGAATATTAACGGTCTCCACCCCCAAGTGACTGATCACTTCGCCGCCAATACCGGGAATTCTCATTTTTAGACCTTTTAGATCCTCCAGACTATTAATTTCTCGGTTAAACCAACCTGCCATTTGCACACCTGTATTGCCAGCGGCTAAAGGAACTAAGTTAAAAGGGGCATATAACTCCCTCCACAGCTCTATTCCTCCTCCATAGTGCAACCAGCTATTCATTTCTTGTGCATTTAGTCCAAAAGGTACTGTAGTAAACAACGCCGACGTTGGTGTTTTTCCTTTCCAATAATAAGCAGATCCATGACCCATTTGGGCGGTCCCCTGAGAAACAGCATCAAAAACTTCTAGCGCAGGAACTAACTGACCGGCTCCATAAACCTTGACTTGAAGGCGCCCTCCGCTCATTTTGTTTACTAAAGTAGAGAAATTTTCCGCTGCCAAACCTAGTCCGGGTAAGTTTTTAGGCCAAGTGGTTACCATCTTCCATTTGTAAATTTTTGCTGATAGCTGGTCTGGAACCTGAATGCTTGAGGCTGTATTTTCAGAGTCACTGCAACCCGATAACATTAATATATGGATTAAAACTAAGGTTATATTACGAAGAAAATATTTTATAGGCATTTTTTGTGAGCCCTTATTGAAAGTGACGATTTCGGGGATGAAACATTTTATACGGGTATAAGTTTAGCATAGGATTGCACTAACCACTTGCTGCCTGCATTAGAAAAATTTACTTGTATCCTGGCATTGGGGCCATTACCTTCAAAATTCAAAATAACCCCCTCACCAAAAACTTTATGGGCTACCCTCTGACCCAAAACCAAGCCGGTTTCTGTTCCTTCATCACTAAATCGACTAGGTGTTTTTTTTGCATAACTAGTTGGGTGGGTTATTTGTCCACCTAGCCTAATTTCTTCTATGTGCTCTGTAGGAATGTCACGCACAAAACGTGAGACACTATTATAGCTTTCAGTACCATACTGCTGGCGTGACTCAGCAAAGGTGAGATACAGTTTTTTCATTGCACGCGTGATACCGACATAAGCGAGGCGGCGCTCTTCTTCTAGGCGAACAGGGTCCTCTGAGGACATTCTGTGTGGAAAAAGATTTTCCTCCATGCCAGCCAAAAAAACTACTGGAAATTCTAGACCTTTTGACGAATGAAGCGTCATCAGCTGGACTGCATCCTCATCCTCCCCTGCTTGCTTGTCGCCAGCATCTAGGGCTGCTTGGTCTAGAAATTGCGGTAAAGCTAATAGCTCTGTATCTTCAGGCTCAAAAGCACGACTTGCGACTACCAGCTCTTGTAAATTTTCTATTCTGGATTGACCTCTATCACCCTTCTCTTGTAGATAAAAATCAATTAACCCAGACCCAGCGATTACTTTATCCACCTGTTCAGATAATAGCTCTTTTGAAAAATTTTGATCTAACTTATCAATTATAGTGATGAATTGCTGAACGGCACTAAAAGCTCGGCCAGAGAGCTTTTGTTCGCTAATTAATTTTTTTGCTGCATTCCACATGGGTATATTTTGATCTCGAGCAAATTCTCGCAAAAATTGAACAGTCTTATCTCCTATTCCTCGTGTAGGCGTATTCACTACGCGCTCAAATGCGGCGTCATCATTACGGTTGATAACTAATTTCAGGTAGGCTAACGCATTTCTTATTTCTTGTCTTTCATAAAACTTTTGACCTCCATAAATTCTATATGGAATTTGTGAGCGTAAAAGTGCCTCCTCTAATACCCTAGACTGTGCGTTAGACCGATATAAAATCGCCACTTCAGCGCGCATGCCTCCGTTTTTCACCCAATCACTGATACTCCCAGCAATGAAGCGAGCTTCGTCATATTCGTTAAACGAGGAATAAAGTGAAATTGGCTCGCCTTCAATCTCCTCTGTCCAAAGATTTTTTCCTAATCGATCAGTATTATGGGCAATCACTGCATTTGCGGCAGACAAAATATTTTTCGTAGAACGATAATTTTGCTCGAGTCTAACAGTAGAAGTTTCAGGATAGTCGCGATTAAAATTTAAAATATTTTCAACTTTTGCTCCACGCCAACCATAAATAGATTGATCATCATCCCCTACCGCAGTAATTCTAACAGTTTCACCAGCCAGCAATCTTAACCAAGAATACTGAATCGCGTTTGTATCCTGAAATTCGTCAACCAAAATTTGACCGAAACGCTGCTGATAGTGAGACAACAAACCTGGTTTTTTTAGCCACAACTCATATGCGCGTAATAAAAGTTCACCAAAATCGACCATACCAGCTCTTGAACATGCCTCTTCATAAGCTATATAAATCTGGGACATTACTCTCTGATAAGGATCTTCAGCCGTTGGTAATTTTTTGGACCGAAGTCCCTCATCTTTTTGCTTATTGATAAAACCCTGAGCTTGACGATATGGCCATTTACTATCGTCTATTCCAAGTGATTTATAAATACGTTTTACTAGTCTTAGCTGGTCGTCGCTGTCTAATATTTGAAAATTCTCTGGTAGTTCTGCATCTTTCCAGTGTAACTTAAGTAGCCTATGGGCAAGGCCGTGAAAAGTACCTACCCACATACCAGAAGCCGAAGCGCCCAACATTTCCTGTAGACGATTTCTCATTTCTTTTGCGGCTTTGTTTGTAAAAGTGACGCCCAAAATACTATGTGGCGAGTTATTCTCAACCTGAACCAGCCAAGCAATACGATGAACTAAAACGCGAGTTTTTCCACTACCTGCACCAGCCAAAACTAACAAATGTTTGTCAGTACTTGAAACTGCGTCACGCTGAGCTGAATTTAAGGGGCCAAGAATTGTTGTTACATCCATAACAATAAATTTTAACAGATCCATCACCGAATGGGTTGATATTGAGGGTATATGTGAAAATATTTAATGTAGACTATAGAAACTACTTTTTTTGTAATTTTTTTATAATGGAGTCACAACTGAAGGATTAATTCATGAAGCCAGCAGAAATAACACGGGCGATTAGCGATAATCTTTCTCTAATGCGCAAATCTGAACGTAAAGTAGCTAAATTTATTTTAGAGCATCTTAGTGAGGTGATTCATATGAGAATCGTTGATTTAGCTCAAGCTGCTGCTGTTAGTGAGCCAACAGTTGTGAGGTTTTGTAAGGCAATAGATTTTTCAGGGTTTCAGGGATTCAAGTTAGCTCTTGCCCAGCAACTTGCCTCGAGTCCAAGTCAAGGAAAAATAGCTGTTACAGAGACTGATTCAATTACTGAATACACCTTTAAAGTGTTTGACTCTACCGTTGATACACTTTTAAAAGCTAGAGATTCTATAGATTTAGTAACACTTAATCTTGCAATTAAGGCTCTTTGTTCTGCCAAAAGAGTTGAATTTTACGGGTTTGGAGCCTCTGCAGCCGTTGCATTTGACGCTCAACACAAATTTTTTCGACTACAGATTCCAACTGCTGCATATTCTGACCCTCATCTACAGAATATGTCTGCTACTTCAATGGGGCCGGGAGATATGGTAGTTGCAATTTCACAGTCAGGTAGAACAACCACATTAATAAATGCCATTGAAGAAGTTAAAAAAAGAGGCGCGATTGTAATAACGATATCTCCTTCAGACACCCCTGTAGCTTCGGCAGCAACAATTCCAATTTATGTTGACGCCAAAGAAGACATTGAAATTTATACACCCCTGTCTTCGCGTATTGCACACCTGGTTGTTATTGATGTTCTAGCTATTGGGATTGCACAGCACAAAGGGGGAGACCTTCAAGAACATTTATTAGATCTTCAAGTAGGCTTGGAGAGTCTTCGAGTTCCACTTATGTCTCAAGGCTAGACTTTAACTCGGTGATTCTTCAAAAAATCGTATGCTGACTGAATTTCTTGAGATCTCTCTGTTGCAACTTTAATCATGTCTTCAGGGAGCCCTTGACCCATAAGCTTGTCTGGATGGTTCTGGCTCATCAATTTACGGTATGCTTTTTTTAGTTCTTGATCGTTACATTCACTAGTTACTCCTAAAGCTTTATATGCCTCAGCTATACTGGATTCAGAAGTAGGGCCATTTCCAGAAAAATGGCTTTGATTAAGAATCATCTCTAGGAAATTTTTAAACTCAGTCTGACTATAACCAAGGCGCAAGGCTACTTTTTCTAAGAGTGCCTCTTCTGCCAAATCTAAATTTCCATCAGCCAGGGCCATTACGATAAGATACATTAGCAATGCTTGTTTTAACTGCGAGGTTTGCCCACATGCTTTTAAAAATACAGATAATACGTTCTGAATTTCATCGTCATTAGCGGCACTTCCTCTCTTGAACTGCTGAATTGCTGATTGCCTATGGTCGTCTGTCATCCCAATTTTTTTAATAAATACTTCAATGTGATTGATTTCATCCTTAGAAATATGGCCATCAGCTTTAGCTAATTTTCCCATCATAACGAAAGTTGTTTCTAGGAAAACCTTTTGGCGTCTAGCATTTCCAAGAGGATTAATCCCTCCTATTCCATAATTTCTTGCCCGATCGATACTACTACCAATACAATAGCCCAGAAATGCACCAAAAAACCCTAGCAGCTGAAACCCTAGTAATGCAAAAATAAACTTATACATAATTGCCTGCTCTTATATTGTTTTATTAAAAAAATTTTATAAGTCATGATAACAGCTGAAAGATTAGCTAGAAAGAGTTGCCCATATGGAAGAGTTAACTATGGAAAGTAAATTTTTTGTAATCCTTGGAAATCAACTTTTCGATCCCAAAATATTAAAGGAACAAAATTGTACGGAAGTCTTTATCGCGGAAGACTTTGGATTATGTACTTATGAAAAACACCATAAGCTCAAGCTCTACTTGTTTCTTTGTGCCATGAGAGAGTACAGAGATGAGCTACAATTAAATAACATCAAAGTATATTACTTCAAATTAAACGATCGAAAAAAAAATCAATCCTATGTAAATTTACTAAAAGAGTTCATAGGTAAAAATCAGATAGAATCGATTAACTTTTTTGAATTAGAGGATAAAACTTTTGAATCCGATATGCTTAGAGGGCTCAAAAAAGACGACATATCTTACCAGGTTCACCAGTCGCCAATGTTTATGTTTTCAAGAGAGGAGTTTCGAGTTGCTGTAGAAGGAAAGAAAAAATTTAGAATGTCATCTTTTTATCAGATGGGTAGAAAAAAATTTAATATCTTGTTGGATGAAAATAAAAAGCCTATTGGAGGAAAGTGGTCGTTTGATGCAGAAAATAGAAAAAAAATACCCCCAAAAACTCCACTCCCTAAGGCCCGTAAGATTAAAGTATCTATCTATCATCAAGATGTTTGTTCTCTCATTGTAAAGAATTTTGACGACCATCCAGGATTTCTTGAAAACATTTGGTTTCCTGTCACCAGAAGTGGGGCTATGGAACAGTTGGAGTACTTTTTAAAAAATAAGATAAATGATTTTGGTGTATACGAAGACGCTATGGTTGAGGGTAAGAATTTTCTGTTTCACAGCTGCCTCAGCGCACTTATGAATATTGGCCTTTTATCTCCATTTGAAGTGATAGAGAAAGTAATAATTTACGCGGATGAGAACTCAACCCCTCTCAACTCAGTTGAAGGCTTTATAAGACAAATATTAGGGTGGAGGGAATTCATACGAGGTGTTTATCAAGAGAAGGGGGCCTATCAGCTAAAGCAGAATTATTGGGGGCATACCAATATCTTGTCTAACAGCTGGTACAAAGGGTCAACAGGAATCCTTCCCCTTGACGATTGCATTAAGAGTGCGCTTCAAGATGGCTACAGTCATCATATTCCTCGGCTAATGGTTATTAGCAATTTGATGAATCTTTGTGAAATAGCTCCTAAAAATATCTATTCATGGTTTATGGAAATGTATATCGATTCTTCCGAGTGGGTTATGACTCCAAACATTTTTGGAATGGCTACATTTGCCGATGGTGGCCTAATGTCCACTAAACCCTATACCTGCGGTTCGAATTATATCTTGAAAATGAGTAACTATAAAAAAGGTCCTTGGTGTGATGTTATAGACGGCTTGTATTGGAGATTCATGGAAAAAAATAAAAAATTTTATGCATCTAATCCTAGATTATCTATGTTAGTTAGATCTTTAGACAAAATGAATCATGATCGAAAGATTTCAATTTTTGAAAAAGCTGAAAAATTTATTCAAGATAACACCCTAGGGAATTAAAAAATTTAAGTACTTTTTTTAGGCTAAGATTCTACAAACGCTCGCTCAATAACGTAATGTCCAGGCTTATTATTTCTAGCTTCAGTAAAATCTTTTGACTTAAGTATAGCTACTAAATCCTTAATCATACTGGGGCTTCCACAGATCATAAAACGATCGTCGTCTAAATTCGGGTGGGGCTGTTTCAAATCTAGGAATAGTTTTCCGCTAGTCATCAATTCGGTGAGTCGGCCATTATTTTTATAGGGCTCGCGTGTCACTGTAGGGTAGTAAACTAGCTTTTCACGAACGATCTCTCCCAAGTGTTCATCATTGGGTAGCACGTTCTCAATATAATCAGCATAGGCTAATTCTGAGATTTCTCGAACACCATGAGTAAGAATCACCCGATCGAACTGATCATAGATCTCTGGATCTTTAATGATGCTCATAAAAGGCGCTAAACCTGTACCAGTACTGAGCAAATAAAGATATCGCCCGGGGATCATATTGTCTGGTATTAGTGTCCCGTGTGAGCGCTTTCCTATTAGGACCTCATCGCCTATAACAAGGTTTTGCAGTTTTGAAGTAAGGGCCCCATCGGGAACCTTGATACTAAAAAATTCAAGCTCATCCTCATAATTAGCACTTGCAATACTGTAGGCTCGAAGAAGAGGTCGTCCATCTGCAGGCAAGCCAATCATAGTAAAGTGGCCATTTTTAAAACGGTAACTTTGATCACGGGTAGTTCTAAAACTGAACAAAGTATCGTTCCAGTGGTGAACATGGGTCACCGTCTCTGTCATTATTTCAGTCATTTTTACCTCTAAGTGGGGAACTAAAGTATTTAGGAATTTCTTCAAGCAAATCTATGCCCCCTGAAATCGAGACACTTTTTACCATGGACATCAGCCAATTGTCCACTACATTTTAGCCTATCTCTGGGCTCACTATAAACAAACTTTTGGTTATAATTGTCAAAACTCAGGGTAATGTATTTTAATTAGTATACAAAGACGTCTTTTTATGACAAATGTTTCGTGTTTAGCAATAAGAGGAAAAACCGCTATGATCAACATTTAAATTACTTTTATAAAATTTTGAAAAGGGTGCAACTGTCTCTTTTACTATTGTGTCAAGTACAACTCCGGTGCAGCCTTTCAGTAAAAAAACGGCGGTGATCGCTGGTCGATTTCACTCTTTATATAATCTTGCAGTGAGATAGCTGCCAATAGTATCCAGTCCACCTATCATCAAAATTTATTTATCCTTTTATCTGGTCACAAACTCATTGTATGTAAAGTTTAACATTTTCATGAGCAACGTGTTTTTTCGAGAAATCTCGATGACCAACACAGATAGATTAGTGCGGTTGCAATGAAAATACTGAGACTAGCACTTGGCCAGAAATTCTGTACAAGCAAACCAAGCGACAAAAAACCAACGGCACATATCAAAATAATTAATAAGGATTTTTTCGCAGTAATGCCTGAGTCTAATAATAAATGATGGAAATGTTCTCTATCGGCGTTTAGCGGAGACTTCCCAGTGCGAACGCGTCGACAGCAAACGCTAAAAGTGTCTATTACCGGGAAAGCCACACACCATAATACCGAAGTTGGAACCATCGATTTTGTTTCATCTTGACTCAAAATAACAAGCACCCAGGCTAAAATAAATCCAATCATCATGCTGCCTGCATCTCCTAAAAACACCTTTTTAGTAGAGATAATATTTGCGAATAAGTAGGGTATCAATGCAGAGGCGAGACCCGCCAGTAATAAAAATAAAAGCGGTTTTTCTGACATGGCACCGAACAGAATTATTCCTATTATAGTAACTAGAGCTAAAGAGCCGGCCAAGCCATCTATGCCATCACTCATATTGAAGGCATTGACCAAACCTACCACTGCAAAAATAGTAAATGGCACAGAAAACACACCAAGCATAATTTCATTCGAACCAAAAGGACTACCTAAAGACGAAATATGAATACCGCTGCCCTTTATCATTATTAGACAAGCGATGATTTGAAAGAAGAGTCGTAGCCATACTCCCAGATTTTTTAAATCGTCTATAATTCCCACTACTAAAATAAGTGAAGCAGCTATTAGCAAATAAGATAAGTTTTCGTTAAAAGGATAACTACTGAACATTGCTATCATTAAGCCTATGTAAACTGAGACACCGCCTACGAGAGGAACGTTTCCTTTGTGTTGTTTGCGTTTATCGGGTGCGTCTACCAAGTTAATGCGAATAGCAATGGGGCGCAAAAATTTTATAACAAAAAAAACACTTATCATTGCTATAAAAACTGTCTGCCAAAAATCTATCGAAAAAATCAACTTTTTCTCTTACCTTAGTAGTTAATTTAATTTTCGGCATTATAAGTAATATTTAAGCGCTCAACAAATCTGGTTGTCTGCATGAAACCTAGAAACACTAAATCAAATACTACTAATTCGCCAGATTCATTTTTAGAAAGAGAGGTAGGCTTAAGATTACTTATTGTTCATCGGTTCTCTTTGGTTTCCATAAAGTAGTATTTTTTGTTTTTAGACGGTTTATGAATAGTTTGTACTTAGATTGTTCTTCTTCCCATTCAATTAACCATTTGTGCCCATCGCGCTCTGCATCAATAAACACAGCATTAGTAATTACTAATGGAACTAACACGGCCAAATGTATGACAATGCTAGTTACAATACTGTAGTTTATAAAACCTAAATACAATGAAGCAACCAGCCCGAAGAAAACACTCCATATAACAAATAACACCAGCATAAAGTATGCCTGTAAAACTGGGCAAGGAATAAACCTTAGTGGATTGTATTTCACATCCATTACTCTCCTCCAAATAAAAACAAGGAACATGGCTGTTCTTCTAAAAAAATTTGGTTTTTTCATAGCAATTTCTGTCTCTGTCTCAATCTTTGTTGATATTAAAGTAAGCTTGACATAAAAAGGTCAATAAGAGTGTCAAAATACTCCTAAATTCATATACATCCAAGCTTTTTTGTATAATAAATTTAAAAATGCATCAAAGGATTCTGTTGAGGCTAAAAATAAAGGAATAATTCTAGCTATGACTTTTAATCATTAAAAGTAGGAGTACTTTTTCTCTCTGGATTGGAGATCGTCCTGACTCAATAATTACATAGGAACATACCAATCGTTCAACTGTAACTGATTGTTTTGAGTATGAGGTAAATAGATTTTCAACTCATTACTCTGTTTTGACACAGACTTATCCTCACAAAATCTAAGGATATCAAACTTTTCTTCTTACCAAAATTTCTTATTTCATCTGTGCCTAATTTTTCAAATAAAACGGTAATAATTCTTTTTTAGAGAGCATACACAATCTTTTCTACGTCCATTTTCTATTATAAGAAGTATCACCATCTGCATATTTATGATTAATTTCGCTATGATGTTGTTCATCTGCTCTTACACATTTTATAAGATCTGATAACCTTGCATTCTTTTTCATTTTGTAATATTCAATTGCTAGACTAGGTGCAGGCACATTTTCTACATCACCTTGTTCTACCATACCCAAATAATCTGTATAACTCTTTACTGCTTCTTCTTCAAAGCATCCAATCATTCTGTGTGCTGTTTTATAACTTCCTATGTAAAGTATTGTATAAAATATCATAAAAATTAATTGTGAAGATAAAACTAACAGTCTTTCAAATAAATTTGGTTGTACTATTTCTATGAAAAACATTAAATGCATTCGCTCGTTTTCTGCTTCTGCTAACATTTCTCTAATATCTGGACCATATCCTGTTTTCATTTTGCGTAAACTTTTCATGTGTAACCACATACCAGCAACCATGCCTGGTACACCTGCTATAGTTTCTAACACTATTGCTCTATGTCCATAACGTTTGGCAAAGAATGTGTCTGCCATGAAACGGAAAAACTTTGTCATTGACATTGCAAACCAGTTTCTCATATCGTTACCTTTGCTTCCTTTCAAATGTTCCACCAGTCTTCCATTTCGGGAAATGTTGATAAAAAATCTGTATCTCTACGCTCATCATGTTGAGTAAAATTTATAGAGACTTGCTCTGAGTTTAATTTACTGTATATATTTACTCGACAATAATAAATTGAATTTAGACAATTAAATTAATTGTACTCCAATTTACTACTTCTAAATATACTGATTGGATTATACTCATTATTTGTATTTTCAACTATCAGCCAGAGCTAATAGGTTTGGCTATACCCAGTTTGGACGAGGTTAAACGATGAAGATTAAAAGTTAAAAAGTAAGGTAATCAAAAATTAATGGGTTGATAGTGTATAAAGTGGTTTGATTGAATTGTGATGATTATTTCAAGGCATGGGATATAGGTTTCTAAACCCCCCCCCACTACCCAAAATTATTCTACTGTCACTATGGGTGTGTGAAGAGTGATTATAATTAAACTCTTCTAAATTACTCTGGTTCAACTCTTTTTTTTTACCACGACCCTTTTGTAAATTGATAGAAGTGGTAGTTAATTTCTT
>Ga0209634_1000061_pt1 | contig 104198 bp, 108 predicted proteins | sample LinPmetageLP40_FD_184043 | JGI IMG/M metagenome (GOLD analysis project Ga0209634, IMG submission 184043) | Marine viral communities from the Pacific Ocean - LP-40 (SPAdes) (version 2) | ecosystem: Environmental > Aquatic > Marine > Oceanic | place: Pacific Ocean | collected 2010-08-26
TACAGTTACCAGAAGGCGTAGAAATGGTAATGCCTGGTGATAACGTTAAGATGACAGTAACTCTAATCGCGCCAATCGCGATGGACGAAGGTCTTCGTTTCGCTATCCGTGAAGGTGGCCGTACTGTTGGTGCTGGTGTTGTTGCAACTATCGTTGAGTAATCAACAGTTGTAGTGCATTAAGCATTAAAAAAACCCGAGCTTAGTCTCGGGTTTTTTAATACCTGCAATAAAATACAGGTTGCAGGTGCAAGGTTGAAAGTTTTAGGTAAAGCAGCTCGGTGTTAATTTTAACATTGTCACTTGAGTTAAGTTTTATCGAACTTAGAGGATAAAGCATGAAGGTGGCGCTCTTACCTTAGGCGTAGGTGCTTTGTGGCAATTATCGTTAAGTAATCAACTGTTGTAATGCATTAAGCATTAAAAAAACCCGAGCTTAGCCTCGGGTTTTTTAATGTCTGAAGTAAAAGTATTAATGTTATCGCTGTAACAGAGCAGGAGCATGAACTTAATCAGTTAGTAACCAGCATTCTTACGTAACTCATCAAGCATATCTTGGTTACCCATCATTTCGTCAAGCGTTGCTCTGACTGCATTGTCAGAGCTATTGTTATAAACTGAAAGTAGATGCTGCGCCATTTGCTTCGTATATCCATCTTGCTTATTTTGAGCTTGGTAGTATTGCGCCATCAACCCTTGTGCAGCTAAGCGACGGATATAATCATTCGTGTCTCGCTCTAACAAGTTTGTAAATTGTTCTGCAAGGCGGTAATCAAGTACCGGTGTTTGAGTTGTTAACTCAACAGCTTGAATTTTAAATTTTTCGTCACTACTGTTGTTCGCTAAATTTAAAATGTTACCTACTACTTCATAGTCATACTCAGGCATAGTAGATTTATTTAGAATATACATATTCATTTGCAGTTGGCTAAGTGCAGCTAACCTATTTAAATCAGAGATGCTTGGATCTAAAGTTTGCTCTCTTAATTGAGAGTTTATTTGTTTAGCATAATCTGGTTCTGATTTGATCCTTAAATCATAGTCTTCTGGTAAATCTGCATAAAAACCATAAAGAGGATTTTGTTCGCGCAGTTCCTCAGCTTCTTGCTGCTGCTTTTCCTCAAGTACGTTAAGAACAAGTTCCTTAAATTCGTCGGTATCTTGTTCTTGATAAGAGCCATTAGCGTGTAGTTTTAAGTTAGCTAATTGGCGTTGTAGCGAACTTACTTTCTTGCTTAGTTCGTCAATTAAGGCTTCATTTGATTGCTGGTATTCTGTAGGAGTAATAATAGAAACTGTGGGGCTTAGCTGTTGCTGCTTGGGTTTATTAAGCGAACTGGGCTGATTTTTAAAAAATGTTCCGTAGCATGAAATTACCAAGGCAAGTGTTGCTATAGTAATCGTAATAGTTCCTTTGTTTATAGTCATAAAATAATCTGCCTCTAAAATGGGTAATTTATCTGTTTTCGAAATATAAGTCTGTTAAAAAGTGTGTTAAATGAAGATGAAATATACGGATTAATTAAGAAGGCGGGGCGTGAGTGGCGAAATACGGTGTTTTAAGTGGCTAAAAGCGCTAGACCTAAGCCTAGCGCATAAAGCTTAATGCGATTTTGCGTATTGCTCAGCTTGCTTCCACACTCTTAGTGTATTGCCGCTTAAAATCTTTTTAATATCGGTATCGCTGTAACCTCTGTCAATCAAACCTTGAACTAGGTTAGGGTAGCTAGATACATCCTTTAAGCCGATAGGCAGTGAGTCACCTACACCGTCGTAATCAGAGCCAATACCAACATGATCGATACCAATTAGCTTCACAACGTGATCAATATGATCAAGCACTTGCTCAAGGCTAGCAAATGGGAATGGATTTTTAGCGCGGTACATAGCATCAAAATCTTTAGCTACTTTTTTGCCTTCTTCAGTAATTGTTTGCTTTTTACTTTTGAATTGATCGTACCAACTTCCGGCTTTTGAAGTAACAAAACTTGAGCCAAAGTTAATTTGAATCACACCACCGTTCTTCTTAAGGGCTAACAGCATGTCGTCATTCATATTACGCTCAAAACCAGGCGTATATTTACGTAGTGAAGAGTGTGATGCAATAACGGGTGTGTTAGACAATTCCATTACTTGATAAAATGCATCGTCCGAAATATGCGATACATCAATCAGCATGCCGATGTTATTCATCTCTTTTACTAGCTCTTTACCGAATGGACTTAAGCCTTTCCACTTGCGACGAATATCGTATGATGAGTCAGAAATATGATTGCTTTGCGAGTGAGCTAGGGTGATGTAACGTACGCCACGATCAAAGAAGTGTTGTAGGTTTTTCATTTCGCCCTCGATAGGCGATCCGTTTTCCATGCCCATGGCGATTGATATTTTATTGTCCTTGAACTGTTGCTCAATGTCTTGTGTTGAGTCAGCAATGGCAAACTTATCTGGAGCACGAAACGCAATCGCTTCCATACCATCAATTAATTGATTCGCTAATTGGAAGCTTTTTCCTTTGCCTTCAAACTCTAAATGAGCAGGAATATAAATCGACATAAATGGCGCGTTTAAACCGCCTTTTACTGCACGAGGGTAATCAAAATCGCCGCCCTCAGTGGCTTTAGTTACATCCGCCCATTTATCATGAATGCGGTAAGGTACATCAATGTGAGTGTCGATTAAAATGGTATCGTGAGCAAGCTTAATTGCTTTATCTGAAGGGGTTATTTCAGCGCTGACTGCGCCGGTTAATGCAATCGACATTGCAGCAACTAGTGAGCTTAGTTTTATCATTTATAATGGCTCTTTGAGTTAAAAAAACCATTGTCTATTTTTACGTCGTGTCTGACAAGTTTACTCGTCGAATTGCGCTTCACTTTGCAGTGCTTTGAATTCACTTTTAGAGATTATGGTGACCGATTCGTGCAGTTCAGAGAAAAACACCATAGCTTCGCCGCTTTTTAATTGCTGATTTACTTGCGCCACTTTACTTTCAATACTGAATTCTTGTTCGCCATAATCTGTGCCTTCACGCAGTACATAGCTTTCAATTAGGTTGTACAGTGTGTCTTTATCAAGTTGTTCAAAAGGAATAATCATAGTCACTCTTTATCGGTGTTATTAAATACACATTGCTTAAAATAATCAGGCACCACTTGCTCTAACCAATACACCGGTTTAAACGGGTTGTTACCGCTAATAAAACCAACGTGGCCGCCTTTTTCAGAGATACGCAGCGTAACATGCTCACTTACATCCTGACTACTTGGAACCGCTTTAATCGACAGCATAGGGTCGTCTTTGGCATGGATAATCAGTGTAGGTGTCGCAATATCTTTTAAGTACGGCATCGCACTGGCTTTTTTGTAGTAATCGTGTGCATTCTCAAAGCCATGCAACGGTGCTGTAAGCTGGTTATCGAACTCTAATAAATCGTCAATTTCCATTAATTGATCAGTGGTGATCGGTATCTGTTGTTTAATTTGCGGTAATTTACGTTGCATCGACTTTTTCATTCGATCGAGCAAATATTTTTGATAAATTTTACCTAAGCTTTTACGAATAACATCACTAGATGATGATAAATCATAGGGCGCAGATATCACGGCAGCTGCGTTAAGCGGGCAGTGAATGTTTTCTTCGCCTAAATACTTAGCGAGTACATTACCACCCAATGAAAAACCCACCGCTACAATAGGGCGATTTGGAAATTGTTGTTTTAAATGATTTATAAAAAAAGCTAAATCGGCGGTGTCGCCACTATGGTAGGCTCTGGGTAAGCGGTTTACTTCGGTTGAGCAGTTTCTAAAGTGCATCAATGCGACAGCAAAGCCTTGCTTTTTTAATGCCTTCATCATGCCTTTGGCATAAAAACTGTTTATGTTGCCTTCAAGCCCATGAAGTACCACTGCGAGTGGTGCTTTTTCGTTATGCGGAAGTGACCAAGCAAGCTCAATAAAGTCTCCGTCGGGCGTATCAAGTTGCGCAAGTTCGTAGCGAGTATGATGAAAAGGGCGGAAAAAACGCGGTATTATGGTTTGAACGTGTCGGTTGGTCATCCACCATGCGGGTTTGAACTTAGGGATCATGTCTGTACTACGCACTTTGCAATTAACGAAGCGCTAGTGTAGCAAATTTTTTATATTTAAAAATAAAAAGCGCCTAATCAGTAAACTAATAAGGCGCTTTGTGCGTCGTGCTTAATGCTGTTCTTTAATGTCTGCATCGTGTACTTTTTTCATGAAAAAATACACAAAGAAGAGGCATAAACTAATAACGACGCCTAAAAATCCAAATGATAAAAATAGTACTGGGTCGCTAAAAAAATCTCTAAAGAATACGTCCATAATTGCCTCCTGATGTCTATGAGGTAATCATAGGCTGGCTCAGCGGTGCTTGGTATGATCCAGATCAAGCTATTTTCCTGATTATAAAAAGAGCCGTAAAGAAGTTGATTTGGATCAAGTTGGTTGGATAGAGCATAGCGAAACCCAACGAGAGCTAATGATAAAAAGCAGTTACAAGGTAATGAATTACTGTGGATTGTCATTTATGACGATAATTTTTGCTGTAATTGTTTTCCTCTAAAGCGTAGCGTCTCTAAACCTCTTTGTGAGTCAGTCATTTAAAGATCTTTTTGCACAAAGAGAACAGAATGAGAAGTAAATGAGGGCAGACCCAAACAGCAAGGCAGTTAATTTTTTAGCTTTTTACAGTTCCCTCTAAAAGCGCAGTGTCTCTTACACTCTTTGTGAATAAGTTACTTAAGATCCTAGATACACAAAGAGAAAACAATGAGTAGCAAATGAGGGTAACCAGGCTGCTGATCGCTGACAGCCAAAACGAATAGCTAGGAACGAATAGCTTACAAATACAGCGCACTATTATCTGGCGCTGTGCATGCTAATAACTCAAGCCTATTAACTGCATTGATCAACATCTGTTGCTGCTGTTTTTCAAGCTTGAGCTCAGCACTGAGTAGCTCTTTACGAATTACAGCGTAATCGGCAATCTCGGTTTGATTGGCTTTTAAATAGGCGCGTGTGGCTCGTAGGGGCTTCAATGCCAGCTTATCAAACTCACTAATTGATTGTTCAAGCTTGTTTAGCTGTGTTTGGTTAATAGCTAGATTGAGAGAATCTAAGTAATACAGCAACAAGCATAGGTTGACGTTTTTACCTAGCTGGTTTTGATAATCCAACAGGCGCGTTTGCATGTCACCTTTGCTATAAAGGTTACATGCAAACTGCCAAAAATCGTTGCTTTTAAGTAAGTTCATCGGCGAATGCCTGCTCTTTTTGTTCCATTTCTTCAAGGGCCATAAGTAGCTCTTCTTCAACATCGTTAAGCTTAGGCGTAAGTGTGGCTTGTTTAGTAATTAACTCTTTAAGCTTGCCTTTATTTTCGTCGTTATAGAGAGTGTTATCGCCTAGCGCCTCTTCAACGTCAGCTAGTTCTGCAGCAAATTTATCTAATTGCTTTTCAAGTTTTTCAATTTGCTTTTTCAGCGGCTGAATCGCTTTTCTAAACTCGGCTTCTAAGCGCTTTTGCTCTTTACGGTTAACTTGTGAATGGGCTTTTGGCTCTTCGTCGGTGTCGTTTTTAGCGGCTTCTTTATTAGCATTAAGCAGCCACTGATAATATGCATCTAGGTCGTAGCCAAATTGGGTGACCTCGCCATTATCAACTAAATAAAATTCATCGGCGGTATTTTTAAGCATATGACGGTCATGCGATACCGTGACCATAGCGCCTTCAAAGCCTTGTAATGCCATAACTAAAGCGTGGCGCATTTCTAAATCAAGGTGGTTGGTTGGCTCATCGAGTAGTAGTAAATTTGGTTTTTGATAAACCAACATAGCCAGTACTAAACGGGCTTTTTCACCGCCAGAAAAGGGAGCTACAGGGTCGAGTGCTTTATCGCCTACAAAGGCAAAACCGCCTAAAAAGTCACGCAATGATTGTTCGCTGGCTTTTGGGTTTAAGCGTTGCAGGTGGGTGACGGCACTGGCTTTTAAATCTAGAGACTCCAGTTGATGCTGCGCAAAGTAGCCAATGTTTAAGCCTTGATGCTGAAACACTTCACCTGCTTGAGGTTGTAAGTCACCTGATAGTAATTTAATCAGTGTTGATTTACCTGCGCCATTTCTACCCAGTAGTGCAATACGGCTGCCTGGTACTAAGTTCAGCTTAATACTGTTTAAAATGGTGACATCGCCATAACCGGCTTTGGCTTTGTCGAGTGTCATTAGCGGATTGGGCAGGGCGGTTGGCTCAGCAAATTCAAAATCAAATGGCGAGTCAACATGTGCTGGGGCAAGTTTTTCCATGCGCTCTAGCGCTTTAACACGGCTTTGTGCTTGTTTGGCTTTACTAGCTTTGGCTTTAAAGCGGGTAATGAACTGCTCAAGATGCGCTATTTGTTCTTGTTGTTTTTCAAACATGGCTTGCTGCTGCAATAGGCGCTCAGCTTTTTGGCGTTCAAACTGCGAGTAGTTACCTTTGTACACATTAATAAGTTGTTTATCTATATGCCAAATTTGATCAACCACAGCATCTAAAAACTCACGGTCGTGAGAAATAAGTACTAGCGTGCCGGTGTAGGCACGTAAAAAACGCTCGAGCCAATACACGGCATCTAAATCTAGGTGGTTTGTTGGCTCATCCAGTAACAGTAAGTCGGCATCGCGAATAAGCGCTTGGGCTAAGTTTAAGCGCATGCGCCAACCACCCGAAAATGCACTTACCGGGTTTTCTATTTGATTATTAGCAAAGCCTAAACCATGTAACAGCTCACCTGCTTTGGCTTCAATGCTATAGCCTTTAATATTTTCAAGCTGAATATGCACCTTAGCTTGAGTGTCGCCATCGTTATTTTGCTCGGCTTCACGCAACGCAATTCTTAGTGCGTAGTATTCAGGGTGGCCTTGCAGTACGTAATCTATGGCGCTTATTTCAAGGGCGGGGGTTTCTTGCTTTACTGAGGCCAGTGACCAATCTTTAGGAATACTGCAATTACCGCCATCCAACGAAAGCTCAGACTTTAATAAACTAAATAGCGTTGACTTACCACAGCCATTGGCACCAACAAGGCCTACTTTGTGCTCTGGGAATAGTGTAGCTGATGCATTTTTTAATAAAGCTTTGCCACCGCGAAGCAGTTCTATTTCTGAGATTTGGATCATAAATACGTTACTTTACTGTGCCTTGATTGAATTGCCGCCATTATAACACGGATCTTATTAGCCATATCAATCGTATCAAGTAGGTAAATATTGCGATAAAATAACGTTAGTCAAAACGGTAGGAAAAGCGAAGTGAAACATAAAAAACGATTTATTGCTGGAGCAACGTGTCCTGAGTGTAAAACTATGGATATGTTAATGCTTTACAAAGAGCACGACGTAGAAAAAGTTGAATGTATGCAGTGTGGTCATAAAATGGCTCAACCAGAGCAAGCAGTACAGGCATCAACACGCCAATTTGAACAGATCATTGGCGTGTTTAATCCAGGCGACTAGCGCCTTGCTAGTAGTGCTTAATAATGCGGCGGCGGTGGCTCTGGCATATTCGACATCATAGGCTGCGATGACTGCGATTCTTTCAGTTTTTCAGCCAGCAACTCGGTTTGGCGCTTTATTTTTGCCAACTGTTGCTGGTGAACTTTTATTTCATCATTTAAAATTTCAATCGTTTCGTCTTGAAAAGCCACTTTAGCCTCAAGTTCCATTAACCGATGTTCAATTGTGTTCATTTGGTTCTCGTATAATAAAGCGCTCAGCGATTCCGCTTGAGCTTTCAGTTAACAATGATTTACCGTTATCTGTAAATGTCACATCAAGTACCACTGCTGATTTTGGCTTGCTGCCTTCTCGCGGGGTCACTTGCCATGTTTGAATTTTTTCACCACTATTTAGCTGCCATAAATCCACTCGTTTGTTCGGTGAACCGGTTGCTAATAAAGTGCCTTGGTCGTTAAAGCGCACCGCAGTAAAAATTTTCTGACGCGCAATATACTTTAGTTTACTAACAAGGTCACCTGTAGTCAGCTTCCATACATTTGCTTGTGCCATACTGTCGGCGGTAAAAGCATAACGCCCTTGAGGATCTAAAGCGACTCGGGTTACTCGGGTTGGGTGATTAAAGCGATGAATAACTTGTCCACTTTGGGTATCCCATAAGTAGGCCACATAATCGTTTGAGCCGCTCAATGCATAGCGCCCATTAGGTGATAGGTCTACGGTGTTTACTTTATCTTGGTGGCCTAAAAATTCAATGCGTCTGCCTGTGTTAAGGTTTATAAATACTACAACGCCATCGCTGCGCCCGTACACAACACTGTTGCCTTGGTTACTAATGGCAATATCGCGGATGCTGGCTTTTTGTATTTTATAAAAGCCTTTATTTTTGCCTGTGGCAATATCCCAAACGGCGAAGGTGGTTTTTTCGGCGGTAACAGCCACGCTATTATCAAAAGCAATGGCTACAGCGTAAACAAGGCTGTCTTGCGCTTGTTGTTGAAACCATTGGTATTTAAGGGCTTGCTGTTGATTATCCCAAAGTGCGACCCCATGATTGATAGAAGACACTAAGCTGTATTGACCATCATGCGAGAGTGCGGATGAGAAAGCACCTTGTGCCGTGTGCTCAAAACTAGCCACTGCTTGTTGTTTTTCATCACTACATGCAATTGTTAATAAACAGCAGGTAGCAACTAAAAAAGTACGAAATAACGACATATTACAGGTATTTCCTCTTAACTCTTCGTGACTGAGAGGTTAGACTAGGTTGCGAAAAACGCCTAGGTTGTTTGTCTAATCACTGGATATGTTTTTAGTTTAGCTATTAAACAAGCAGCCTACCATGTAGGCCGTTAATCTTTAACTAGTAATATTACAATAAATGACAACTGCAAAGTGTGTCGGAGATTTAAAATGAGAAAGACGATTAAATTGTCATTGATTGCAGCGTCAGTTTTAGCGCTTACAGCTTGTAATCAAGAAGCAAAAAAAGAGCAAGCAGACGTTAAACTAGATACTGTAGCGCAACAACAAGCTTACGGTATTGGGGCATCTGTAGGTAACTTTTTAAATAAAGACCTAGCGGATAAAAAAGAAATTGGTATCGAATTAGATCAAGCATTATTAATGCGTGGTTTTGAAGATGCACTTGCCGGTAATGCTAAAATTGACGAAGAAAAAATTCGTGAAGTATTAACAGCATTAGATGAGTCAGTGCGCACTAAACAAGAAGAAAAAGCAAAGGTTGAGTCTGAAAAAAGCAAAGTTGAGGGTGAGAAATACCTAGCTGAGAATGCTAACAAAGAAGGCGTAATGGTTACTGAGTCTGGTTTACAGTACGAAGTATTGAGCCAAGGCGAAGGCGCTAAGCCAGTAGCGACTGACGTGGTTAAAGTACATTATAAAGGTACTCTTTTAGACGGTACTGAATTTGATAGCTCTTATTCACGTAACGAGCCAACAACTTTCCCACTAAACCGTGTTATTCCTGGTTGGACTGAAGGCTTACAGCTTATGCCTGTAGGTTCTAAGTACAAATTTACCATTCCTTCAGACCTTGCTTACGGTGACCGTGATTTAGGTAAAATTCCTGCTAATTCAACACTTATTTTTGAAGTTGAGTTATTAGAAATTCAAAATGATGCAGAAGCTGCCGCTGCAGAATAAGTATTTATATAAAACAAAAAAGGGACCTAGGTCCCTTTTTTATTGCACTGAATAACTGATTAATCTGCGTGATTAGAATATAAGTTATCAATTAACTCATCTTCAAGTGCAAAGCGCGCTTCCAGTGCTTCACCCATTACCGATAGGTCATTATCAAATCCTACTAATAAATCTTCAGCGTCTACTTCAGCGTATTTATCGTTAAAATCCAGAGCAATGTCTGTGGTATCTGAAATACGTGGGTATATAGTATTTGCCAGTTGTTGGCTTTCTAGGCCTTTCTTTTCGCAAGCTTTAGCAATATCGTCGTACACTTCAAAGTGCCCAGCCGATAGGTAATCCATCAATATTTGGCAAAAAGCTTGAATTTGAGACGGTTCAGGCAAAGACTGATCTTTTTTCTCGTAAGGTGAAAAGCCTGCAATTTTACAGTAAAGTACAATCAGCTCTTGGCGTTCGTTTAACCAATTGTCGATGACCGTATGGCTACCCCCCCACTTTTGTTGAGCTTTTTCTACACGCTTCAGCATAATTCTTCTCCTAAGCTGGGTTGGATTTTAAATTGGTAATAAAGTTTCTATCATCCAAGATATATTTAATTGGCGTGTATATCAACAAGTAAAATAGATGTAGTACCACAGAGGGTTTTGTTTACGGGTATAAGTTGTAAGTATTTATTGCAGGAAAGAAAAAACCACCAATTACGGTGGTTTAATTTCTTTACTAGACTTGTTTAAACAAGCATTCTTATTTTTATTAGAGATTTTTATTATTTTTATATTAACGATTATTGTTATTGTTATTGTTATTGTTATTGTTATGTTAACGCGGAATAACAATATCAAGCTTTTATAAATGTTGCAAATAGTTTAATGAAAAGTTTTTACTATTAACGTTTGCTTGGTTGTTTTGTGTACAAAACGAAATGAAAACAAAAAATTACTTGATCTGGCGCTACTCTGTGGCGATTTAATCGCTTAGCGATAGAGGGGGGGCAAATATGGTGGTACAATCTTGCACAATTTCTAAAAGCCCTAGGACTCTATACGCTATGAGCGAATTAAAAAACGACCGTTATTTACGTGCCCTTGCCAAGCAACCTGTTGATGTCACGCCAGTATGGATGATGCGTCAAGCTGGACGTTATTTACCTGAATACCGTGCTACACGTGCACAAGCGGGCGATTTTATGAGCCTGTGTAGAAATGCTGAGTTAGCCTGTGAAGTAACATTACAGCCTCTGCGTCGTTACCCATTAGATGCCGCTATTTTATTTAGTGATATTTTAACTATTCCAGATGCAATGGGATTAGGCTTGTACTTTGAAACGGGTGAAGGCCCTAAGTTTGAACGCCCAATTTCATCATTAGCCGATGTTAAAAAAATTCCTAAACTTGATCCTACCGATGAGCTTGGCTATGTAATGAATGCTGTAAGCACTATTCGTCGTGAGCTTAAAGGTGAAGTGCCATTAATTGGTTTCTCGGGTTCACCTTGGACACTTGCAACTTATATGGTTGAAGGCGGAAGTAGTAAGGTTTTTGGTAAAATCAAAAAAATGGCATTTGCTGAGCCACAAACACTGCATTTACTACTTGATAAGCTAGCTGATTCAGTGATTGATTACTTAAACGCGCAAGTTAAAGCGGGTGCACAATCACTGATGATATTTGACTCATGGGGCGGTGTATTGAGCCCGCGTGACTACAATGAGTTTTCACTGCAGTATATGCATAAAATCGTTGATGGTTTAATTCGCGAAAATGATGGCCGTAAAGTACCGGTTACCTTGTTCACTAAAAATGGTGGCCAATGGATTGAGGCAATTGCAGCAACAGGTTGTGATGCAGTAGGCCTAGATTGGACTATTAATATTGGTGATGCAAAACGTCGTGTTGGCGATAAAGTGGCGCTACAAGGCAATATGGACCCTTCAATGCTACACGGCACGCCAGATCGTATTCGCCAAGAAGTGGGTACGATTTTAGAAGACTTTGGCACTGGCAATGGTCATGTATTTAACTTAGGGCATGGTATTACACCAGATGTTGACCCAGAAAATGCGGGTGTATTTATTAACGCTGTGCATGAGCTAAGTGCGCAATATCACAAGTAAGTTATGAACTAACAATAAAAAGCCCGCTAATTAGCGGGCTTTTTTGTGCAAACTATTTTACTTAAGCACTTACTTAAACAAGCGGTTTAAGCCATTTAATGCCGCAACTCGATAAGCTTCTGCCATTGTTGGGTAGTTAAACGTAGTATTTACAAAGTAGTCGATGGTATTGCCACCATTTTTTTGTTCCATTATAGCTTGGCCAATGTGAACAATCTCAGAGGCACGCTCACCAAAGCAGTGCACGCCAAGTACTTCCTTGGTTTCTGTATGGAACAATATTTTTAAACTACCCACATCGGTACCTGCAATTTGTGCACGTGCTAAGTGTTTAAATTGCGCACGTCCCACTTCGTACGGTACTTTTGCGGCAGTTAATTGCTGCTCTGTTTTACCTACTGAACTCATTTCAGGAATAGTATAAATACCGGCTGGGATATCAATAATCAGCTTTTCATCGCAGTTACCACAAGCGATGGCATCTGCTGCAATTCGACCTTGGTCAAAGGCAGCACTAGCAAGGCTTGGGTAGCCAATAACATCGCCTACCGCATATACGTTGTCTATTTCTGTTTGGTAGGTTTCGTTTACTTTTACTTGTCCGCGGCTATCTGCTTTTAAGCCAATTGCTTCTAAATTCAATGTATCAGTATTACCAGTACGGCCATTGGCAAATAAAATACAGTCAGCCTTTACACGTTTACCCGATTTTAAATGCATAACAACACAGTCATCGCGGGTTTCAATGCGATCAAATTCTTCGTTATGACGAATAACAATGCCACTATTCCAAAAGTGATAGCTAAGCGCATCAGATATTTCAGCATCCATAAACGCAAGTAGGCGATCGCGAGTATTTACTAAATCAACCTTTGCACCTAGCCCTTTGAAGATAGATGCGTATTCACAACCAATTACACCCGCGCCGTATATAAGTACGCGATGCGGGTCGTGTTCAAGGCCTAAAATTGTGTCACTTTCATAAATACGCGAATGGGTGAAATCAACACCTGGTGGGCGATAAGGTCGTGAGCCGGTAGCAATAACAATAGTTTGTGCAGTTAGGCGTTCAGTTGAACCGTCATTACGTCTAATTTCAATAGTGTGCTTATCAACAAAGCTAGCATCGCCTTGAAACATATGAATGCGATTACGATCGTAAAAGCTGCTGCGTAAGTTTGATTGCTTTGAAATTACCGAACTGGCATGGCGCAAAATATCAGGAAAAGTAAGTCTTACTGGGCGCTCGCCTACGTTAAACAAAGGGTTTGCTTTGTATTCAATGTAGCGACTAACCGAATGACGAAGTGCCTTTGAAGGAATGGTTCCCCAGTGAACACAACCACCGCCAACAGCAGTTTGACGTTCAATAACCGCTACTTTTTTGTTGCTTTTAGAGAGGTTCATAGCGGTCCCTTCACCGCCAGGACCCGTGCCAATAATGATTGCATCATATTGGTAGCTCACGGGTACTTTTTTCTTTTCTGGTTGTTTGGCCACAGCCACTCCTATTTTAACTAAAAGAGGCTTTTAATAACCTCGCATTAAGTGCTAGCCATGCCTGCTTTTGTGTTTCCCAGGCGGCTTCAAGCTCGTGATATTGTGCCATTAATGCCGACTTTTCACACTGCTTTGCCATATTATTTTTTTTAGCTTCCAACACTTGTTTTTGTAATGAGCAATAATTTTGCAGCTTTTTAAGCAGCAAATCGTACTCTTGTTGTAATAATGTAAGCTTATCTTGCGCTAAAGGCAATTTTGCAAGACGACCTTGTGTTTTACTCATTAAGGTTTCTGCTTTAGCTTTTTCAATGCGCTCAACCGGTGTGCGCTTTAATTTACTCGCTAAACCAATGGCTGCGAGTGAGCGGATCATCCATTTTGTTGGGTCGTAATGAAACCATTTAATGCCATTGCGGTAATCGCTGGCAAAAATATGATGGAAGTTATGATAACCCTCACCGTAGGTAAACAGTGCTAAAAAGCCATTGTCTCTCGCGGTATTTTTTTCAGTGTAAGGACGTGAACCCCAAATATGTGCTACTGAGTTAATAAAAAAGGTAAAGTGCTGACTCAGCACTAAACGCAATAAGCCTGCTAACAGTAACATGCCCCATACATCACCAAGCATTAAGCCGAGTACTAGCGGTAAACCAACATTCATGGCAATTACCAATTTTAAGTAATGCTTGTGCTGCCACATAACAATTTTATTTCGCTGTAAATCACGACAGTTGCTGTAATCATCGTAGCTGTCGCCTTGGTAGTCGCGAAGCATCCAGCCAATGTGACTGTACCAAAAGCCATTAGTGGCGGCATAAGGGTCTTTAACTGGGTCATCAACTTGACCATGGTGAATTCGATGATCGCTGCTCCAATGCAGCGCACTATTTTGTAGCGCAAAAGCACCACCAAGGGCAAAAATAAATTCAACCGCAGGGTGTGCGTTATAGGTTTTATGTGCCCATAAACGGTGGTAGCCCGCGGTGATCGATAATCCCGCAAAAAACATGCAAGCTACAAAAGCAACCCACTGCGTGCCTGTAAAGCCATAGTTAAACCCATACCAAGGTACAAGTGTAATAGCAGCCAAAAACGTCAGGCTAAAGAAAAGGACGTTGGTCCATATAATTGGTGGTTTTTTCATGTTTATCATTTCTCAGCGTACAACTGTAAGCTAAAATAATATTTCAATCTGCTGCCGTCAAGTATTAGACTGTACTATTAGCTATTTTTTTAATTAAAAATTTATTACAAACTCACTCAGGGAGCTGTTGATGTCGGGTGTTAGAGCACAACAGAAACAAAAAACACGACAAGCATTAATTGAAGCTGCATTTAATCAACTTAGTGCTGATCATAGCTTTTCTAATTTAAGCTTGCGTGAAGTAGCACGCGAAGCTGGTATTGCGCCTACCTCTTTTTATCGTCACTTTAAAGATATGAACGAGTTGGGCTTAACCATGGTTGATGAAGCGGGTTTAACCCTACGCCAGCTGATGCGCCAAGCACGCAGACGAATAGCCAGTGGTGGCAGTGTCATCAACACCTCTGTGGTTACTTTTATGGAGTTTATTGATAACTCAAGCAATCAGTTTAGACTTTTGCTGCGTGAACGCTCAGGTACCTCAAAAGCATTTAGAGCAGCAGTGGCACGTGAAGTGAAACACTTTATTTTAGAACTCGCACATTATTTAGAAAGTGAAACCCCCTGCGATGCTATTCATGCGTATATTCAGGCAGAAGCCATGGTTACTTTGGTATTTAATGCAGGCGCTGAAGCGCTCGATATTGAAGGTCAGCAACGCGATGAACTGATTGAGCGAGTTATATGGCAGTTACGTTATATTACGCGCGGCGCGTCAAATTACGTACGTGCTGAAAATAAAGAATAAATATTAAAAAAGTTAAAATAAGCGCTGTATTTTACAGCGCTTATTAATTTAAACCTGCCCTAGGTTTAAGTTGGATATTTTATTCTTCTATCCAATTTTTTTTGAATTTTAAATCCTCATAAAGTCCCCTTTAATTATTTGTTTGGTATTTTTATGCTTGCGCCAACTGCGTTGCAATGATAAAAATAAGCCTCATTGGACACACACACAAGAAAACAGATGCAAACTATTCGCTTAATTACACTAAACCTAAACCTCTTACTGCTGTGGCAAGTGAGCGGGGATTAGTGTGTTTGCATTGAGCTAAACATTAAAAACCCCGCAACCGCGGGGTTTTTTTTATCTCGCTGCAGGGATAAATCGAAATTTGGGTAATACAGGAATTGAGGGGCAGTTATGCAACAGCAAGATAAAGTATGGATTTTTGATACCACCTTACGTGATGGTGAGCAGGCACTAAAAGCAAGCCTAACAGAAGACGATAAAGTTCAACTGGCGCATACCATTAGCCGCTTAAATGTGGATGTAATGGAAGTGGGGTTTCCGGTGTCGAGCCCAGCTGACTTTCGCTCAGTGCAACGTATTGCCACCGAGGTTAAAGGCCCTATTATTTGTGGCTTAGCTCGCTCGGTTGCCAAAGATATCGAGGCCTGTGGCGATGCGCTGCGCGCTGCACAGCAAAGCCGTATTCATACTTTTATTGCCACCAGCCCGCTTCATCTTGAACACAAGTTGCGTATGAGTCTTGATGATGCCACTGCAATGGCTGTTAAATCTATTAAATTAGCGCGTAACTATACCGATGATGTTGAGTTTTCGTGTGAAGATGCTGGGCGTACACCGCATTGGGATTTATGCAAAATTGTTGAGCAAGCAATTAACGCCGGTGCATCAACCATTAATTTGCCAGATACAGTCGGTTTTGTAACTCCAGATGAATACGCAGCAATGATCCGTCATTTAATGAATAACGTGCCAAATATAGATAAAGCGCGTTTAAGTGTGCATTGCCACAACGATTTAGGTTTAGCCGTTGCCAACTCCGTGGCCGCAGTGCAAGCCGGCGCACGCCAAATTGAATGCACCATTAATGGTATAGGTGAGCGTGCAGGGAACTGTTCACTTGAAGAAGTGGCAATGATCATGAAAATGCGCAAAGACCACTTAAACGTATATACCGACATAAAAAGCGAAGAAATTTATCGCGCTTCTCGCCAGGTAGCCAAAATTTGTAATATGCCGGTACAGCCAAATAAAGCGATTGTTGGCGAAAATGCGTTTGCTCACAGCTCAGGTATTCATCAAGACGGTGTATTAAAAGCGCAAAACACTTATGAAATTATGTCACCAGAAAGTGTTGGCGTACCAAGTAATCAGTTAAACATGACCTCACGCTCAGGCCGCCATGTTATAGAACACCGCTTAGAAGAATTAGGCTATCAAAAATCAGATTACGACATGGATAGCTTATACCAAAGTTTCGTTGCGCTGGCTGACCAAAAAGGCACAGTATACGACTATGACCTAGAGGCAATGATTTACTTTAATCAAATTAACGATAAAGACGAAAAGTATCAGTTAGAGTTTGTTAACTCTGCGTCTAATTCACAATCGGTGGCCAGCTCAACCATAGGCTTGCTGATTGATGGCGAAGCAAAACAAGAAGCGGCCACAGGTAATGGCCCTGTTGAAGCTTCGTTTGCTGCTATTGAGCGCTTAACAGGTATGAGCGTTGAAATGATTGAATACAATTTAGAGGCAACTGGCCAAGGCGCCAGCTCATTAGGGCAAGTGAATATTATTGCTAAATATGATGGTCGTCCCTATCACGGTGCTGGTATTGCGGCCGATGTGGTCGAAGCCTCTGTTCGAGCTATGGTTCGGGTTTATAACTTAATTTATCGAGCACAAAAAGTGTCTGATTTAAAACAACAAAGGAAAGCAGGATGAGTAAAACACATTACAGCGTTGCCGTATTAGCAGGCGACGGTATTGGCCCAGAAGTTATGGCAGCTGCAGAGCAAGTACTTGACGCAGTCAGTGATAAATTTGGTTTTACTTTGAACCGTGAGCATCACGCGATTGGCGGCGCAGCCATTGATGAATTTGGCAAAGCACTTCCTGATACAACTTTAAAAGCCTGTGAAAACGCCGATGCTATTTTATTTGGTTCAGTGGGCGGTCCTAAGTGGGAAAACTTGCCACCGAATGAGCAGCCAGAGCGCGCGTCATTGTTACCACTACGCAAACATTTTGGTTTGTTTTGTAACTTACGCCCTGCTCAATTGTTACCCGCATTGAGCGCTGCATCACCACTTCGTGCTGATATTAGCGAAAAAGGCTTTGATATTTTGTGTGTGCGAGAGCTAACCGGCGGTATTTATTTTGGTGAAAAAGGTCGCAGTGGCGAAGGTGCTGAAGAAGCGGCATTTGACACCCAAACATACTCGCGTAAAGAAATTGAGCGTATTGCACGTTTTGCTTTTGAGGCCGCTAAATTGCGCAGCAATCATGTAACCTCGGTTGATAAAGCCAATGTTTTAGCATCAAGTGTACTTTGGCGTGAAGTAGTCACTGAAGTAAGTAAAGACTTTCCTGAAGTGAGCTTAGATTACATTTATGTAGATAACGCAGCGATGCAGCTAGTTAAACAACCTAGCCAATTTGATGTATTGCTGTGCGATAACTTATTTGGCGACATTTTATCTGACGAATGCGCGATGATCACCGGCTCAATGGGGCTATTACCTTCGGCTAGCTTAAATCAATCAGGCTTTGGCTTGTATGAACCCGCGGGTGGCTCAGCGCCCGATATCGCCGGAAAAGGGGTTGCTAACCCTATTGCACAAATTTTAAGTGCCGCATTAATGTTACGTTATTCGTTAGGACAAGATGAAGCGGCTCGCACCATTGAAAAAGCAGTTGCAGAGGCGGTTGAAGCGGGTGTGGGGACACCTGATATTTATCCGCAGGGCGGCTATACCACCACCGATGTTGCAGCGGCTATTGTTTCACGCATTTAACTATTAAAGCCACAGCACCGTTAGGCTGTGGCTCAATCAGATCAGGGAGTTAGCAAGTGGCTCAAACTTTATACAATAAAATTTGGCAAGCACATACGGTTGCCAGCATCAACGAGCAAACCGATTTACTTTATATTGACCGTCATTTAGTTCATGAAGTGACGTCACCACAAGCATTTGCAGGTTTACGTGAAAAAAATCGTAAAGTGCGCTGTCCAGAAAAAACCATTGCTACCATGGATCATAATGTTTCAACTAAAAGCCGTTCATTAGATGCAGCCAGCGAAGTCTCTAAAAATCAACTAATGGCACTGGATGTAAACTGCAAAGAATTTGGCATTTTGCTGTACGACCTAAATTCAGTAAATCAAGGTATTGTGCATGTGATTGGTCCAGAGCAAGGGATCACCTTACCAGGTACAACCATCGTATGTGGCGATAGTCATACCTCAACCCATGGCGCGTTTGGAGCGCTTGCCCATGGTATTGGAACCTCAGAAGTTGAGCACGTATTAGCTACGCAAACGCTACAGCAAAAAAAGGCTAAGTCGTTAAAAATTCAAATTAACGGTGTGTTACGCCCAACAGTAACTGCTAAAGATTTAATTATGGCGGTTATAGGTAAACTAGGCACTGCTGGTGGTACGGGTTATGTGGCTGAATTTTGTGGTGAAGGCATAGAAGCTCTATCAATGGAAGCCCGTATGACATTGTGTAACATGAGCATTGAAATGGGTGCCAAGGCAGGTTTAATTGCCCCAGATAAAATCACTTACGAGTACTTAAAAGGGCGCCCGTTTGCACCCAAAGGCGCTGATTTTGATGCCGCTGTTGCCTACTGGGAAACTTTAAAAACGGATGATGGTGCTCATTTTGATTTAGAAGTAGAGTTAGATGCAGGCAGTATTCAACCGCAAGTTACTTGGGGGACTAACCCAGAGCAAGTGATTGGCGTTGACGAATGTATTCCAGATCCAGACAAAGAAACTGATTTAATTAAAGCTGATGCCATCCGTAGCGCGCTTAAATACATGGGTTTAAAAGCGGGCGATAAGATATCAACTGCCAAAGTAGATACAGTATTTATTGGCTCATGTACCAACAGCCGCATTGAAGATTTACGCGCCGCTGCAAAAATTGTTGAAGGCAAACAAGTGGTTGCTGGCGTTGAGGCATTAATTGTTCCGGGCTCAGGTTTGGTTAAACAGCAAGCAGAAGATGAAGGCCTTGCCGACATATTTAAAGCTGCAGGGTTTGAATGGCGTGAGCCGGGTTGTTCTATGTGTTTAGCAATGAATGACGACCGTTTAGGCGCAGGTAAACGCTGTGCATCTACATCTAACCGTAATTTTGAAGGACGCCAAGGACGAGGCGGGCGTACACACTTAGTGAGCCCAGCAATGGCGGCAGCGGCAGCAATACATGGCCACTTTGTTGATATTAGAGGAGAAGCCTAATGAGCATTTATTTTAGTGGCTTAATGGCCCCACTTGATAAAAACAACGTCGATACCGACCAAATTATTCCTAAGCAGTTTTTAACTTCAACCAGCCGTGATGGTTTTGATGCTGCGCTATTTTACGATTGGCGCTATTTAGATAACGGTGAGGCAAACCCTGATTTTATTTTGAACCGTCCTTGCTATCAAGGCGCGCAAATACTACTAACCCGCGATAATTTTGGTTGTGGTTCATCACGTGAGCACGCACCATGGGCGCTTAAACAATATGGTTTTGAAGTGATTTTGGCTGAAAGCTTTGCTGATATTTTCTTTAATAACTGTGGTAATAACCAAATGCTTGCTATTGCATTGCCAGCGCAAATATTAGAAGACTTATTTGTGTTAAGTGAGCAGCATGACGATATTCACATTGATGTGGATTTAGAAAACCAGCAATTGCGCAGCAATAAATTTGCGCCAATCAGCTTTGATATTCGCAAAGACGTGAAAGAGCGTTTATTAAGTGGTTTAGACTTTATTGGTGTAACCGAGACCCTGAATCCACGAATTGATGCGTTTGAAGCAAAACTTGCCGCTGAGCGTCCTTGGCAGTGAATAATTTAAAAGATACTAGATAGTAAAACGCGGCATAAGCCGCGTTTTTTATTGCTGTCAGATGCTGTTCATCGTGATTACTGTCTTTGTGTTTGTTTAAACGCTAAGCTAATTTTTTACATGTTTAGGGATACATTATGAAATTATTAACAGCTGCAGCACTAATGCTTGCATCAACCGCTGCAATAGCACGCCCAGCACCTTTAGTATCAATTCCAAGCCATGATGGCTTTTTTGATAACATTGCTGCCCATTGTGGTAAAGCTTTTGAAGGTAAAGTAAAGGTTGATAATGCCACAGGGCCAAGTTCATTTGCCGATAAAAAATTAGTTATGCATGTGCGTAAGTGTAATGAACGTGAGCTACAAGTGCCGTTTCATGTGGGTGATGATGCCTCACGTACGTGGATCATTACTAAAACAGGCAGTGGGTTGAGTTTAAAGCACGATCACCGCCATCAAGATGGCAGCGATGATGTGTCTACTATGTATGGTGGTCATACGCTTGATGCGGGTTTTGCTAACATGCAGTCATTTCCTGCTGATCAGTATTCAAAAGAGTTATTTGTTAGCCAAGGCATACCACAATCGGTTGGCAATACATGGCAAATGTATATTTACCCTGAAAAGTTCACTTACCGACTCATTCGCCAAGGTCGCGAATTCCGCGTTGATTTTGATTTAACTAAGCCTATCACACCACCAGCTGCGCCGTGGGGATATAGCGTTAACTAAACTCAGCGTCAGTAAAGCCACTGGCTGTTTTAATACTCAGTGGCTTACTGAAAAGTAAAGAGGGGTTATTTTTTTGAGGTTTTTTCTGCGGGTATTTCACACTGCACAAATACACTCAGTGGTGGCTGATAAGCGCGTGGTTTAGTTGGAAAACGTTCATACTCTTGCACCCCTTCGGTTACTTTTAACATAAAAGGGTTATCGCGACATAAGCGGTTAGCGTGGCGCAATAAAAACACACTTTGGTTTTTAAAATGTGGGTAGTCATCAGATTGGATCTCTAGATGATAGTTGTTAGTGTCTATTTGAGTTTGTTTGTAATGCACCTTTTCATCAAAGTCATATAGCCGCTGCATTTCAGTTTGTTCTGCCGACACATTCAAACATGCTGTTAAAAACACCCAGCTAATACTTCCATATAGATAATGATTAGCTTTTCTACTCATAAACCTTTAACTCCATCTTGATATTGGGTAGTGTGATCAGCATATCTATTACACCCGTTATTATATAAGTCTAACACCCAAAAAGGGGAAATGTGATGTTCAAGCAAATTAAACAGCTTTTTTCGAGTATTGATCAGCAAGATTATGATATTGAACAACATGATTTAAAAACAGCGGTTGCAGCGTTATTAATTGAAGTAATGCGAGCGGATAATGATTTACAGGCAGATGAACAACATACGCTAAGTCTGACATTAAAAAAATATTTTGATTTAACTGATGAAGCAGTAGATGAGTTAACCGAACAAGCAAGTGCAAGTTTAGATGACGCCATTGATTATTTTCAATTTTCTAAGCAAATTAATAATCAATGCAGTGCACAGCAACGTATTGATATAGTTGAGTTACTTTGGCGCTTGGCGTACGCGGATGGTGAACTTGATCCTCAAGAAGAGTACGTTATTCGTCGTGTTGCAAACCTCTTGTACGTTACCCATGAAGACTTTATTGCTGCAAAGCTTGCAGCAATAAAGTTATAGCCGCTGCTTATTTTAGTTTACTTGCTACGCTAACTAACTGCTGCGCAAGGCCGGCTACTTTTTCAGCGGTAGCAGGGTCGTTAATACGGCTGTTTTCGTCTAACAAAGTATGAATAGCCGGTACTGCCAGTTGGTTAGCTAATACTAAACTGCCAATGCCAGATAAAATATCACGCACGTGATTTAAGCCACGTAAGCCGCCAAGTCCACCCGGTGATGCTGCATATAACGCGGTTACTTTATTTGCAAATGCAGGCTCTGCACCTTGTTCGGTGCGCGACGCCCAATCAATGGCATTTTTTAACACTGCGGTGATAGAACCATTATATTCTGGGCTGGCCAGTAAAATACCATCTGCTGTGCGCAGCTTGTCTTTTAATTGTTGTACGCCGGCCGGTGTGCCTTGTGCTTCTAAATCTTCATCAAACATAGGTATGGCCAAGTCTGCGAGTTTGATCACTTCCACTTCAGCGCCACTTTCTAGTGCAAAACGAGCTGCTTCATTAATAAGTTTTTGATTAAAGCTGTCTTTACGTAAGCTACCTGCTAGGGCAATAATTTTTGGTGTAGTCATGAGCTGATCCTAATGTTGATTGTGTACAGCAGTGACTTTAACAAATAATTGCTTGCAGAAAAGCCAAATAAACGCAAAACTTGTGTGCGTATATGCACAATTTAAAAAGTGGTTACTATGGCAATTCAATTTGATGATTGGCAAGATCTTAAGGTTGCTTATGAGGTGGCGCGTTTAGGCACTTTAACTGCAGCTGCCGAAGCACTAGATATTCATCACAGTACGGTGCTCAGGCGAATAAATAACTTAGAGAAAAGCTTAGATGCGCGATTATTCCACCGACATGCTCGTGGCTACAAAGTCACAGAGATTGGCGCTAAGTTATTTACCACAGCACAAGCAATTAATGGTGAGCTAGAACGCTTACACAGTGACATAATTGCAGCAGATAGTACCTTACAAGGTAGCTTGTTACTTACCACTGTGAGTGGTTTTATAGATGTATTAAGTGAGGTATGCGAGCAGTTTCAGACCTTGCATCCGCAAGTGCAATTACAAGTGATTATGGATCAAAAGCGTTTGCGCTTAGACCATGGCCAAGCACATATCGCTGTAAGAGCAGGGCCCAGGCCGGATGAAGGTGATTATATTGCTCAGCATTTAGCGGCACTCTCGTCAGGATTTTATGCTTCAAAACATTACATAAATCGTTATGGCTTGCCACAAACGTTAGCACAACTCTCGGTGCATAATTTTGTATCAGGAGTCGCGGGTTATAATGGCAAAGTGCCTTATTTTGCGTGGGTTGATGAAAATATTCCCTCGTCGCAAGTTAAACTTAGAGTATCAGAAACCTCAGAGGCTACTCGCGCCATCGTTAAGGGGCTAGGGATTGGCGGATTACAACATGATGTTGCAGCGCAATACTCTGATTTAGTGCCTGTATTACCTAACGAACTAAGTTGGCCTACTGACTTATGGTTAGTGACGCACCATTTAGTGCATCGTACTGCGAAAGTGCAAGCGTTTAGTCAGTTATTAAAAACCTATTTTAAGCAGCGTAAATTAAGTTAAAAAAGCTACAACGACTTTTTTATAGAAATACCCAAGCGCTTGGCTAGCCGCGTTAAGTTAGCGCGGTCGACCTGTAAACTTCGCGCTGTGCTTGCCCAGTTATAATTATGTTGTTTAAGTTGCTGTATAATAAGCTGCTGAGTGTAAGTATCGGTGGCTTGTTTTAACGAAATGTTGTTTGTTAAAGGTGTGGTTGCAAGCTGGTTTGAGTGTTCAAGATCTAAGGTGTTAATAGCGCTTAAATTTAGCTCGCAATGCTCTGGCTCAATAGTAATAATTGGCTGCTGCCATTGATGCTGTTTAGCTTTTAATGCGGCGCGATTAATAACATGTTCCAGCTCTCTTACATTGCCAGGCCAGTCATATTTTTTTAGCAGTAATTGCGTTTCAATGCTGAGTTTTAGCTGTTTAATCGCAAGCTTGCGAGCTGTTTTTTCCAAAAAATAACCGGCTAATAAAATAACATCTTCATCACGGGCTTTTAAAGGCGCTACGCTTAACGGATACACACTTAGGCGATGATATAAGTCGGCGCGAAATCGCCCCTGTTCTACTTCGTGTTTCAAGTCACGGTTAGTGGCTGCAATCACTCTAACATCAACATATTTAAGTTCGTCTTCACCAACGGTTTGTACTTCGCCACTTTGCAGTACCCGTAATAATTTACTTTGCATTGCCAGTGGTAGCTCGCCTATTTCATCCAAAAATAAGGTACCGCCATCGGCTAATTGAAACTTACCTTGGCGAGCATTTTGTGCCCCCGTAAAGGCGCCTTTTGCATGGCCAAAAAATTCACTTTCGGCGAGGTTTTCAGGCAGTGATGCACAATTTAAATGGATCAATGGCTGATCTTTGCGTGCTGAATGCAAGTGAATATTACGCGCCACCAACTCTTTGCCGACCCCAGTATCACCTAAAATTAATACACTAAAATTAGAGGCTGCAACCAGCTTTATTTCGTTTTTAAGAGTTTGTATTACTGGGCTTTGGCCAATAATTTCACCACCATCGCGTTTGAGTGCCTCACGGTTTAACGCTTGTACTAATTCATTTGAATGCTGAGCATGCTGTTTGTAATGGGCAAGCTCTAGAGCTGTTTTAAAGTGTGCGCTACACAAGGTTTGTAAGGTGTTGAGTGTATCAGCGGTAATGCCGTCAAACGCATCAGCGTTTAGGCTATCAAAGGTCAAAATACCAAGCAGCGAATCTTTATCATAAAGCGGTAAACCTAAGCAGGCATGCACTGGAATATCACCGGTTTTAGCTAGTAGTAAGCCGTCATATGGGTCTGGAAGCGGGCAGTCATGTGCAAATTGCAGTGCCAAGCGGTGATTACAAATAGCATCAAGACGAGGATGCTCTGCAATATTAAAACGCCTGCCTAAGCTATCAGGCATTAAACCTTTAATCGCTAAAGGCTTTAATTGCTCGCCTTGGCGAATTAACAAGGCGCTAGCATCACTTGGAATAACACGTTCAACCGTGGCTAAGAGCTGCTCAAAACTGTGGGCATGTAAGGTGCTTTGTGCAAGCTCCAAGGCAACTTGAGTCAGGTTGAGTTGTTGGTTCATGTCAAAATGACCTGTTAGTGTATTTTGTTGGTTTTTATAGTAGGTCATAAAGACTCTTTTTGTAAAGTGAAATTAAATAATATATTGAATTTAAAGCGTTTACTTAATTGGCATGGTCTGTGTAATAACAAAATAACGAAAGCAGTTATTGGGGTTGTTATGGGCAGTATTTTTTTAGAGCAGGTTAATTATTCAGTGAAGTCTAATTCTCTGTATTACCGTGTGCTATCTCATGCAAATAAGATGCTATGTATTAGCGTATTGGGGGTGTTGATTACGCTGCTAATAAGTTATCCCTATGCAGGCTACTTTTCTATACCGGTACAAATTTTTGCACACATTAGCACGATTGTTCTCGCGGCTATTATCAAAGTGAGTTACGTACTGCGCTGTGTGGCGCAGCATGGGCTGGGACAGGAGGTGCGCTAATGAAGCCCATAAATTTAGCCGAACCTATGCCAGCGCAGGTCGCATTTCATCAAGTATCACAATGGTCATTATGGATGTTGGCGTTTAGACCCTTTTTTTTAGCGGGTGGATCACTAGCGTGTTTGTCTGTGGGTTATTGGTTACTTATTTTAAGTGGCGATGCACAGTGGCATTTAGTTATGCCTGCTAATTTGTGGCATGCACATGAAATGTTATTTGGCTTTGCGGGCGTGGTTGTGGCTGGCTTTTTACTTACTGCAGCACAAACGTGGACCGGTGTTGCAAGTATTAATGGTAAACCATTGATGTGGCTTAGCTTAATATGGCTTAGTGCACGGCTTAGTTTTTTTATAGTTGTGCCTAGCATTGCTCAGTTTAATGTTTATGCGGTACTGATTTTACAAGTTGTTTGGTGGCTCTCGGTAATCATAGTGTTAGCTAGCATGTTGATAAAGGCGAGCAGTAAACGCAACTACTTGTTTTTATTTATTCTTTCATTTTTATGTACGCTCAATATGTTGTATTTAATACTAGTGCTAAAAAACCAAACGCAGCTAGCGCTTGTAATGGTTGATACCGCAGTACTGGTTATAAGCTTGTTGGTGGGGGTTGTGGCTGGACGTGTATTACCCTTTTTTACCGCCAAAGGGCTGGGCTTATCTAAGCAGGTACGCACACCAAACATAGATAAAGCTATTTTATACTTATCGGTATTGGCGATAGCATTATTTTTTATTAGTAAATTATTTTTCACTGTAATTAACCCGGCAATAGTTGTGATGAGTGCAGCGTTTTTGCATTTAGTTCGCGGTGTTTGCTGGTGGAACAAGCAAGTCCTAAAAGTCCCATTATTATGGTCGTTACACTTTGCGTATTTAGCCTTAGGTATAGGTTTAATGTTAGTGGCAATCAGTTTTTATAGCAGTGTAATACTGTTTAAAGACGCGCTGCATTTTATCACTATTGGTGGTATCGGCATGATGATTTTAGCCATGATGACACGGGTATCACTAGGACATACCGGTCGCTCACTTAGTATTCCTGGTTTTATGAATCTTGCATTTGCATTGGTGTTTAGTGCCGCAATTATTCGTGCTTTTCTCCCGTCTTTTATTGGGCCACACCTAGCTTGGCAGATCAGTGCTGTGCTTTGGTTACTGGCCTTTTTATTATTTTTAATTCACTGCACTCCTATATTAACGCGGCGTCGTGTTGATGGGCGTCGTGGTTAGTTCACCCATAGGAAACCAAAATGTTATCTGAAAAAACTATTGAGATTGTAAAAAGTACAGCTCCATTACTTGCAGAAGCGGGCACAGCCGTCACCGATCATTTTTATAAGCGCATGTTTAGCCATAACCCGGAACTTAAACATATTTTTAATATGACTAACCAAGAAACGGGTCGTCAGCAATTTGCATTATTTAACGCCTTGGCTGCGTATGCGCAAAATATTGATAATTTAGCCGTGTTAAAAGAGGCATTAGCAAGAATTAACCATAAGCATACCAGCTTGAATATTTTACCCGAACACTACCCTATTGTTGGGGCGCATTTGATCGGCACACTTAAAGAGCTTATTCCTGAACAGTTTACAGCTGATGTTGAATACGCATGGCGAGAAGCTTATAACCTACTGGCTGATATTTGTATTACCGAAGAAGCAGCGTTGTATGCACACAGTAAAAATAACCACGGTGGCTGGGTAGGCACACGGAAGTTTGAAATTACCCATAAACATGTTGAGTCTGAATTTGTAACCAGCTTTATCCTCACACCTTTAGACGGCAAAGCTGTTATTTCACACAAGCCAGGACAATATCTTGGCATTAAAGTTAAGCCTGAGGGGGCAGAATATGAAGAGATCCGCCAGTATTCTATTTCGCAAAAGAGCAATGCTAAAAACTATCGTATTAGCGTTAAAAAAGAGTGCCAACCACAGCCTGGCGTGGTGTCTAACTATTTACACTCACTAGAGCAGGGCGCACTAGTAGAGCTATACCCACCAGCAGGTGATTTCTTTTTGAAAGATGCAACAAGCCCCGTTGTGCTTATTTCTGCAGGTGTTGGCCAAACTCCAATGATGGCTATGCTGCAAACGCTATTGAGCGACAATACTAATCAAGCGATTAGTTACTTACACGGGTGTGAAAATAGCCTTGAGTATTCATTTAAAGACTACCTAGCGCAGCAAACGGCTATGCATCCACAACTAAAAACCTTAACCTGGTTTAATCAAGGTGGTGGGGGATGTGACTTTACTGGGCTGATGGATTTATCTGTGCTTGAGGCATCACTGCCTATTAGCGAAGGGGCATTTTATTTGTGTGGACCAGCTTCATTTATGGCTTATGTAAAAGGCCAACTACTTGACTTAGGTGTACAGAGCTCGAATATTCATTACGAAATATTTGGACCGCACCAAGCATTATAAACATAAGTTACAGCTTTTTACTGTCGGTGTTTGCGGCATAAGCTTGTTGTTGCCACGCATTAAACAGCTTTTGTTGTTTATTTGAAATTTTTAAACCATAAGTTTTTTGCATGTAAGCGTATGCATCAGCAATACGTTTACGTGCATAAACCGGCGGTTCAATAACGCGTTGTTTAAAATTAACCTTAACCTCACAGCGACCATATTGATTAGCATTTTGGGCTAACATGCCAAAGCGATAGTTTGAACGATCAGCGTTAATTTCACCGATTGCGGGAGCTAAATTGTTAATATCAGCTTCCATCATGCGAAACTTTGCACTTACTTTACGGCAATTTTTACGTCCACCATCTTGCCAGCATTGTAACTGATGACCGAACTCCCAAGCGGGTACAATATGTTCCCATTCTATTCGCAGAGCGCGTTGGTTCACGTTACCTGAGCGGGTAAATGTGTTGCGTGGCACATAACCACAATGGGTTGCATCGGGTACTAACTTTTTGCCTTTACGTTTTATGTCGCAACCACAATAGATACTTTTTGCATTGGTTGGTAAGGTTTTAATTAAGTGTTTTTTAGCACTGGAAAAACGAGTAAATTGCTCAGCATTAATAGTAAAGCTGATAACGCAAAGCAATAACGCAAAAATAAAATGCGGCATATCCTATCACTTTAGTGAACTACAGGAGCCGCGATTTTAAAGAGAATAACCTAAATGGTAAATCAGTTTTCTGTACAACCTGCTTAAAAACTCAGGATAGCTTACGTTTTCTTGTTCTTAATCGGATGTTTTGCAGTAATAAAATAAAACCAGTAAAACTAAAAAACACACTGCTGGCAGCAAAACTAATGAGTAACGGGTTGTTAAAATCCTCGCGCTCATCGTAATCCATAATATGTAGCATCCAAAAGAAGTCAAACACTCGCCAAATATCACTGCGAACAGTAATCACTTTACCTGTGTCTGATGACAAATAGAGGGTGGTGTTAAATGTATCGTTAAATTTCACTTGCCATATATTTGTTTTATAACCGCTTTCTCGTGGGCCTGTAGCTAATAAAGCAGCGCTTACTCGTTGAGCATTAATAAGTAAGTGTGCGTGTGCATTAGCAATAATTTGCTGTCTATTAGGTGCTTTAAATGGTTGCCCAGTAATGCCATTAAAACTTTGTTGGCTACCGGCACTGGTTACAGTTATAAGTGGGGTGGATAAAAAATGCGTAAAGATTATTTTAGTCGGGTTGGTTACTTGGGATACGATATCATCAATTGATGCGATGTAATCATGGCTTTTAAAGGGATTGGTTAGGGTGCGTGTTGCTAGGTGCTTACCATGTACTTTTTCAAGCGGAATAGCGCTCATAATTAAACCGCCAAGCAACCAAGCTAAAATTTGTAGCCCTAATAAGTAGCCCAACCATTTATGAAGTCTACGTGTTGGTTTAAATATTTTTTTCATAGGTGTTTATCTTATTACTTTTAATAAACATTTTACGCGAATGATAGGCAGGGTGAGTGCGACAAAATGTCGCACTAGTGCATTCAAATTGAGTTTCAGCACAATAGTGCTAATAGTAAGCTGCAATAACACCCTAAAATAAGAGTATTAACTGATAAAGTGTCTATTTATAGGGTGTTGATTTGGTATAACGGTAAAACTGCGTTAAAGTTTGCAAGGTAACCATTAGAGGATAAATACGAAACAATGTCGGAAATTCAATTTTTAAATGTAGATCTCGAGCTTGAGTCAAAGCAAGATATTAGCGTATTAGTTGCTGATTTAAAAAAGGTCGCAACCATTTTACATTATGATAAAGACGAATACCGCCAACTGGCACGCATCGAAGTAGCTGGTGAAATAACCACACCTGATAAAGCAATTAATCACTTATGTGAGCTAATTGAGTCGTGTTCACGCAATGCATTAAAGCAATGGTTAAGTTGTTCTCGTAGAACGTTTGATATGGGGTTTGAGTCGGGTACGTCGCCAAAATGTTTTAATCAGGCCCTACATGCAGATACCTTGTTACGCATATCTGCAATTGGCGCAGGCATAGAAGTTACTATTTACCCTCTGGAAAAGTAATTTAACCTTTTCGTTCGACTACGGCTGCGGTCATTCTTGATACGCAGCAAAGCTCATTGCGGCTATTGGTTATTTTAATATCCCAAACCGAGCTGCGTTTACCTATATGATAAGCTTTTGCGGTAGCCGTTAATGTGCCGTTGCGTGACGCTTTTAAGTGGCTGGCGCTTATCTCTTGCCCAACACAATAAAATCGACTGAAATCAACTACAAAGTTAGCGGCATAACTTGCTACGGTTTCAGCAAGGACCACATTGGCACCACCATGCACTATACCCATAGGGTTATGATGCTCTGGAATTGCCGGCATAGTGGCGACTAAGTAGTCATCTCCAATTTCACTGATTTCAATTCCCATGGTCTTCATGAGCGTGCCTTGGCCAGTGATCCCTTGATCTAATTGTTTACAAAACTCTAATGTAATTGGTTGATGCCAAATGCTCATACTCGCTCCTAAAAGAATGTTTAAAAATATAAAATTGAGCTCATATTAAGGTGAAATTTAAATCTTGTCGTGAGTGATAGCAAATAAAATTTTTTTAGCTTAATTTAAGCAGGTCGCCATACTACGACGCCTGCTTATGTAGCTTGCTTATTATTGGTAACTAGCGACCAGTTCTACATTATTATAAGCATCAAAGCCTTTGAGCATGACAGAGTAATTTCCACTGCGAGTATCACTGCAGCTCTCATTATTGCCATTTCTATATGGGCGACAATCAAAATTATTTGTGGATGCCGTTTCGTTAAATTTTACATATATATCAGCATCACCACTACCACCTGATGTTCTAAAAGTAACTTGTGTTGCTTCACTTGGTACTGCAAATGTAAATAATTTTTCGCTATTCTTTGCGCCATTAACCATAATTGCTTGATTATTTTGGAGTACATTGTCACCAGGAATTGGGGGGGTTGAAGATCTAAAGTTTGCAATAATAGGGTTAGTTAAGTTTAACACTCTGGCATTGTCATGTTCTGCCGAAGTCCCCATTACATCTCCATTGTATGATTTATTAGGGTTCGACCAGTAATTAATACGTGTACAATTACCTGGACAATTATATGCCATCACTGAACGCCATTGCGATTGAGGTTGTTGGTAACCATGTCCAAATGAATAAGGAGTTGTTGAAGGATCGTTTTCTGGATTATGGCGAGCGCCTTGTAAGTGCCCAATCTCATGACCAAAGGAATAGTAGCCTGTCGCACAATCATAATCGACCATAGCAAAAGCGCTTTGAGCATTAGCGCCAATGGCTTTGGCCTGGCCACAGTAACCATTGACATCATTTACTAATATAACTACATCTGCACCGAATTGATCGCGTAATGTATGTGCTTCATCCATATAACCGTCGTTTTTAGCTGCTAAACGATTTAAATCAGTACTTGAGTTTGCAGCTTCAGTATAATTAATTTGGCTCATGTGGGCTATACTAACAACTGCGTTGACGCCTGAGTTTTGATAACCTTGGTTGGTTTCAACAACCGCAAGATCAATTAAGCTATTTATATCCCCTGATTTTTGAGCTGCTGCTGGGGTATATAAAACTAATAAACTAATATTACTTTGCGTTTCGTTAGCCATTACCGATTGAGTGTTTTGAGCTGTTAAAATTTGTTCACTCATAAACTCCAGGTGATTAGACTGTTTATAGTCGGGAGCATGTTCAGCTGGCTGCTTTTGGGGATCTAATTCAATGAAATTATGACCAGAGTGCTTATTTGGTTGTAATTTATATATCTGTTCACCTACTTTTACAGTACCCGAAATGCCTTTTGCAGATTTAATAAGTGTTATTTCGTCATCTTCTAAACTTTTACCAATCCAAATTAAGCTTCCCGTTGCTGACAAACTTGTTGAACTTTTTATAAATTCAATGTCGTTACCTTTAACAGGTAAAAGAAAGGTATTTGTGCTATTTGTGAGCTCAAAAAGAGGCTGGCCAAACTGTAATTGATTACTTGTTTGTGTGGCCACGCTTTGTGACTCATTAATATATTGCACTTCAAAAAGCGGAACTTGAGCTTGTGTATAGCCGCTGAATAGGAGTCCGATAAATAAAGGTGAGTATTTTTTCATTTCATAGTCCTTTTTGGTTTGTTTTGTCCACATAAAGTGTACACGCTAATATTTTTATTTCAATTAATTAACATTGCCACCTATTAAAATTAACTATTGTTGTAAATTTTAAGATACATTTTTTATTTTTACTATTGATGGGTTGCTTTAGGGTCTGTTGACCTTTGCGGATTAAAATTTGTTCATACTAGGGGCGGTTTAATCGCGGCGCGAAGTTTGTAACCTAGTGGGCTAAGTCAAAACCGAGCAACAAAGAGTAAATCGCCCCTAGGCAGAACTCGAAGGGCAGCGCCTGTTTGCATTGATGCTACGTTACCGCCTATTTATGGGGAATAACCACATCACATAGGCGCAGCCTTGCCTAAATACCAAACAGACTGCTGCAAATTCAATCTTGAAAGGTCAACAGACCCTAATCAGTGCAAAAATAATTTTAAGTAGTTAAGAGCGGGTTATATTCTTAGTGCGATAAGCTAATTATTATCAGTGGAGCTAACTTAATTTATATTTGCGATTTTAAAATAACTGTATATACTCACAGTTAATTGTACTGTATGGAAAACCAGTTGTATGCGACCATTAACGAAACGCCAAGCGCAAATACTCGAACTTATCAAAGTGTTTATTAAAGATACTGGTATGCCTCCTACACGTGCCGAAATTGCACAAACACTGGGTTTTAAAAGTGCGAATGCTGCAGAAGAACATTTAAAAGCACTGGCTAAAAAAGGTGTGATTAAAATGAAGCCGGGCGCGAGTCGGGGTATTCAGCTTGTTGAAGAAGAAGAGCCAGAGCAACTGGGCTTACCTTTAATTGGTCGAGTTGCTGCGGGTGAGCCAATATTGGCGCAACAGCATGTAGAAAGCCACTGTAAAATTGACCCTTTAATGTTTAAACCTGCGGCTGACTTTTTGCTGCGTGTTAACGGCATGAGTATGAAAGATATTGGCATTATGGATGGCGACTTACTCGCTGTACATAAAACTCAAGTAGCTGAAAATGGTCAGGTTGTTGTTGCTCGAGTGGATGATGATGTTACGGTTAAGCGTCTAGAAAAAGCCGGCAGAAAAGTATTACTGCATGCTGAAAATGACGAGTTTTCAGCCATTGAAGTTGATTTGGAAAATGAATCTTTCAATATTGAAGGTTTAGCGGTGGGTGTTATTCGTAACGCTGATTGGATGTGATAGTTAAGCATAACCTAGCGCTTAATATTGATTAGGCGCTGTTTTTACATGCATTATTTTTGTACGATATTGCTTGTGAATCGCTTTTTGTTATTTTTAAAAATCGCTAAATATTTTATAAACAAACAAATTTATTTTAATTATTTTAAATCATAAAATTTTATATCTTTTCCGCTGTTATTCAAGCGACCCCTTACCAACTCTGACTCTGGGATTAATTACCTCATTAGTTACTATTTTTTTGCTGCACTTTTTTAAGTAACCTCTTGTTTATTTTTCATGCTCACCTTGCTTATTGTTTATTTTTTAACTAGTTATTAAAGAGCTGGAATAAAAATAACTCACAGCCTAATCGTTTTGAGCACACACATTTAGTAACTCCAGCACCCTTATAAAAAATAAAAATAACGAATGGGCGTTTAAGCCGTATGCCTCTTCGCTTTGCGTCAGCAATAGCATCAAAGGAGCCGTCACATGGGTAAGCTGAGTTCTTCCTTGTGGCTTATATTGTTAGTTTTTTCGCAAAATGTGCTTGCTAATAGCCAATATAATATGCGTAAAGGCGTAACTGATATAAGTAATAATGTATACCAACTGCACATGACCATATTTTTAATATGTTGTGTGATTGGGGTGATCGTGTTTGCCATTATGTTTTGGGCACTCATCCATCATCGCAAGTCTAAAGGGGCTGTCCCTGCCCAGTTTCATGAAAGTACTAAAGTAGAAATACTCTGGACTGCCATTCCTTTTGTCATCTTAATTGTTATGGCCATTCCTGCGACTAAAACGTTAATTGCCATGGAGGATGCCAGCAAAGCTGATATCACCATAAAAATTACTGGATCACAGTGGAAGTGGCATTACGAGTATATGGGGGAGGACGTTGAGTTTTATTCAATGTTAGCGACTCCTCAAAATGAAATAACGAATCTTGCCGATAAAAACCCGAATTATTTACTCGAAGTAGATAAGCCGCTGGTGCTACCGATTAATCAAAAAGTACGTTTTTTAATGACTTCAGATGATGTAATTCACTCATGGTGGGTACCTGATTTTGCAGTTAAAAAAGATGCAAACCCTGGGTTTATTAACGAAACATGGACCAATATTAATGAAGTAGGTACTTACCGCGGGCAGTGTGCAGAGCTGTGTGGTAAAGATCATGGCTTCATGCCTGTTGTGGTAGAAGCAAAAACAGAAGAAGACTTCAAAACGTGGTTGGCAGAAGCTAAACAAGCTAAACAAAAAGCGGCTGAAGCAGACGCTGCGTTATTAGATCAAGTGGTACCAAAAGAGGAGCTGATGGCTCTTGGTGAGCAAGTTTATATGGCGAGCTGTGCAGCGTGTCATCAACCTACAGGTTTAGGTTTGCCGGGTGTCTTTCCAGCACTTAAAGGCAGCCCAATAGTTATAGGTGATATCAAAGGTCATATCGATATCTTACTTCATGGTAAACCAGGTACAGCGATGCAGTCTTTCGCAAAGCAATTATCTATTAAGCAGATAGCAGCCGTTATTACTTATAAGCGTAACGTATGGGGTAATGACACCGGAGAGGTAATTCAACCAAGCGAAATACAAGCGGCACTGGATGCTGATGGGGAGGCTAAATAATGAGTAGCATTGCAGAACAACCTAATTCCAATGAGGCTCATCATGGCCATCAACCTGCAACAGGCTTTAAGCGCTGGTTATTTACAACCAACCATAAAGATATCGGAAGCTTATATTTAATTTTTTCTCTCACCATGTTTTTGATTGGTGGAGCAATGGCTATGGTTATTCGGGCTGAGTTATTTCAGCCGGGTTTACAATTGGTTGATCCTCACTTTTTTAATCAAATGACCACAGTACACGGTTTAATCATGGTGTTTGGTGCAGTAATGCCTGCATTTACTGGATTGGCAAACTGGATGATTCCGTTAATGATTGGTGCGCCAGATATGGCATTACCGAGAATGAACAACTGGAGCTTCTGGATTTTACCATTTGCGTTTTTGATTTTGTTAGCGTCATTGTTTATGCCTGGTGGTGGCCCTGCATTTGGGTGGACCTTTTACGCTCCGCTTTCCACCACTTATAGTAACGACAACACAGCAATGTTTGTATTTGCGGTACATATAATGGGTATCAGTTCGATTATGGGTGCCATTAATGTGGTGGTCACCATAGTGAATATGCGCGCTCCGGGTATGACATGGATGAAACTGCCGTTATTTGTGTGGACATGGCTGATCACGGCTTTTTTACTTATTGCAGTAATGCCGGTACTTGCTGGTGCAGTTACTATGGTACTCACCGATAAATACTTTGCGACCAGCTTCTTTGACGCCGCTGGTGGTGGCGATCCGGTAATGTTCCAGCATATATTTTGGTTTTTTGGTCATCCTGAAGTTTATATTATGATTTTGCCTGCCTTTGGCATTATCTCTACGATTGTTCCTACTTTTTCACGTAAAAAACTATTTGGTTATGCCTCTATGGTGTACGCCACTTCCTCGATTGCCTTGTTGAGCTTTATTGTGTGGGCGCATCATATGTTTACCACAGGTATGCCCGTGGCGGGTGAGTTGTTTTTTATGTACGCGACTATGTTGATATCGGTACCTACCGGCGTAAAAGTATTTAACTGGGTAGCAACTATGTGGCGTGGCTCTATTAGCTTTGAAGTGCCGATGCTGTTTAGTATCGCATTTATTGTGCTGTTTACTTTAGGTGGCTTTTCGGGATTGATGTTGGCGATCACACCTGCTGATTTTCAATACCACGACACCTATTTTGTAGTTGCACACTTCCATTATGTGCTGGTGACGGGCGCGGTATTTTCTATTATGGCGGGGGCTTATTATTGGCTGCCAAAATGGACCGGAAATATGTTCAATATTACCTTAGCAAAATGGCATTTTTGGTTGTCCTTGGTAAGTGTAAATGTGCTGTTTTTCCCAATGCATTTTGTGGGGTTAGCCGGTATGCCACGTCGAATTCCAGATTATGCACTGCAGTTTGCTGACTTTAACGCCATTATTAGTATAGGTGGGTTTGCCTTTGGTTTATCGCAATTACTGTTCGTTGTTGTTGTGTATAAATGTGCAAAAGGGGGCGATAAAGTGCCTGCAAAAGTTTGGGATGGGGCAGAAGGGCTTGAATGGGACGTTGATTCACCTGCGCCATATCATACGTTCTCAACGCCGCCGGACATTAAATAATGACTCACTTGCCGTTATTAAAAAAGCTGGTGGTTATTTGCATTGCAATGTTTGCTTTTGCATTTGCCATGGTACCTATATATGACGTGTTTTGCGATATAACCGGGCTTAATGGTAAGCCCTCGTTAGAGCAAGCACAGCAAAGTACCTTGGTTACTGAGAATAGAGAAGTTAGCGTTAGTTTTACCACGCATGCCCAAAGTGGTGCGCCTTTTGAGGTTAAATCTAAAGAATACAGTGTAGATGTAAAACCAGGGGCCATGCGTGAGGTTATGTTTAGCGCTAAAAACAACAGTAATGAAGACAAAGTGATGCAGGCTATCCCCTCGGTAGCACCGGGCAAAGCAGCTAAATATTTACACAAAATAGCGTGTTTTTGCTTTGACCAGCAACCTTTGAAGGCTGGCGAGGAGTTAGAGTTTAAATTACTTTTTTATGTTGATACTGAGTTACCCAGTGATGTGGAGGAGTTAACTCTGTCTTATACCGTATTTGATATTAGCGAGAAGTTAGTAGCCAGTAATAACTAGCTTATAAAACTAGTGAAAAACTAGGAGCAAATGAAATGAATCAAAAATATGAACATTATTATGTACCTGATCAAAGCCCATGGCCAATAGTTGGCGCAGTGGCGCTATTTTTTATTGCGGTAGGGGCAGCCTTAACAGTTATGGATATGGGTAAAGAGGGAGGCAGTGGTATTTACATACTGTATGTGGGTATTGCCGTATTGCTTTATATGCTGTTTAGCTGGTTTAAAAATGTGATTGAAGAGTCGCATCAAGGTTTATATTCTGCCCAAATGGATCGCTCATTCAGGCAAGGTATGAGCTGGTTTATTTTTTCAGAAGTCATGTTTTTTATGGCCTTTTTTGGCGCCCTTTTTTATGCTCGCATGTTCTCTGTACCTTGGCTTGGAGGCGCCGATAATAACGCCATGACTAACGAAGTGTTATGGCCTACTTTTGAGGCTGTGTGGCCATTGTTAAATACCCCTGGGGGCACCACGACGCAAGCAATGGGCTGGCAAGGGTTACCACTGATAAATACCCTTATTTTATTAGCGTCGTCGGTAACTCTGCATTTTGCTCATGTAGCGATGGAAAATAACAAACGTACTCCACTTAAGGTGTTTTTAGGCGTAACTATTTTGCTGGGAGTATGCTTTTTAGGGCTCCAAGTAGAAGAATATATTTATGCTTATAATGACCTTAATTTAACCCTTGATGCGGGAATTTACGGTAATACCTTCTTTTTGCTAACCGGTTTTCACGGTATGCATGTCACCTTAGGTACCATTATTTTATTAATCGTTTTCCTACGGATTTTAAAAGGCCACTTTACAAAAAATAAGCACTTCGCGTTTCAAGCTGCGGCGTGGTACTGGCATTTTGTTGATGTTGTTTGGCTATGTTTGTTTGTTTTTGTATATGTACTGTAGTGGGCAAAGGTGATTGATTTGCCGAAATTAAACCGAGCTTTAGTGCGGCAATTACCATCACTAATACCACAACAGAAAATAACACCCGACGCCCTAAAAAGTGAGACATGGGGCGTCCATTGGTTTTTCCCGACACCATAATAAATAAAGCACGAAATAAATTAAACAATATAAATAATAACAGTAGAACAATAATAATTTTAATAATCACTGGATTTACCCTATGCAGTTAGTTGTATTTAACAAACAAAAGCTTAGCTCAATAATCACAGTTTGCCTGGTTGTTATTGTGGTATTAGTTTGTATGCGTTTAGGGTTTTGGCAATTACAGCGCGCAGATCAAAAGCAACAACAGCTTAATGCCATTGAAAATATTCAACAGCAAGGAGTTATGAGCTGGGCACAGTTGCAACAACTGCCAAAAGAGTGGAATAAAACCGGGGTATTAGTTTCGTTGAGTGGTTATTTTGATACCAATAATTATTGGCTGCTCGATAACCAAATTTATAATGGTCAGGTTGGTTACGACTTACTGACATTATTAAAATTACCTGATGAGTCGCGCTTTTTATTAGTTAATTTAGGTTGGGTAAAAGCTGGCCGCTCAAGAGAAATCCTACCAAACGTGACAATACCTAGTGGTAAATTTACGTTAACGGCACAAATTAAAGAAGATAATTTAAGTGGCTTTACCTTAGCTAATAGCAATACTCAGTCAGATTTAGCTAAACGAATTCAAATCATTGATCTGCAATCACTCAGTAGCCAATCTCAGCGAACTTTAGTGGATTTTATGGCCTATCGCCAAGGCGGTGAAGATGAGATTGCTGCTCCCCATTATGAAGCTGTTGTGATGAGTCCAGAAAAACACTATGCCTACTCAGTGCAGTGGTTTTTAATTGCGATTGCCTGTGTGGTAGTTGCTATTTTTGCAAGCAAGAAGAGGATAGATAATGAAAAATAAACCCCTGTTGCTCTTTGTTGTATGCTGCGCTATCCCTTTAGTGCTGGCTTACAGCGCGTTAAAACTTGATTGGCTACCTACAGCAATTACTAACCACGGTGAATTTTTAGAGCGTGAAATTAAGCTAGACAATTGGCAGCAGCATAATCCAAAACAATGGACTATTGCTTTAAATTATTCAGCACAATGCGAAGAGTCTTGCTCAGAGCAGCTCGCCGCTTTAGATAATTTATATGTTGCCCTTGGCAAAAATCAACACAAAGTAGATATGGCGATAATGGGGAGACCCAAAGCTGCGAAGCCGCATTGGCATATGATTGCTGAACAACAGCAGTTAAAACCCGCGAGTTTGTATTTAATCGACCATATGGGACTGATTGTGTTGGAATATCCATTTAACCCTCAACCACAAGAAAACCGTTTGATACAAAAGGGATTATTGAAAGATCTAAAAAAATTACTTAATTACTCTCGATCAAGCTAAGTAGAGGCTGCTATGTATAAAAATTATAAAAATTTGGTATTAGCAACGAGTTTATTCGCACTAATTGTGGTAGCTCTAGGCGCATATACGCGCTTAAGTGACGCAGGGCTTGGTTGCCCCGATTGGCCTGGTTGTTATGGCTTTTTAACCGTACCAAAACATGAGGCCGAGATTGCGAAAGCGATTCAGAGCTACCCCGACATGATATTTGAAACAGCAAAAGCATGGAAAGAAATGATTCATCGCTATTTTGCTGGCACGCTCGGAGTATTAATTTTAGTGTTGTTTATTTTGGCTTTTGTAAAACGCCAGTATCCAACTACGCCTGTAAAATTACCGATGCTACTGCTTTTACTTGTTATTTTTCAGGCCGCACTGGGTATGTGGACGGTGACTATGAACCTGCAGCCGCTTATTGTGATGGGGCATTTACTCGGAGGGTTTAGCATTTTGGCGTTATTAACGCTTTTGTACTTAAGGCTGACCAGCCAGCCTATTACGGGTGGGGACGCAGGTGCAAAACCCCACTTTAAACTAAGCTTGGTGGCGCTCACTGTACTTATTTTACAAATCGCTCTAGGTGGCTGGTTAGCGGCTAATTATGCCGCGCCACATTGTAATGGTTTGCCGCTATGTAGTTATGCTCAGCCATTTTCGCTCAGTAGTGTTTTTCAGCTACCGTTAGAGCACAGCAATTATGAGTTTGGCGTGTTGTCACAACAAGCGCGTATGTCTATTCATTTACTGCATCGTATGTGGGCATTGGTCACTTGTATTGTGTTGGCACTCGTTATGTGGCGAATATACAGCCATGCCTATTCACAAAAAATTAAAAGCTGCACAGTGAGTGTATTGGTAGCGTTATTTTGCCAGATAGCGTTGGGGTTAGCAGTTGTGTACTTTCACTTCCCAATTAGTGTTGCGCTGGCGCATAATTTAATGGCTGCCATACTGTTATTAACTATGGTTAGGTTATGTTATTACCTAAAAGTACGTACTTAAAGGGGAATCGTTATGGCACTTACAATTAACAAAAAAGCAATGCAGCCCGTTTATAGCGCATCGTTATTGACTAAAAGTTATCATTTAATCCAAGATTATTTGGCAATCAGTAAATTTAAAGTAGTGGCTATGCTGGTGTTAACGGCATGGGTGGGCTTAGCCCTCGCCCCTGACGTTGGCAGAGGTGTTGGGGTTCAGTTCGTAAGTTTATTAGGGATTGGTTTACTCTCTGCGGCAGCTGCCGTTATCAATCATGTGGTTGATAGTGAAATTGATAGTAAAATGGCACGTACACGCCACCGCCCAGTCGCCAAAGGGCGCTTAAGTAAATTACACGCATTGAGTTTTGCTGCTGTTATTGGCGTGGCAGGATTTATTATGTTGATGTTGTGGGCAAATACACTCACTGCCATACTTACATTATTTGCACTTGTTGGTTACGCATTTATTTATACGTCGTTTTTAAAACGCGCCACGCCACAAAATATAGTGATTGGTGGTTTGGCTGGCGCCATGCCACCTTTACTTGGTTGGGTGTCTGAAACCAATCAAATGGCAGCCGCTCCTTGGTTGTTGGTTATGATTATATTCACATGGACTCCTCCGCACTTTTGGGCGTTAGCAATCGCGCGTAAAAGTGATTACGAACGCGCTAAAATCCCTATGTTACCTGTCACCCATGGAATCGACTTTTGTAAAACCTGTGTGCTGGCGTACTCAGTGCTATTAGCCATTGTGTGCGTATTACCCTATTTGATAGGTATGTCGGGGCTTATTTATTTAAGTGGGGCCTGTATCCTCAATATACTCTTTATATACAAAGCAATTAACTTAAAATTTGCCGCCAAAGAAGACACTGCAATGGATTTATTTCGTTTTTCGATTGTTCATTTAATGATACTCTTTGTTATCTTATTTATAGATAAATGGCTAGTTATATGAAGCAGTTATGGTGTGGGTTAATTGTTTTTTCGGTGCTTTTTTTATCGGCATGCGATGATAAAAAAAGTTTACAAGAGCTTGATGCATTAGTGTACGAAACTGCAAAACCGTTATCTGATTTCTCGCTGAATGATCAACAGGGGGAGTTAGTAACCAAAAAGCAGTTTTTAGATCAATGGAACTTAGTCTTTTTAGGCTACACAAGCTGCCCTGATATTTGTCCAATGACGCTTGCAAAGCTCAACAATGTCTATAAAAACTTACAAGCTAATTATCCCCTGCAGGTGTGGTTTATATCTGTTGATCCTAAACGAGATATTGCTCAAAGGCGTAAAGAGTACATAGATTATTTTAACCCTGACTTTTTAGCTGTATCTGGGGAGCATAAAGACCTATTTCCATTTGTACGTGAGTTGGGATTAATTTATGCAATTAGTGATAGTGATGAATCTGACTACGCGGTGGATCATAGTGCATCGGTTGCACTTGTTGATGGCAGTGGCGCACTAAGAGCTATTTTTAAGCCTGAATTTAAACAAGGAGATGTGCCTTTGGTTAATACTACAAAATTAACGGCAGAATTTATTGAAATTGCAGATTTTTACAAAAACTAGCTTTTAATGACTTAACGATTTTAGAGGGGCTTTGTGCCCCTTTTTACGTTTTTTAACAGCTAATTTTAATTAATTAGTTATTTTTTAGTCGTTTTTATGGCGTTTTCATTATCTCGGTCTAAGCTTTTGGTATGGATCGAGTTGATAAGGAAAAGCTTAAAAATGCTTAAACTACCAAATGAACTTTCAATTGTTCAAGTTGACGTTTTACATCAAGATTTATTAAGCGAACTTAATAACAGCCGAGATATTTGTCTGGATATTAGCGATGTTATGTCTGCTGATACCGCCTCGGTTCAACTTCTTTGTGCCCTACAAAAACACCTTCTTACTATTAATCAAAAAATTGCCTGGGTTGGCAGCAGTGACGCATTAAAAAATGTCATTGAACAACTCGGTTTAAGTGAATATTTAGCTTCAGAAAGTACTAACTAGAGGTTTATATGAAAAGAATTTTAGCTGTCGATGATTCTGCATCAATGCGCCAAATGGTGAGCTTTACGTTAAAAACAGCAGGGTTTGATGTTACCGAAGCCAAAGATGGCAGCGAGGCATTAGCCATTGCCAAGCAACAAGGTTTTGATGCAGTTATTTCTGATGTAAACATGCCAATTATGGATGGGATCACGCTTATTAGAGAGCTAAGAGGGCTACCAGATTACAAGTTTACACCGCTGCTTATGTTAACTACAGAGTCGGGGATGGATAAAAAAGTAGAAGGTAAAGCTGCAGGGGCAACAGGATGGATTGTAAAACCTTTTAATCCAGATCAGCTATTAGCCGTGCTAAAAAAAGTAATCCGTTAACTTAGGAGTGCACTGTGAGTATTGATTTAAGCCAGTTTTTTGAAGTGTTCTTTGAAGAGAGTTTTGAAGGCCTCGATATCATGGAGACTGAATTACTCAACTTAGTGCCAGGCGAAGAAGACTTAGAAACCATTAATACTATATTTAGAGCTGCTCATTCAATAAAAGGGGGCAGTGCTACTTTTGGATTTAACTCAATTGCAAATTTTACCCATGTATTAGAAACATTATTGGATCAAATTCGTGAAGGTGAGCGCAATATAACTAGCGAGCACATTAATTTATTACTTAAATCAGTGGATTGCTTAAGGGCTTTGCTAAGTTCGCTAAAGGTACAGGAAGAACCAGATTTAGCCCAAGCAGATACTTTACGAGAGCAGTTCGAGAAATTACTAGGTATGCCCGCTGGTGAAGAACAAGGTGAAGAAACACATCATGAACAGGTTATAGTTAATACTTACCAGATTGATTTTAAGCCACATTTTCATCTATTTAAAACCGGTAATGAACCTTTGTTTATGATCAGCGAATTAGCCGAGCTTGGTGAGTTAGAAGTACAGGTATTCACCGATGCCATACCTGATATTAAAGAATTATCCAGCGATGAGTGCTTTTTATATTGGCGGTTTTTCTTAAACACTGAGCGAGATGAGCAAGCCATTAAAGAGATTTTTGAATGGGTTGAAGATGATGCAGATATTAAAATTGAGCTATGCGGTGGCTTATTTAATGATGCTAAAGCCGGATCAGAAGAAGTAATTAACGAATCGGCTGTTGTGGAGGAAGCTCCCAAAATTGCTGAGCAACCCAAAGCAAATAAAGCAAAGGCAGTTGCCAATGCGCCCAGCGCAAAAGCTGCACCAGAATCAACCTCTATTCGAGTTGGTATCGATAAGGTTGACTCATTAATTAATATGGTGGGCGAGTTGGTTATTACCCAAGCAATGTTAAATCAGCTTAGCGAACAGGAAATGACAGCTACTGCAGTAACCTCGCTTCAAGAGGGATTAGCACAACTAGCGCATAATACTCGAGACTTACAAGAAAACGTGATGCGTATTCGTATGCTGCCAATTAATTTTGTGTTTAGTCGCTTTCCACGTTTGGTGCGTGATATTGCTCAAAAGCTCAATAAAGAGGTGGAGCTAAAGCTGATCGGAGAGCAAACCGAGTTAGATAAAACTGTGATGGAAAAAATATCTGATCCTATGGTGCATTTAGTAAGAAACTCACTGGATCATGGTATTGAAACTGTTGAAAAGCGTATTGCAGCAGGTAAAGATCCTGTGGGTAAAGTTACATTAAATGCTTTTCATCAGGGAGGAAATATCGTCATTGAAATTATGGACGATGGCCAAGGCCTTAACACCCAAAAGATTAAAGAAAAAGCGATTGCCAACGAACTTATTGCTAGCGATAGCGAGTTAACAGATGATGAAATTAACGAACTTATATTCATGCCAGGGTTTTCTACTGCTGATGAAGTAAGTGACTTATCTGGCCGGGGTGTGGGTATGGACGTGGTGAAACGCAATATCCAATCATTAAATGGCTCGGTAGAAGTGACATCCGCTGCTGGAATTGGTTCTACCTTTACTATTCGGCTGCCGCTTACTTTGGCTATTTTAGATGGGCAATTGGTTAAAGTAGCCAAGCATACTTACATTATTCCACTGATCTCGATTGTAGAATCGCTGCAAATTGATATTGCAAAAGTAAGCCGTGTTGGGAAAGACCTAGATGTCCTCAGATTACGTGATGAATACATTCCTATTCTGCGTTTATACGAGATTTTTAACCATCAAGATGCGATTGAATCATTAGATAAGACCTTATTGGTTGTGGTGGAAAACGATAATCAAAAAGTAGGGGTGCTCGTTGATGATTTACTTTCACAACAACAGGTGGTTATAAAAAGCTTGGAGGCTAATTACCACAAAGTGGACGGAGTTTCTGGGGCAACTATTTTAGGTGATGGTCGCGTTTCGTTAATTTTAGATATTAGCGGTTTGATTAAGCTTTCAGGGTTAAAAAAGCCTGGCAGCCAAGCATTGAGTATTGAACCATCAGCTACTCTGGAGGATTCATGTTCTCTGAATCAATAGCATTAAATAGCAATATTGAGCTGCAGCGCAAAGAAGGGATTAAGCAGTTTCTTACCTTTATTATGGCTGAAGAAGAATACGGAGTAGATATATTAACGGTGCAAGAAATCCGCAGCTGGGAAGACATAACCGCACTGCCAAATGCCCCAGATTATGTAAAAGGCGTTATTAATTTACGCGGCACTATAGTGCCCATTATTGATTTACGCTTAAGGTTTGGCTTACCCACTATCGCCTATGGGCCATTAACAGTAGTGATTATTGTAAAAGTAGAGTTTGAGCAAGAAAGTAAAGTAATGGGTATTACGGTAGATGCAGTGGCTGATGTTTATAGCATTGCAGAGCAAGATGCTAAAGCTGTGCCGAGTTTAACCCAAACTAATGAGAGTGAATATGTAGCAGGGTTAGTCAATGTAGGCGAAAAAATGGTCGCCCTAATTGATTTGCCAGCAACCATGGATATTTAGCGGTAACAGTAACTAAATAAAGTAAATAACTTAAAGGTGGTGATAAGCATGGGATGGTTTAGTAATTCAAAACAGTCTAAATCAAGCAATGATTTGATCATAAATGCATTGCATAAATCATTAGCAATAATTGAATTTGAGCCTAATGGAAGAATAATTACTGCCAATGTTAATTTTCTTCGTGTAATGGATTACTCACTTGCTGAGGTTCAAGGTCAGCACCACTCTTTATTTGTTAGTCCTAGCGAAGCGAAAAGCGATGAGTACCATCAGTTTTGGCAGCGATTGAGCGCGGGTGAATTTATTTCAGATGAATTTAAGCGGTTTGGAAAAAATGGTAAAGAAGTATGGATACAAGCCACGTATAACCCTGTTATAGACTCTCAGGGGCAAGTAATTAAAGTGATTAAGTTTGCTACTGAGATCACTTTGCAAAAATTAAAGGCAGCCGAAGCGGCCGGACAAGTTGCAGCAATAAATAAGTCGCAAGCGGTAATCGAGTTTGACTTAGATGGCACAGTGATTAATGCCAACAAGAACTTTTTAGCCACGTTTGGCTACCAACTTGATGAAATACAGGGTAAGCACCATCGTTTATTTGTTGCACCTGAGTATGCAAATAGTGCGGATTATCAAACTTTTTGGGCCAAACTGGGTAGAGGTGAATACGACCGAGGTGAGTATTTACGATTTGATAAACAAGGCCGTGAAATTTGGATTAATGCTTCTTACAATCCCATTTATGATATGGACGGAAAATTAATAAAAATCATAAAATACGCAACGGACATTAGCGAACAAAAAGAACTAGAAAAAACCTCTAAAAAAACTGCCGACTTAGCCAGCGCCCTAAAAGTATGCCAAGCGAATGTGATGATTGCTGATAATGACTTAAACATTATTTTTGTCAACGAACAAGTTAAGCAAATGCTAAAAGCACGCGAAAGAGATTTGCAATCGGTATTACCTAACTTTGCTGTAAGTGACTTAATCGGCACATGTGTTGATGATTTTCATCAACATCCAGCGCATCAGCGCGAGCTATTAAAAAAATTAGATGCGCCCCATAAAGCGACACTTAAATTAGCTGGTCTTATTTTTGATTTAATTGCTTCGCCATGGTTTAACGAAGAAGGAGAGCGCTTGGGAACAATTGTTGAGTGGCAAGATATTACTGATGAAGTATTTAAGGCCGATGCAGAGCGTGCCAGAGCACAGGAGAACTTACGTGTTCGCCGAGCGTTAGACACTGTAGCAACAAACACTATGATTGCAGATGCATCGAATGTGATTGTTTATATGAATGACGCGGTGAAAAATATGATGAGCAATGCTCAAAATGATATACGCATTGATTTACCTAACTTTGATAGCAAAAATCTACTGAATCAAAATATTGATATATTTCATAAAAATCCAGCCCATCAGCAAAATATGTTGGCTAAGTTAACGGATACCTACAACACTGAAATTAAAGTGGGAGGCAGAACCTTTGGCTTAGTTGCTAACCCAATTATTACGCCAGACGATGAGCGAATTGGAACTGTAGTTGAATGGGAAGACAGAACAGCAGAAGTAGCCATAGAAAAAGAGGTTGCTCAGCTGGTCAGTGCCGCAAGTAAAGGAGAGTTAAATAGCCGTGTGGTTGAGCAAGGAAAGGATGGCTTTTTCCTACGTTTAGCTCAAGGTCTTAATAGTTTAGTTAAAGTGGTTGACGAAGCGGTAACTGATACTGGCAATATGCTTGATGCCATGGCTACTGGTGATTTATCTAAACGGATCGAAAAACAGTATCACGGCTCGTTTGAAAAACTGAAAACAGATGCAAATGCGACAGCAGATAAGCTAACTGAGGTTATTAATCGAATTAACACATCAGCCACTTTGGTGGCCAGTGGAGCAGAAGAGATTTCACAAGGTAATGCTGATCTAAGTCAGCGCACAGAGGAGCAAGCATCATCATTAGAGGAGACGGCTTCTAGTATGGAAGAGATGACCAGTACGGTTCGTCAAAATGCTGATAATGCCAAGGTGGCTAATGACTTAGCTGAAGAAACCTGTGATAAAGCAGTTCAAGGTGGCGAGGTTGTGAATAAGGCCGTAACCAGTATGTCTGCAATTAATGAATCGAGTAAAAAAATTGCTGACATCATAGGTGTAATAGACGAAATAGCATTCCAAACAAACCTACTAGCTCTCAATGCTGCTGTAGAAGCTGCAAGAGCAGGTGAGCAAGGCCGAGGTTTTGCGGTTGTTGCGGGTGAAGTGCGTAACTTAGCTCAGCGCTCAGCTGGTGCAGCTAAAGAAATTAAAGAGTTAATTAGAGATAGTGTTGGCAAAGTTGCTGATGGTAGCGCTCTTGTAAATGAATCAGGTGTGACGTTACAGGAGATTGTGGTGTCGGTGAAACGTGTGACACAAATGATAGCTGATATAACTCAGGCCTCTGAAGAGCAAAGTGCAGGGATTGAGCAAGTAAATAAAGCTGTATCGCAAATGGATGAAATGACTCAGCAAAATGCGGCATTGGTTGAAGAGGCATCGGCTGCAGGTGAATCTATGGCAGAGCAGGCTAATGAAATGCGCCGTTTACTGCACTTCTTTTCACTAGGGCAGCAAGATATGGCGGTTGTATCGCCCACCATTCGCACCCCTGAAATAACGCATAAGCAAGAAAATAGCTTTGTTAATAACAAAAGCAAAGGTGAAAACTTTGTAGACTCAGCTGAAGAGTGGGAGGAGTTTTAATCCTATTTTAGATGGTTCAAACAATGAGGTTAGTTTGAATCTATCTTTATATTTATTTGAGAGTGCATAATGAAAGAGTTTTTATTAACGGATAGCGATTTTAAGGAAGTGGCTCATTTAGTGTATAACGCTTGTGGTATTGTGCTTGGGGAGCATAAGCGTGAAATGGTTTACTCACGATTAGCAAGGCGAATTCGTGAGCGTAAATTAACAAACTTTTCTAGTTACCTAGATTACTTAAAAAATCATAAGGATCAGGAGTTTGATGCATTTATTAATGCCATTACTACCAATCTAACCTCTTTTTTTCGTGAAATTCATCACTTTGAGTTTATAAAAGAGCAGTTTATACCAACGCTGTTAAAAACAAATAAACAGACTAAGCGCGTTCGCATTTGGTCTGCTGGCTGCTCTACCGGTGAAGAGCCCTACAGTTTAGCTATGACATTACAAGGGGCTTTTCCAAGTGATTGGGATGTGAAAATTTTAGCAACTGATCTTGATTCTAATGTATTAGCTAAAGCTCAGAGCGGTATTTATACTGCGGCAAATGTGAATGGATTGGATGATGCACTGCTCAAGCGCTGGTTTTTAACTAGCAAAGACGGTCAAAGTTATAAAGTGAAACCCAAGCTACAGCAATGTATTTCATTTAAGCGTTTAAACTTACTCCAAGATTGGCCTATGAAGGGTCCATTTGATTTGATCTTGTGCAGAAATGTAGTGATTTACTTTGATAAAAAGACAAAGGATCAGCTTTTTAACCGTTATGCCGATATTTTAAATAACCAAGGTTATTTATTTTTAGGGCATTCAGAAACCATGGGAAAAGAGCATGTCTTATTTAAAAACTTAGGGAAAACCATGTATCAAAAAGTAGCCCATGCAAACACAATTTAAGCCAGTATTAGCGGGATTTGAGCATATTAAACGTTATTGGGATGCCACGCGAGATCAAGTGGTCGCTAAGGTATTGCCAGGTGAATTTTATGTTTCTAAAAACGATGAGCTGATCACTACCGTGCTCGGATCGTGCATTGCTGCTTGTGTTTACGACGATAAGCTAGGCATAGGCGGGATCAATCACTTTATGCTACCTATTCAAAAAGGTGAACGAATTGACCAAGCGCATAGTTTAAATTGTCGTTATGGTAACTGGGCTATGGAATATTTAATTAATGAAGTGCTTAAAAATGGCGCTTCTCGGGCAAACTTAAAAGTAAAACTGTTTGGGGGAGGCAAAATAATTAGCGCAATGACAGATATTGGTATTGGCAATATCAGTTTTGCCAATGCATATATAGCAGAAGAAGCGCTAAACTTAGTGGCGCATGATATGGGCGGACCTTGGCCGCGCAAAATATTTTTTAATCCTCATAATGGAAAAGTACAGGTTAAAAAGCTAAGAAATTTACATAATAACACTATTGAAAAACGTGAAGTGCGTTACTTACATAATCTTGAACAGCAAACTAAAGCCACGGATATAGAGCTGTTTTAAGGATGGCTATGATTAGAGTATTAATAATTGATGACTCGGCACTGATCAGGCAATTACTGACAGAGATACTGCAACAGGCAAAAGACATTGTGGTAGTGGGCTGTGCACAAGACCCATACGAAGCCAGAGAGATGATCAAAAAGCATAATCCGGATGTACTAACACTGGATGTTGAAATGCCAAAAATGGACGGCATTAGCTTTTTAAAAAACTTAATGCGCTTAAGGCCTATGCCCGTAGTAATGATTTCCACTCTTACTCAAAAAGGCTCACCTATCACCCTTGAAGCGCTTGAACTGGGGGCGGTTGATTTTATTGCAAAGCCAGTAGTTAATGTTAAACAACAAATGAGCCAATATGCTGATATTGTTCAGCAAAAAGTAAGAGTAGCGGCTAGTGCGCGGGTTCGAGGCCACAAAAAAAATAGTACTGTAGCAGAGCCTATCCCCACTAATGCCGAATTTTTAGTAAATAAAGTGATAGCGATTGGTGCGTCAACAGGGGGAACCGAGGCGATAAAAGAAGTGCTTATACGTATGCCCAAAAATTGCCCTCCAATTGTAATTACTCAGCATATTCCTCCCGTATTCAGCACCTCATTTGCAGAGCGGATGCAGCGTACTTGTACTATTAACGTAAAAGAAGCCCAGCAAGGTGATAAATTGCTAGCAGGTTGCGCTTATATAGCCCCAGGTGGGCTTCATTTACGAATTAATAAACAAGGTAGTGCTTTGTATTGTCAGCTTGATGATGGAGAGACGGTTAATAGACATAAACCCGCGGTGGATGTTTTATTTGACTCATTACTGGAAATTGGTGCAAAACATATTGTTGCCACACTATTAACCGGTATGGGAAGTGATGGTGCAAAGGGATTACTCGCATTAAAGCAACAAGGAGCATACACGCTTGCGCAAGATGAGTTTTCGTCAGTGGTATGGGGTATGCCTAAAGCTGCTATTGATATGGGGGCAGCAAATGAAGTGGTACCGCTGGAGAAAATGACCCAGCGGTTATTAAATCAAGTTATAAAAAAGTAAAGCTTAGTTGATCACCCAAGGCTGCGAAAACCAATAATAACTGCCAGCTTGTTTTATTGACGGAGCGGTACAATTAAAGCGTGAGCGGCCTTTATTAAGCTGCTTTGGCGATGTTACCTCAACTGTATTATCGTCTAACCAATCTAAATTAGCTTGACCAACGCTTGATACATAACAGGCAAATTGACTCTTATGAAAGTCGTCTGTCTTAAGTTTTATAGTGAGTGATGGTGGATTTTGTGAAGTTACACTATCTTCATAGGTTAGCTTATTAATAGTAAAGGCAGTCGAATTTATCTTGGTAATTAACGTCTCTAGCTTGCTATAAAAACCAGAGGCAGGGAAGCGCGGTAAGCGGCTAAAGTCAGAGTGTTGATTAACGGCTCCTGAGTGTTGGCCAATACCAATAAAACCTAATTCAGTGACGAGTGCTTGCAGTTGATTGTTAAACTCTCCGTATGGATAGGCAAGGTATTTGTAATCGTGACCTATTTCCTCTTTGATGCGCTGTTGAGAACTAATAATGTCTTTTTTAGTGCGTTCGCGCCATTGGCTAGGCGTTTCATTCTTGCGCTTTTTATGTAGGTAGTTATGCTCGGCACTATGATTAGCAATAAGCGCTCCTTTTTTAGCAAGTTCTCTGAGCTTATCCCACCCCATAACGTAACCCGCCTGTTCATCAATGAGTTTTGGGTTTACAAAAATAGTGTACGGATAGCCAAACTTCTCTAGGATAGGGGCAGCTTGGTCGTAATTATTGTTGTAACCATCATCAAAGGTAATCGCGATTGTTTTGTTCTCTAAAGCCTTACCTTGTTGTAATGCACTAATCAGCTCATTTAATGGAATAACGTTAAAGTTATGCTCTTTTAAATAATTTAAGTGTTTAGTAAAAGTATTGGCACTCACGCTGGTGACAGCGGGAAGGGTTTCACTGACGTGATGATACTGTAGAATAACAGCTGCTTGCGCGCGCAAAGAACCACAAATCAGGAATAATAGTACTAAATGAAACAATTTCTTATACATAATAAAGCACACCATAAAAGCTTGTTGTTGTTAGCCGGTCCGATGATATTATCAAATATTACCGTCCCGTTGTTAGGAATTGTTGATACGGCTGTGATTGGTCATTTGGGGAGCGCGCATTATTTAGCGGGAATAGCCTTAGGCTCTGCTGTGATCTCCATTTTATTTTGGCTTGCTGGTTTTTTAAGAATGAGTACCACTGGGCTGGTGGCTCAGGCTTATGGTAAAAATGATTTAACTCAGCTTGCAGCCTTACTTAAACGCAGTTTATTGTTAGCCACTTCGGTTGCCTTACTCCTTATTTTACTGTCACCCCTTATAAAACATGCTATTGCGTATTTATCAGCTGCCAATAGCGATGTGCTCAATGAAGCCTATCGATATTTTAGTATTCGTATTTTTAGCGCCCCTGCAGCGCTATGTAATTTAGTTTTACTAGGCTGGATGTTGGGCGTGCATTATGGGCGAGGGCCATTTTATTTACTGTTAGCCACTAACATTACTAATATTGTGCTCGATATTTATTTTGTAGTGTACCTTGATTGGGCGGTTGCTGGGGCTGCGTGGGCATCACTTATTGCTGACTATATCGCGCTTGTATTTGCTTTATTGCTAGTGGCTCAACTTGCTAAAAAGCATGGTATGAGCTTGGCAGTAGCAAATTGGTTTAGTGTGGAGAAAATGGCAGCACTACTGAGCTTAAACCGCGATATTTTTATTCGCTCTTTAGTGCTGCAGTTATGCTTTAGCTTTATGACCTTTTATGCTGCTCGCCTAGGTGAAACCACACTGGCCGCCAATGCCGTCTTACTCAACTTTTTAATGTTAGTTAGCTTTGCACTTGATGGAATTGCCTATGCAAGTGAGGCCAAAGTGGGTCAAGCTAAAGGTCAACAAAGTGTTGAAAAGATAAGGCTATGGGTAAAAATCAGTGTATTTTGGGGCATGTTATTTGGCATTTTATATAGTGTGTTTTTTATAGTATTTGGCAGTAGTATTATTAAGCTATTAACGAATGTACCAGAGGTTATTGACGAGGCCATTCACTACTTACCTTGGGTAATTGCATTGCCTGTTTTAGCTATGAGCTGTTTTTTGTTTGATGGTATTTTTGTTGGCCTGACCCGCGCTAAAGCGATGCGAAATAGTATGTTGCTTTCAGCAGTTGTAGGCTTTTTTGGGGTGTTTTGGCTATTTCAGGATTGGCAAAATAATGGGTTATGGTTAGCTATGAGTTGTTTTATGCTTATGCGAGGCGTTACGCTTATCGTTAAATATCAACAATTAAAAGCTAACAATCAATTACTTAAATAAGCGAATTGATATAAACCGTTACTTCCAAAGGTCGGGGTCGTTATTTTTGGAAGGGATATTTTTTAATACTTGAGAAAAGCGGTTAGCAAAAATACCCGCATAGCCCCAAAAAGCAAAAAATAAAGCGGGGGCTAAAATAACCAAGCCGATAACTTGCAAACTGTAATGGCTGTAATAGCCCACAGCAATAAATATCACGGCTAGCACAAACAGTGCTAGCCCGCGAAAAAAGCGCTTTAAACTCAACTTAGGGTCGCTCCCTAAGCGGTAAATAAGTGGCTTTAGCATAATGAATTAATGCTTAGTAGTAAGAATGCTCGCCTGCTTCATGATCGGTAATGTCAGACACACCGGTGATTTCATCAAACTTAGCAATCATTTCTTTTTCAATGCCTTCTTTTAGTGTGACATCGATCATAGAACACCCATTACAACCACCACCAAACTGAAGTACAGCAACACCAGCTGCAGTGATCTCTACCAAGCTAACTTGGCCGCCATGGTTGGCAAGTTGTGGGTTTACTTCAGTTTCTAGCATGTGTTGCACACGCTCATTCAAGCTGGCATCTTCACCTAGTTTACGTGCTTTAGCATTAGGTGCTTTAAGAGTTAACTGTGTGCCCATTTTGTCGGTAACAAAATCAATTTCAGCTTCGGCTAAAAAAGGCGCGCTTTCAGCATCAACAACCGCATCAAAGCCGTTAAAATTTAGGCGAATATCGCTCTCTTCTACCGCGTCTTCTGGACAATAAGAAACACCACATTCAGCTTGTGATGTACCAGGGTTAACAACAAACACACGAATATTCGTTTGTTGAGATTGATCTGCTAATAGCTTAGCAAAATGCGCTTGCGCTGTTTCGGAAATAGAAATCATAATACCGTCTATACTTGACTAAATTACTCGGATACTGCATATCATACTCCGCTCATCGTGTTGCGGCTAGTGTTGAGCGTAAAAAGTTGGCATCTATTTTAAGCAATGGTAGCGTGCAATTAACAAACATTTTTAGAGTGATTTATATGCGCTTCATATTAACAATAATGGTGGTGCTGGCCAGTTTTTCAAGTATGGCAAAGCCCCTGTCTTATTATTTTGAGCAACAGGTTGAATTCGATTCTACCATACCAACACCTCAAGAGGTGCTGGGTTATCAAGTGGGTGAGTGGCATGTGAGACATGACCAACTTGTTCGCTACATGGAAATTTTAGCTCAAAAAAGCGATCGAATTAATTTTGAAGTAATAGGTCGTACTCATGAGCAGCGCCCGTTAGTTATGCTAACGATTACTGCGGCTAACAAATTAAAAAATATAGAAAAAACTCGCCAAGCGCACTTAGCTCGCCTAAACAATTCAAACAATAAAACAGCGGAGCAGCCAAGTGTTGTATGGATGGGTTACAGTGTTCATGGGAATGAATCATCAGGTAGTAATGCAGCTTTACTAGTCGCTTATTATTTAGCAGCAGCGCAAGGGGATGAAATAAATGAGCTACTTAACAACACGGTTATTTTACTCGACCCGTCGCTTAACCCTGACGGCTTAGCACGTTTCGCAAATTGGGCTAATAGTAATCGTGGAATGAACTTATCGTCAGATCCGCAAACCCGAGAGCATGTAGAGAGCTGGCCAAGCAGTCGAACAAACCATTATTGGTTTGATTTAAACCGTGATTGGTTGCTGTTACAGCACCCAGAGTCGCGCGCAAGGATTGCTAAGTTTCATTATTGGAAGCCTAATATTTTAACTGACTTTCATGAAATGGGGCCAAATAGTAGCTACTTTTTTCAACCGGGTATCCCAAGTCGTAAACACCCAATTACCCCTGAAGAAAATGTAAGTCTAACTAAAGCGATTGCAAATTATCACGCTAAAACATTAGATGAAAACAACGCGTTATACTTCACCGAAGAAAGCTTTGATGACTTTTATTATGGTAAAGGCTCTACCTACCCCGATGTAAATGGTGGTGTGGGTATTTTATTTGAACAAGCAAGTTCTCGTGGCCATATTCAAGAAACGATCAATGGCCCGCTAACTTTTGCGTTTACGATTAAAAACCAACTGTTAACGAGCTTATCAACTTTTAAAGCGGCGATTGATAACCGCCAAGCTTTGCTAGAGTACCAAGCTAACTTTTATAACAAAGCAGTTGAGCTTGCCAAAGATGAAGGCTATCAGGGCTATATTGTTCAAGCAGATGAAGATCATACCCGTACTAACGATTTTTTAAGCATACTTAAACAACATCAAATTAATGCCTACCCAGTGAAAGAAGGGCTAAAAGCTGAAGGTAAAAACTTTACCGCTAATAGTTATTTTGTGCCGCTTGCGCAACCACAATATCGATTAGTTAAAGCTATTTTTAGTGAGCAACAAAACTTTGCCGATAACACCTTTTACGATGTGTCGGGTTGGACATTGGCGCATGCGTTTAATTTACCATTTGCTAAAGTAAACAGCCGCTGGGGATTAGAGGTAGAAAAAACAGCTTGGCAAAAACCAAAGCAGCCAGAGTTAGCGTCACTGACTAAAAATTACGCCTATGGATTTGCATGGAATGACATGCAAGCTCCCAAAATGCTCAATAGTCTGTTACAGCAAGGCATTAAAGCTCGTGTTGCATTAAAACCATTAACAGCAGTATCAACCAATGCAGAAGTAAACTTTGACGCAGGTAGTATTATTATTCCAGCAGGACTTCAAACTGACACCAACTGGGTGACAAAGTTAAACCAAGCACAAAGCCAGTTTGGGATTGAAGTTAAACCAATTACTACCGGTTTAACTAGTAAAGGTGCTGATTTAGGGTCTCGCTCTATGGCTGTGGTTTCTGCACCTAAGGTGTTATTGGTTGGTGGTAAAGGCGTGAGCCAATATGAAGCGGGTGAAGTGTGGTACTACCTAGACCGTTTTGTGGGTGTAGCGCCAACCATTGTTGAAATGGAGCGTTTAGCGTCTTTAGAGCTCAGTAATTACAGCCATATTGTGTTGCCACATGGTAATTATTCTACTTTATCTGATTCCGATAAAGTTGCTATAAAAAGCTGGGTAAGGAAAGGTGGTGTTATTTGGGGGCACAAAGGCGGAGCTAAGTTTTTAGCCGATCAACAGCTATTAAAAGCAAGCTACTTATCGCGTAGAGATGTGGCTAGTGCATTTGATACTCAAGGTTTAAAGTATGCAGACAAAGGCCACCTAGCAGGTCGTCAGCGTATTGCAGGTGCGATATTTAATACCAAGGTAGATACAACTCACCCACTAATGTTTTCATTTAAGCGTGACACACTACCCGTATTTAAAAATAGTACTTGGCTACTTGAAGCCTCGCAAGCACCATTTGTAAATATACTTACCTATACACAGCAGCCGCTACTTGCTGGTTTTACTGATGCAATAAATGTAGAGCAAGTGGCTGGTGGGGCAGCGTTAATGGCACACTCTTATGGTCGAGGTAGTGTTATTGCGATGACAGATAACCCTGTATTTAGAGGGTACTGGTATGGTACCAGCCGATTATTAAGTAATGCTTTATTTTTTGGTCACACCTTTCGCGTGAGTGGAAACTAACACGCCCTAAAGTGGCGTTAAGCACGTGGTAAATGCCCATACGTGTTTAGCGCCGGCTTCTTTTAACGATAAGGTGGCTGCATTAAGAGTTGCTCCTGTAGTCATAATATCATCGATAATTACTACCGTTTTTCCCTCTAAATTAATTTTGCATGAAAAAGCCTGTTGTAAATTTTTAACTCTTTTGGCTTTGCTTAATTGTGATTGTGCCGAGGTGTATTTATGGCGAAGTAACGCATTATTTAATACTTTATTTGACCCTAAGCAGGGCTGCCATACTTGGGTTACCTGATTAAATCCACGCGTTAAAAAGCGCGCTTTATGTAAAGGTAAAATAATAAATGCATCAACAGCGGCAGGGTGTTTAGTCATAAAAACCCTAAGTTGTTTTTTTATGACTTGCTGTAGTGCTTTTTTATAATGGATTTGATTATTAAATTTAAGCTGCTTTAACCATAAATCAAAAGGGGGCTGGTAAAAAGCACAGGCGAACAGCTTTTCAAAGTTGCAGTTAGGAAACATTTCTACAATATCAGGGCGGTAAAATAAATTGTCATGCTCGGCCAAATCTAGCAATGGCAAGTCATCTAAACAAAATTGACACAGTCCCATTGAGCTATGAATTTGACTTTGACATAACACACAGTAAGAGGGGAATAGCCAATCACTTAGGCTGAGTTTCATTCGCTGATGATCCTCATTACAAACTCCTTTTAAAGCGCTATCATAGAACTCAAGTTTGGTTAAGATTAGGCAAATATGCAAAATGAATGTGTGTTGTTACATGGTTGGGGAATGAGCCGAGGTGTGTGGCAGTTAATAAAACCAGAATTAGAGTTTTTATATTCAGGTAAAGTGCGTTGTTTGGATTTACCCGGTTATGGTGATAATAACGCCTCTTTAAGCCCATATACATTACACGATGCTGCAAAGCAGGTGAGTGAGCAGTTAAAGCCACAATCGGTACTAATGGGGTGGTCTTTAGGTGGGTTGTTTGCTATTTATATTGCCAAACATTGGCCAGAAAAAGTATCAAAAGTCATTTTAGTTGCCTCAACGCCCTTTTTTGCAGAGCAATTGCCATGGGCTGGCATTAAGCCTAAAGTATTAAAACAGTTCAAAGAGCAGTTGTTGCAAGAGCGTTCAAAAACGATAGAGCGCTTTTTGGCAATTCAGGCAATGGGCAGTGAGTCGGCTCGAGATGATATAAAACAGTTAAAGCAGTTATTGAGTCAGTCACCGCCTCCGAATAACGAGGCTTTAAGTGCAGGGCTAGACATACTGAAAAATGAAGATTTACGCGAATTATTTGCTCAATGTCCAGTGACTATTCGCGGCATTTTCGGGCGCTTAGACTCTCTCGTTCCTTATCGGGCCATTGAGAAAATGGTGGCACTTAATGCTGACTTTGAGTACGAAGTGATAGACAAAGCATCACATGCGCCTTTTATTTCTCATAAAAGTGAATTTTTATCTGCCGTTAAATCAATGCTTTGAAGCAAAGCCATGATTACTGCGGTTTAAAGCTTTATTTTGCGTGATTTTTGAGCGATAATTAAACAATATTTATTTGCTGGAGGTTTATTATTATGCCAATAGGATCTGTATTCAATAGTGGTGTTGAAGGGTTTAATAGAGCCAGCCAAGGAATTGAAAAAGCCAGCGCTGAGATTAATCGTGCCAGCATAGAGCAGCAAGACGACTCTCAACTAGCGCAGCAACGTCAATTAACGGCCGCTCGCCCTGAAGAAGCAGTCACCGCACCAGTATCTCAACCTGCACGAATTGATGATGCGTTAGTAAACTTAAAAGTTGAAGAGTTTAATGCTAAGGCAAATACGCAATCTATCCAAACTGCAGATGACGTATTAGGCACTTTAGTTGATATTAAAGTGTAATTTCTCATGAATATCGTCACGCCGTTTCCGTCTATTAATATAAACACCGCAAATGTTTATACGGAGACTGCTCGGCGTGACAACCAGCTACGTGAAGTCATTCCCCCAGCCGCTGCGAACACCGCTGGTAGCACCGAAAACAAAGCTCAAAGTGATGCAGAAAAAGCCAAACTGCCAGGAAATAGCGACAGCTCAACCTACAATGCGAGTGGCAAAATTGCAGACGATAAAACGATTGCGCAACGCGAAGGCAATGCAGATAGCGATCAAGATAATGCCGAGCAAGAAAAACAACAAGCTGCAGAAGAAGTTAGTGAGCAAGAAGAACTGCAACTTGAGCAAGAATTACAGCAAATTAAAGAACTTAAAGCGCGCGACACTGAAGTACGAACACATGAGCAAGCGCATGCCGCTGTGGGTGGACAATATGCGGGCTCTCCTAGCTACGAATATCAAAGAGGGCCCGATGGTACTAACTATGCGGTAGGTGGTGAAGTACCGATAGATGTTGGGGTTATCAATGGCGACCCTCAAGCAACTATTGAAAAAATGCAAACGGTACGTGCTGCAGCACTCGCGCCGGCTGAGCCTTCAGGTGCCGATAGGGCAATTGCGGCAGATGCCACTCAAAAGATAGCCGCAGCACAAGCTGAGTTAGCTTCAGCTGATGACGAAGATAGCAGCGAAGATAAAAGCAGAGTCAGTGCGTCGTTTTCTAACAGTGAAAGTTCAGAAGTAAAAACTGCTAAAAGCGAAGAGCAATCGCGTGATGTTGAAGTAGAAGCGCGTGCTGGGCGCATTGCTAGTTTTTATCAACTGGCCACATCACCTGCGACTCAAAGCCAATTCTCAGCACAAATTTAAACTAAACCTTATATTTAATAGCCATAAAAAAACCGCCTAAGCGGTTTTTTTATGGGGTCATTTTATTTTTTCACTTTCGCATTTGCAAAGGCATCAGCAAACGCATTTCCCATCATGGCATTGCCTGTGTCGCGCTTAGGTTTGGGCGCTCGCGATTGGTTTGCATTGTTGCCACGTGGCTTTTGCACCGCCGCAGGGGCAGCTTTATTGTTAGTGTCTATCTCGTCATCTAGGCGCATGGTAAAGCTAATACGTTTACGTGCAGCGTCAACTTCAACCACTTTCACTTTAACGATGTCACCAGCTTTAACCATTTCTCGTGGGTCTGAAATAAACTTATTAGTAATAGCCGAAATATGCACTAATCCATCTTGATGTACGCCAACATCCACAAATGCGCCAAAATTAGCTACGTTCGATACCACGCCTTCTAAAATCATTCCTGGTTTTAAATCACTAATTTTTTCAACGCCTGCTTTAAACTCAGCAGTTTTAAATTCAGGGCGCGGATCGCGACCCGGCTTATCAAGTTCGCTAATAATATCGGTCACGGTAGGCAGACCAAATTTATCGTCAATATAGTCATTTGCAGCGAGCTTATTTAAAAACTCTTTGTTACCAATGAGGTTATTTACGTCTACCTGATTGTGCTCACAAATACGCTTAACGATAGGGTATGCTTCAGGGTGAACTGATGAGTTGTCTAGTGGATCGCTGCCATTGTTAATGCGTAAAAAGCCGGCTGCTTGTTCAAATGCTTTTGGCCCTAAGCGTTCTACTTTTTTCAACTGACTACGTTTTGTAAATGACCCATTTGTATCACGGTAGCTTACAATATTTTGCGCTAAGGTTTTGTTTAAACCAGAGACACGTGCAAGCAAAGGTACAGAGGCCATATTTAAATCAACACCTACACTGTTTACACAGTCTTCTACCACTGAGATTAGGCTTTGTCCTAGTTGGCTTTGTGATACATCATGTTGATATTGGCCTACACCAATAGACTTAGGCTCTATTTTAACCAACTCAGCCAATGGATCTTGAAGGCGACGTGCAATAGATACGGCACCACGTAAAGATACATCTAAATCTGGAAATTCATTAGCAGCGAATTCAGAAGCAGAGTAAACCGAAGCGCCGGCCTCACTGACCATGATTTTATTTAGTTTAAGCTCAGTATTGGCTTTGATAAGTTCGCCAACTAGTTTATCTGATTCGCGAGAAGCGGTACCGTTACCAATCGCAATGAGCTCAACTTTATGCTGGCGACATAATTGCTCGAGCGTGCGTAATGATTTATCCCAATGATTTTGTGGTGCGTGTGGAAAAATCGTTTGGGTAGCAAGCAGCTTACCTGTGCTATCAACCACGGCAATTTTACAACCGGTACGTAAACCAGGATCTAAGCCTAACGTAGTGCGAGGACCTGCAGGGGCTGCCATCAATAAGTCTTTTAAGTTTTTAGCAAATACATCAATGGCACCGGTTTCGGCCTTTTCACGCATTGCGGCTAAAAATTCATTTTCTAGATGTAATCCAAGCTTAATTTTCCACGCCCATTGCACCACAGTTAATAACCAAGCGCTGGCAGGTTTGTTTTTAATATCTAGGCGGTAATGATCGCTGATCATCTGTGCACACAATTGCGCTGGGTTTTCAGCGTTAGGTTCAGGATTAATAGTTAACTGTAAAATACCTTCATTACGTGCTCTTAGCATGGCTAATGCTCGATGCGAGGGGACTTTTTTTAATGGTTCTTGATGTTCAAAGTAGTCTCGGTATTTAGCCCCGGCTTGTTCTTGGCCATCAATAAGTTTACTTTCAATCGCTCCATTTTGACTAATATGACTTCTAAATTTAGCGAGTAATTTAGCGTCTTCAGCAAAGCGCTCCATCAAAATAAACTTAGCACCATCAAGCGCTGCTTTAGTATCGACAATCGCTTTTTCGGCATTAATAAATTTTGCAGCCTCAGCGTCTGGGTCAAGCATTGGATCGTTAAATAACGCATCAGCTAGTGGTTCTAAACCGGCTTCAATAGCTATTTGACCTTTAGTGCGGCGCTTTGCTTTATAAGGTAAATATAAGTCTTCTAGTTCGGTTTTACTTTGTGCAGCTTTAATATCGGCCGCTAATTCAGCACTAAGCTTATTTTGTGATTCTATCGTCGACAGGATAAAGCCACGACGCTCTTCAAGTTCACGCAAATAAGATAAACGTTGTTCTAGAAGGCGTAGTTGGGTGTCATCTAATCCACCGGTCACTTCTTTTCTGTAACGGGCAATAAAGGGGACGGTTGCGCCTTCATCAAGTAACTTTGTTGCTGCAACCACTTGTTGCTGCTGTGCATTTAGCTCAGTTGCTAAACGTGCAGAGATATCGCTCATGCAAAAACCTTTTAATACAAAAAATAAGACCAGTTAAAAAGTTAACTGATGCGTCAATGTCTTGAATAATATCACAGGGGAGGGTAATAAAAAGCTCTTAAAGCAAGCTATTTTACTTGCTTTAAGATGCCATTGCTGGGGCAATAAAAAGCGGATTTAGTGAGGGTGCTCTACACTTTCGAGTACTTCACTAAATGTGTGCGCTATTGGGCTAATATGAACAGGAATTTGCAGCTTACGTGCTATATCGCGTGCTGAAATTAAACCACTTATTTCATTATTAGCCGCAGTAACTAATATAAACATAGCGCCATGATGCTCCATAGTTTGCAGTGCATCACCGATACATGAATAGCTTAAGCTTTTCATACTTACACCCATTAAATTACTCAGCGGTGTCATTAAATAGCGTAAGCTAATTTCACTACGAGGCAAGCCTAAACGCTGCGATAAAATCATGATTTTTGAGCTTTGTAAATCAGCACTTGCGACAATACCAATTAGTTTTTGTTGTTCGTCAGTCACTAAAATAAAATCAGAGGGCTGAGCATTTAACTGTTTTGATGCTTGTTCAATGGTTGTATCAAACGCTGCGCGCATAGGACTTGTTTGAGTAAAGCTAGTTACTATACGTGTTGCTGGAGAGGTTAAATCAATCACAGCCTCATTAGTAAAAGTATCAGCAATAGTGCCATGCGAAATGTCTTGGGTACGGAGTTCTTTAAAGTTAGACATAATATCCACCTAAATAAATAGTTATAAAAATTTAATAATGTTTAAAAGCAAGTTATTAAATTAAATAACGGGTGGCGCTCGCGGGTTTGCATTACTGTAGGCAGTGGCTAAAAATCGACTTTCATAATGAAAGAAAAACGCTAAAGGAAGTGGTTGGATTTCTCTAAGCGCAATAACACCAACATGAGAATCTATATCGGTGTCGAGGTTTGCTTGGTCAGGGGAGTCACAAACAATAAATTCAGCTGGAGCAAAACCAGCATCAAGTTTGTTATTTTTAGGTGCGCCATGCAATGTCAAACTCACACTCATAAAGAGTGCAAACACGAGGGCATTGTGTAATATGCGCGCTGTTATGTTTGACATAATGGTGACCTTAATTAACTACTCTCAAGTTAATACAACATTACTTGAGTAACTTTAGTTATAGCTTACTCAGATAATATAAACAATAAAAAGTTAATGTGATCTGAATCAAAACTAAGCGCTGTCATTTTTGATAGGTAATGTTATTTACGTACCACTGCTTAGCACCTTGAGGAGTCATGACCTCAAAATCATCGTCTACTTGTTTTTTTAATAGCGCTCGCGCCATTGGTGAATCGATAGAAATATAGTCGTTGCGATCATAAATTTCATCGGGGCCGACAATTCTAAAATTTTTACACTCACCGGCCTCGTTTTCTATTTCTACCCACGCTCCAAAAAAAACTTTGCCGTCTTGTACGGGTGAGTAGTCAACAATTTTTAGATCGGGGATGCGTTTTCGTAAATAGCGAACACGACGGTCAATTTGGCGTAGTAAACGTTTGTTGTACTGATAGTCTGCGTTTTCAGAGCGATCACCTAGACTAGCAGCCCAGCTCACTATTTTAGTTACTTCTGGGCGTTTTTCATTCCAAAGATGATCATGTTCTTGCTGCAGTTGTAAATAACCTTCGCGAGTAATTAAATTTGTTTTCACGCTGAGTTCTTGTTTAATCTTCATGTGTGGCAAGGTATTAAAATAAAGGCAGCTTGTCGAGATAAAATAGCTATCAATGAATTTGAAATGTTCAGTAACAATCTAAGCACTTAATTAGTTTTTTATTATTAAGTTTTTCATTTATATTAACGATTAATAAATTATAAAAATAAGCAACAAATTATGGGACAAGAGACAGTAAAAGTATTGGTGGTTGATGACGATAAACGTTTGCGTAGTTTGCTGGAGCGTTATTTAGTAGAGCAAGGGTTTATTGTCAGAACAGCTGCCGATTCAGAGCAAATGGATAGACTAATTGAGCGTGAAAACTTTCATCTAATGGTACTTGATTTAATGCTGCCCGGCGAAGATGGGCTTTCTATTTGTAGACGTTTACGCCAAAAAGAAAACCAAATCCCTATTGTTATGCTTACCGCCAAAGGTGATGAAGTAGACCGCATTATTGGCCTAGAACTCGGCGCTGACGATTATATTCCGAAACCATTTAACCCTCGCGAGCTATTAGCACGTATAAAAGCTATTTTACGTCGCCAATCAAAAGAAGTACCAGGGGCGCCTTCAGCGCAGGAGAACTTAATTGCGTTTGGTAAATTTACCCTAAATTTAGCCACCCGCGAAATGAGTGAAGGCGATAACACGGTGTCACTCACTAGTGGTGAATTTGCGGTGCTAAAAGCGTTAGTGTCTCATCCGCGTGAGCCATTAAGTCGTGATAAATTAATGAACTTAGCTAGAGGGCGAGACTACAGTGCGCTTGAGCGCAGTATTGATGTTCAAGTATCACGTCTTCGTAGAATGATCGAAGTCGATGCCGCTAACCCTCGCTATATTCAAACGGTATGGGGTTTAGGTTATGTATTTGTTCCTGACGGTGAAAAGTAATCATTATGGGAATGTTTCCGCGTAGTGCGTTTGGACAAACCGTATTTTTGGTTGCCGCTTTGTTGCTTATTAACCAAATAGTCTCCTACGTCACGGTAAGTTTATATGTAGTTAAACCCACCATTGAACAAGTTAATTTAATGCTGGCTAAGCAAATTAAAACCGTGTTTATTGATTGGGAAGATGGCGTTGAAGTCACCGATGAAGTCTCTGAGAAGTTTTTTGAAATAACCGGCATTGAAGTAATGACTCAGCGTGAAGCTATGCGTAATGGTTTAGGCCAAAGTCGTGAGTATTCTGGGCTATCGCGTAGTATGTCTGAGCAATTAAATGGCTTTTCTCGGGTGCGCATTAGTCAAACTGATCCGCTTATTTATTGGGTAGAAGCTCCGCAGGCGCCGGGTTATTGGGTCAAAGTGCCACTCACCGGGTTTAAAGAAAGTAACCTTGAGTTTTTAACCTTTTATCTTTCTAGTATCGGCTTCTTAAGTGTACTAGGAGGTTGGTTATTTGCCAGGCATTTGAACCGACCACTAAAAGCATTACAACAAGCTGCGATAAAAGTAGGGGTGGGCGACTTTAGTACCAAGTTACAAGAGCAAGGGTCGAGTGAGGTTATTGAGGTAACGCGCGCCTTTAATCAAATGTCGCGAGGTATTGCTGCCCTTGAAAACGACCGTCGATTACTTATGGCCGGTGTTTCTCATGATTTACGCACACCGCTTACGCGTATTCGTTTAGCCACAGAAATGATGGTTGATGAAGATGATTATTTACGTGAAGGCATTATTTACGATATTGAAGATATGAATGGCATTATCGATCAATTTATCGAATATTTACGCCATCATAAACGTGAAGAACAAACCTGCGAAGATATTAATGCGCTCCTTGGTGAAGTCGTACAAAGTGAGCTTAAGCATCAACGTGCGATCACGTTTAAACCGAATCCTAATATTGGAAAAATTCCCATAAGTAGTGTCGCGATTAAGCGAGTAGTGACCAATATGATAGAAAATGCACTACGCTACTCAGAGGGTGATATTGAAGTACTCAGTTATTTTAATTCCAATAAAAAATATGTGGTTATTGCGGTCAACGATAGTGGTCCGGGTATTCCTGAAAGCGAGTTGGAGTCTGTGTTTGAGCCGTTTAAACAAGGTGATGCAGCTCGCGGTAGTGAAGGTAGCGGCCTAGGCCTTGCAATTATTAAGCGTATTATCGATATGCATGGCGGCAAGGTGGTGCTCTCTAATCGCCCTGAAGGTGGTTTAAGTGCGCAAATATACCTACCAATAAAGGTTACTAATCCAAGCTAATAACGCTATCTGCATGGTTGCAGATAGCGTTAATTTATTATCTAGAGTTCAGATTAACTACTAGAGGGCTTTAAAACGAATGGCTGTACCGCCACTGGTGACCAATTTTAATGTGAGTTTATCATTTGCGGTAACAGTACGTTTTTCAATGCTTAAATCATAAGGATTGTTCTTCCACTCAGCGTTTTTACCGTCTTGGTAGATTTGCGCTTCAAACTGTTTATCTTTATCTAAAAAGTCGAGTTTAACCTCAATGGTGCGGGCATTTTCATCGGTAACTGCACCTAAGTACCAATCGTTCCCTGAATAGTTATCGCGCTTGCGCTCTTTGCGTGCAAATACAATAAAGTCGCCTACTTCGCCATCAAGCGCAATACTTTGCTGCCAATCGGTCGGTACGTCTTGAATGAACTGAAAAGCATCGGGTTTAGCTAAATAATTCCGTGGTAAATCCGCCGCCATTTGAATTGGGCTGTACATTACTACATACAATGCTAATTGCTTTGCTAGTGTGGTTTGTGGGCGATTTGTCTCGTCCCCTAAGCCATTAAAGCTCATATCAAAAATACCAGGGGTAAAGTCCATTGGTCCTGCCAGCATACGCGTAAAGGCAAGCATGGGAATGTGTTCTGGTGGATTGGGCGGTGTGCCCCATGCGTTAAACTCTTGACCACGCGCACCTTCACGGGCAATCCAGTTAGGGTAAGTGCGGCGCAGACCCGTGTCTTTTATTGGTTCATGCGTGTTGATGCTTAGCTTGTATTTAGCGGCAAGTTTAATGTTATGTAAGTATTCATTTACCATAAATTGGCCGTCATGCCATTCAAAGCGGGCAATGCCGTTTTCATCTATGCGTTTTATATTGCCACCATCGGCCACATAACCGGTTTTTATTTGGCTTACATTCGATTTTTCATAAAGCGCAAAAGCATCTTCCATTTGGTCGCGATAATTGCTGACATTGCCAGAGGTTTCATGATGACCAATTAACTGCACCCCTTTTTCTTTACCGTACTGTGTAAGCGCTGCAATATCGAAATCGTCATAAGGCTGAGTAAAGCTAAATACATCACCATTATAAAACCAGTCGCCATCCCAACCTGTGTTCCAACCTTCAACTAATACGCCGTCAAAGTCATACTCAGCGGCAAAGTCCATATAGTATTTAGTATTTTTTGTGGTGGCACCGTGTTTTTCTCCACTGCCCCAAGTTGTTTCATTGATGTGCATTCCCCACCAAATACCTACATATTTACCTGGTTTAACCCACGACACATCACCGAGTTTATTTGGCTCATTCAGGTTTAAAATAATATCTGAATTAACTAAGTCTATCGCTCGCTCACCTATTTGAATGGTGCGCCAAGGAGTATTGAATGCGCCGCGCTTCTTAACCGCAATGCCATCAGACCACGGTGTTAAATCGGCACTAAACGTACCTGGGCGACGCTGGTTAAGCACCATCCCTGCATAATCTACCAGAGCTGCTTCATGAATGCTGACATGTACACCGTTACCATTTTTAAAGGTAAAAGGGGTATGAACAAGTGCAGCATCTTGTAAGTCTGTGGTGTTATAGACATATTCATAACGGTTCCAACCGCGAGCAGGTATCCACCATGCGGTGGTTTTATCTTTTGCGGCAATAGCAAATTCGGTCAGTTCTTTAGTAATTTCAGTTTTTTCAAAATCGGCTTGCTTAGGGACTTCATAGCGAAACCCTACACCGCTATCAAAAGCTTTAAATCGCACAGTGTATGTGCCAGCGTGGGGAGCAGGTTTATTAAAGGTAACGGCAATTTCATTGTGCTTATCAACAACGGTTTGACGCTCTCCCCAAGGCTGCTGCCATTGGCTATCGGTTTGTGAGCGGGTTACTTCACTAATAACAAAGCCGTCATCAAATGGTGCTTGGCTTTTAAATCTAAAACCTAAGCGTGACTGCTCGATAACAGGCTTACCATTAAAGCTAATAGAGTAATGAGGGGATGGTGATTGATCAGAAATGGTAATTTTAATTTTTTGATCAGGTGATTTCAGCGTGGCCTCTTTTGCAAAAGCACTGCTTGCAAGTAAAGCAACTAGTAGTAAAGGTAATCTCATTGTGTGTCCTTGATGTCAAACCGTAGGTTATGAGCATAAAGTGATGAACACACTATTACGAGATAGCTGCATACGTATTCAATTAATTAGCTAAAAAAGAGTGTGTTAATTAATCTGCAAAACTTTATGTAATTTAGTTCTATAATAAATAAAAAGAATTTAACAAGAAGAAAGTATGCTGAAAATTTTACTCGCTATTTTAGGTTGTATCATTGTTTTTAAGAGCAGTGCAGCAACGGTTACTGTTTATAATAACAACCAAAAAGTTCAAGAAAATGTTGTTGTTTGGCTAGCTCCAGAGCAAGCCTCTGGCGTGAATATAAATAAATCACTTTTCACTATGACACAAAAGAATCGCCAATTTACGCCACATATCTTAGTCGTTGAAAAAAACAGCCAAGTTGAATTTCCTAACGCTGACTCGATAATGCATCACGTGTATTCATTTTCTAAAAGCAAAACATTTGAATTAAAGCTTTATCGAGAACAACCACAAGATCCAATTACATTTGAACAAACAGGAGTTGTGGAGCTTGGTTGTAATATTCATGATTGGATGTTGGGTTACATTGTTGTTGTGGATAGCCCATATTATGCAATCACCAATGAGCAAGGAGTAGCATCGTTCGATATCCCAAATGGAGCCTATAAACTAAATGTTTGGCATGAAGGCTTTAGAGATATTAGCAACATAGAGTCGCAAAAAGTTGTTATAACTAACAATAAATTAAGTTATCAGTTAAAACAAAAACTAACTTTGCCTATTAGGGTTGAAGTTGATGAGTTTGACGATTATGAATAGTCTATTGCGCTTAGCCGTTGTTATTTGCTTGTTGAGTGTTTTTTCAGCCAACGCACAAGTTAAAGGTTTGCTGCAAGTAAGGGCAGTGCAAGCTGATTCACAACTAAGCTGGCAAGAGGGTGGAATTGGTTTATATCGCCATGATGCGGCTAATCAAGGTGTGGTTTTATCTCAGGGAATTATTAATTTAATTGCAGATATAAGTTCCAGCTGGTCTGCCCATGCTGTAGTTAATTTATATCAAGATCCAAAAAGTACCTTGGGGGTTAGTCAGGCTTATCTGCAATATAAACCTTTAGTTCGCAGTGATTATAAATGGCATATTAAAGTGGGTGGCTTTTATCCACAATTGTCATTAGAAAATCCTGATATGGGTTGGTTATCTGCATATAACTATACCAATTCGGCAATTAACTCTTGGGTAGGTGAAGAGCTGCGAACGCTAGGTGTTGAAGCAACAATTAAACGCCCAGCCCGTAATTTTAATAGTGCCCATAGTTTTAGTTTGGTTGGTGCGACATTTAAAGGTAACGATCCTGCGGGGACATTACTCGCTTGGCGAGGCTTTGCTTTGCATGATCGCCAAACAACACTTAATGAGACTCTCGCTTTTGCGCCTGTAGCGTCTTTAAATACTCCACAGTTACAATTTCAAGCAAACCAAGTTTTACCGTTTGAAGAGGTCGATGGGCGATTTGGTTATTACGTTGGTGGACATTGGGATTATTTAAAAAAGTCTCAGTTGCGAGTGTACTACTATGATAACAATGGTGACCCTGGCGCTCTTAATTATAATACGGGTCAATATGCCTGGGATACTCGATTTTTAAGTGTCGCATGGCTAAATAAATTTACACCGAAAACACGATTAATTATCCAAATAATGTCGGGTGGTACGGCTATGGGTCAAAAACGCGGTGTTGATACTCGATTTTACAGTCATTTTGCATTATTGAGTCATAAAATAAAACGCCACCGTTTCTCAGTACGTTACGATTATTTTGAGGTGACAGACAAAGACGATTGGATGTTTGACCCTAATGCAAGTTATGGCGAGGGACTAACAGCAACTTGGCGTTATCAGCTTACACCACAATGGCAAATAGGTGTTGAGGGGTCAGCGCTTCATAGCCAAGCAGATAACCGAGTAGCTATGAATAAAGAATCGAGGATATCGCAGCAGCAAATAGCATTAAATGCTCAGTTTCGGTTTTAGTTAGTAGAAAAAAGAGAAACATATAAGGGCTCTTGCGAGCCCTACTTTGTATTAATGGCTTTTTATTTTTTGTTAAAAGCGCGTTTCATGTAATTAGGTGTTGCGAGTGCACCGTGATGAATACCGCCATTGTAGTATTCACTATGCTCAGCAATTATGGCTGCGCCGTCTTCTCTAAAACCGTTAAATGCTTCAGATTTGCGAGCTAGCGTCACCGACCACAACCCACTTGGATAAATAGGTTGTGGGAATGGCAGGGTTTGCAAGTCGTTAAAACCAACACTTAGCATAGCTTCGCGCATTTCAACCAGTAGTGGCATATGCATAAGTGGCGATTCACTTTGTTGTACGAGTATTCCACCAGGGCGAAGTGCGTTTAAACAGCTAGTATAAAACGCATGGTTAAATAAACCCTCACCAGGGCCTACCGGATCAGTTCCATCAACAATCACTACATCAATAGACTCACCAGCTGCTTCACGCATATATTTAATGCCATCGTCAAACATCACAGTGGCACGTGGATCGTTATTTGATTCACATAACTCTGGGAAGTACTTTAACGACATTTGGGTAACTACTTCGTCAATATCGATTTGGGTTACAGTTTCTACACTTGGGTGCTTAAGCACTTCACGTAATGTACCGCAATCGCCGCCGCCAATAATAACCACATTTTTAGGGTTTGGGTGTGCTAGTAATGCTGGGTGGCTGATCATTTCATGATAAAAAAAGTTTTCACGGCTACTCACCATAGTGCAACCATCAATGATCATTAAATTACCAAAGTCTGTGGTTTCAAACATTTCTACTTTTTGAAAAGGAGACTGTTTTTCATCTAACTTTTTGTTAATACGTAATGAAAATGCGCTGCCATCGCGGTCGCTAATTTCAGTAAACCACTTACTTTGATCTAAATTTGCCATAGTTGTTGTTACACTTTTGGTTGAGTATGAAAAAAGGAGGCAATTCTGCCAGTGCTTGCGCTATTGCTCAATCAAATTTTACGCTCTTTAGCGAATAAAGTTAGCTATAAAGAGGGGAAAGTTCAATTTTTGTTAGCTTAGCAGATAGTGACGTATTAAAATGCCCCTTTACACCTAATTTAATAAAGAAGAGTTGCCATGACTTGGGGTTTAGAAACAGCACGTGCTACATACAATGTTGCTCATTGGAGCGATGGTTATTTTGATATTAACGCACAAGGTGAATTGATAGCCTATCCGGATGGCGACCAAACAAAACCTGCCATTTCTTTAAGTCAGCTTACTGAGCAATTTAAACAGCAAGGATTAACCTTACCAGTATTGGTGCGCTTTACCGATATTTTAAAAAACCGTGTAGATACGCTCACCAATGCGTTTACTCAAGCGCGTAGCAACCGTGAATATAATGGTAAATACACCTGTGTTTACCCTATAAAAGTAAATCAACAACGTTCTGTAGTAAGTAAGCTTTTAGCACACCCAAGTGGTTTAGTGGGGCTTGAAGCCGGTTCTAAACCTGAACTAATGGCAATTTTAGGTGTAGCAAAAGAGCCTATTACAATTGTTTGTAACGGCTACAAAGACAGTGAGTTTTTACGTTTAGCCTGTATTGGTCAAGCAATGGGGCACAGCGTTAAAATTGTGGTTGAAAAACTCTCTGAGCTAACCACACTGCTGGAAGAAATTGATAATTTAGGTATTGAGCCTGCTATTGGTATTCGCATTCGCTTAAATTCGGTTGGTAAAGGTAAATGGCAAAATACCGGTGGTGAAAAAGGTAAGTTTGGCTTAACTGCAGGACAAGTACTCAGTGCAGTGGAAGTGCTCAAGCAACATAACAAGTTGCATTTAATGCAGATGGTACATTTTCATATTGGTTCTCAAATTGCCAATATTCGCGATATTCATCGTGCTTTGCGCGAATGTGCTCGCCATTTTGCTGAATTAACTCAATACGGTGTACCGCTCAATACTGTTGATGTGGGTGGCGGGCTTGGCGTCGACTACGAAGGTTCAGGCTCACGTAGTGCTTGCTCAATGAACTACACAGTCGAAGAATATGCGCGTAATGTAGTAAATGCATTTGCCGAGGTGTGCGACCAACATAACTTAGCTCACCCTGCAATTATTACCGAATCTGGCCGTGCTCTTACTGCACATCATGCGGTGCTTATTACCGATGTGATTGATGTTGAAAAAGCGCCAAATCATTTAAACCCAGAACCACCTGTTAAAAACAGTGCCTTAGTATTGGATGAAATGTGGCAGTGTTTACAACGTTTGAACCCGCGTATGGCATTAGAGATTTATCATGATGCAATGCACTTATTTAGTGAAGCACACGATCAATACGTACATGGTTTAGTGAGCATGCTAGAGTGGGCGAAAATAGAGCAGCTTTACTTTACTATTTTACATCGCGTTCGAGCTTCATTAAGCTCTAATGCACGAGCTCACCGCGAAGTGCTGGATGATTTAAACGAAAAACTAGCCGATAAACTGTTTGTGAATTTTTCATTATTTCAGTCGTTACCCGATGTGTGGGGCATTCAGCAGTTATTTCCGGTTATGCCCATCGAAAACCTAACGCAGCCGCTTACTCAGCGCGCTATTATCCAAGACATTACTTGTGATTCTGACGGGCAAATACGTGAGTACGTTGAAGGTGCAGGAATTGAAACCAGTTTACCTATTCCTGAATATACACAAGGTCAGCAGTATCATATTGCGATGTTTATGGTAGGGGCATACCAAGAGATTTTAGGTGACTTACATAACCTATTTGGTGATACCGATTCAGTTCATGTTGAGCTTAATGAGCAAGGGTATGTATTAACCAATGCCATCAAAGGTGACAGCGTTAAGGATGTATTAAAATTTGTTGATTATGATAGCGAGTTATTAGCTGATAACTTTGCCACTCAAATTAACGAACTTGATGTATCAGATCACTGTAAAGAAGGGTACCTAGCCGAGCTTAATGCAGGGCTTGAAGGCTACACCTATTTTGAAGATTAATTTAGTTGCATAGTTAAGCGCGGTCATTTGTGGCTGCGCGATGTTTAAAGGAATAGAAGTAATGTCAGTTATTCGCAGTGTATTTAGTATTTTCTTTTACACAATAAACACTCTTTTTTGGTTTGTACCTATTTTTATTTGTGGCATCGTTAAGCTAATCCCAATTAAGGGACTTCAAAAGTTAATGAGCTGGACAGCCAAGCAATGTGCCTCTATTTGGGTGACGTTTAACACGCTAAATCAAACGTTATTAACGCCAACAAAGCTAAATGTAACCGGTCTAGAAGAGCTAAAATTGAAAGATTGGTACCTAGTTATCGCGAACCACCAAAGCTGGGTGGATATTTTAGTGTTACAACGAGTGTTTAACCGCAAAATACCTTTTTTAAACTTCTTTTTGAAAAAAGAGTTAATTTACGTGCCTGTTTTAGGTTTATGTTGGTGGGCGCTCGACTTCCCTTTTATGACCCGCACCAGTAAAAGCCAATTAAAAAAGAACCCCAAGTTGCGTGGTAAAGATCTAGAAACGACTCGTAAAGCGTGTGAAAAATTTAAAGAAATGCCGGTTAGTGTGGTTAACTTTGTTGAAGGTACGCGTTTTACAGCGCAAAAGCATGCGCGCCAAAATAGCCCGTTTCCTCACTTACTTAAACCGAAAGCGGGTGGTGTGGCGTTTGTAATGCAAGCTATGGGTGAGCAAATTTCTAAGGTGGTAAATGTCACTATTCATTACCCTGAGGGCATTCCTACTTTTATGGATTTTGCAGCCGGTAAAGTAAAACACATTGATGTACATGTTGAAGTAAAAGGCGTTAGTGACGACTTAATTGGTGATTACACAAATGATCCTGACTTTAGAGTACGTTTTCAAACTGAATTAAATCGCGTGTGGGAAGAAAAGAACCAGACGCTCGTTAATTTCAAACAAAAATAAAAAATGAGCTAACAGTTATGCTAAAAAAATGGTTACCTAATTGGTTAAATGGCTTAATTGTTGGCTGTGTTTTATTCGCTAATTTAATAATATTTGGCGCATTAGTACTTATCCTAGGGTTAGTTAAATTGGTTTTGCCCATACCCGTAGTAAGTAAATTATTACACAGTGCCTACAAGGGGTGGTGTAAAGGTAACCGCTTAGGGTTATGGCTAGGCTGTAATGATATTAAAGTTAATATTAGTGGGGAGGTGAATGCCAATAGTTGGTATTTGCTAATCAGTAATCATATTAGCTGGCTTGATATTGCGGTATTAAGCTCGTTGGATGCATTGCCAGCTCCTAAGTTTTTTTTAAAAGATGAGCTTAAGTATGTGCCATTTATAGGCACTGGTGCGTGGGCAATGGGTATGCCCTTTATGAAACGGGTGAGCAAAGCGCAATTGGCAAAAAATCCCAATTTAAAAGGCTTAGATGTCGAGCGCACTAAGCGCAGTTGCCGTAACTTTCGTCATCATCCTACAACCATAGTTAATTTTGTAGAAGGTACACGTTTTACTGCGCAAAAGCATAAGCATCAACAAAGCCCTTTTCAGCATTTATTAAAGCCTAAGGCTGGTGGAACTGCTTTTGCCTTAGAAGTTTTAAACGAGCAATTTGACGCTATGCTTAACACTAGTTTAGTGTATAGCGGTAAGTCAGATCATGTGTGTCGTAATATTTTAAAAGGCGAGTTGGAGTCTATTAATATTACAATTGAGGTGATGCCAATAAATACACAGATGATTGGCAGTTACCAAACAGATCACGCATTTAGAGCCGAGTTTCAGCAATATTTAAATAATTTATGGACAAAAAAAGATAAGCAATTAAGCGCTATTCATATTCAGCAAGCTAGTACTGAATTAACTCCCAGTAAGGAAATTGAAATACCATGACCAAAACACACCTACAGGAGCTAATTACTCCTTGGTTTGAAAAAGTCCCCGATGCTTTTTTTCTCAGTGCGATCACGGCCTCATCTATTGGCATCCTTTCTTTATTATTTGTTTACTTATTTACCCGTCGCTTAATGTTACCGGGTATTCAAAAGGTGGTGACTAAACTCTCGCCTGAGCGTATTGGTTCATTGTCACCTATGCTGACCAAGCTGAATAAACGAATTGCTTGCTTGTTATGCTGTGTACTTTTTTTAGCCACATTTGATAGTGTTTATCCCGTTAATGAAATTGCCCAAGAGATCCTTAAAACCATTGGCCAAGCATTATTAATTATTTATATAGGTTTTATTATTAGCAGCATAGTGAGCATTGCTGGCGCTATTTATAACCAACTAGACTTTGCCCGCGAAGTGCCTATTCAAGGGCTAATTCAAGTAGTGAAGCTGATCACCTTTATTGTGTGTTCAATATTAATTGTTAGTATTGTGCTTGAAAAATCTCCGACTTATATTCTCTCTGGTTTTGGTGCGATCGCCGCTGTTACTTTATTAGTATTTAAAGACACCATATTAGGTTTTGTCGCCAGCATTCAAATTGCTGCCAACCGCTTAGTGACCTATGGAGACTGGATCCAAGTAGATAACTACGGCGCCGATGGCGAAGTAATTGATTTAGGACTTAATACTGTAAAAGTGCGTAACTGGGACAACACCATAACGACTATACCCACTTATATGCTGGTGGCCGGTTCATTTAAAAACTGGCGCGGTATGCAGGAGTCTGGTGGGCGACGTATTAAACGTTCTTTAAACATTGATATGAACAGCATCTTTTTAGTTGATGATGACTTTAAAGCGCAAATAGAAGCGGCAATACCACTGCAAGAATATATTCGACTAGGCACACTTCCCGATCCGGTGTCTAACTTAGGGCTATTTCGTCGCTATGCAGAGGGTTACTTAAAACAACACAGTAAAATCAATACCTCGCTCACACTCATGGTGCGTGAACTACAACCGCTTAACCATGGCCTCCCGATTGAGTTTTACTGCTTTAGTGAAGACAAACGTTGGATATCGTACGAGCATTTACAAGCTGAAATTATGGATCATTTACTGGCCGTATTACCGGTGTTTGGACTGCGCGCTTATCAAAGTGTCAGTGGGCAGTTAAGCCCAGCTGACGGGGTGAATATGGCGGGCAAACCTAGTATTAAAGTGCCCAATAATGCTGTCCAAGGCCAACACCAATAAACAATAGTAATAGCCACCAAATAGGTGGCTTTTTCATACGCAGCCACGCAAATGCAGCAATCACTAATGCAATATGCCACACACTATTAATAGCTGAAGTCCAAATGGGCGAATACAATGCTGCAGCTAAAAAACCAACTACGGCGGCATTAAGCGCGGCAATTGAGCTGGCAAAGCGGGGCTTACTGGCTAAATTAATCCAGCTTTTCTGAAATGCCAACATCAGTAAAAACCCTGGGGTAAATATCAATAATGTAGCTATGATTGCGCCCATTATTGGCTGCTCGGTATTTAGCTGCGCGCCTAAGTAGGTGGCTATTGTAAACATAGGCCCAGGTATAGCCTGAGCACTGGCGTAAGCCGTTAAAAATTGATCATCACTTAACGTTGGCACACCCGCTTGAAGTACTGGCAACACAACATGCCCGCCACCAAATACCATAGCACCAGCTTGGTAAAAAGGCGCAAATAACGCAAATTCTTGCCCTATTGGAATAAAGCTAACTCCAAGCAGTAGCGCAAATAAACTAAGTGCAACCCAGTTAACTTTCCCCTGATCACTGCTAGTTTGCTGTGATAAATCACTTAATTTTAAGAGTGGCCAGATAGCGCCGACTGCGGCTGCAATAAGTAAAATAATAATTTGTGTACCTAACATCGGCAGTAGAACAAGAGCTAGGGTGCTTATAACTGCAATTAGCTTAAGGATTAGGTTGCTGCAAAAGCTTTTGGCCATACTAAGGGTCGCATCGGCAACAATCACTACAGCAAAGAGCTTCAATCCGGTGATCACAGCAAAATAAACGGCGTCAAATTGGTGAGCACTAATAGCAAGCAGTGTCATTATTAAAAAAGAAGGCAAGGTAAAACCAATAAATGCGGTGATGCCACCGAGTACACCTGCACGCTCTACTCCAATTGCAAAGCTAACCTGACTAGAGCCAGGGCCAGGCAGAGCTTGGCTGAGGCTTATTAGCTGTGAATAGCGACTGATACTTAACCAGCGCAGCGAATCAACAAAGTGATGTTTAAAGTAACCTAAATGGGCGGCAGGGCCGCCAAAACTCATGCAGCCAAGCAAAAAAAACTGCCTAAAAATCGCAATTAACATAGTGGCCATCGCCTTTTTGATAAATCATTAAAGTGTCACAAATAAGTATGACATTTTTATGAAACGCTATCATTAGTCCGTATGAAGTAAGTAATAATACGTGTTTTACGTTACTCTTCATTTTTGGTTCATACAAATGTTTGCATAATTGCAATAATAAATTCTAAATGAATAGGAAATTACCATGATGTTAACCAAATCACTTTTAAGTGTCACTGTCGTTGCCGTATTACTTTCTGGCTGTGAAATGAATAACACGGGTAAAGGCGCCGCTATTGGTGCTGCAGCAGGGGGAATTTTAGGTAAAGCTACAGGTAACCACAAAGATAAACGTATTTTTATTGGTGCAGCTATTGGTGCGCTAGCGGGTGCAGCTGTAGGTGATTACATGGATAAACAAGAAGCTGCTTTTCGTGATGAACTAGCAGGTTCGGGAGTTGAAGTGGTACGTGAAGGTGATAACTTACGCTTAGTGATGCCCTCTAATATTACGTTTGCGACTGATCAATCTTATATTTCATCGGGCTTTCATGACACTCTAAATGCGATAGCAAATGTAATGAATAAATACGAAAAAACCTACTTAAGTGTTGAAGGTCACACCGACAGCACGGGCAAAGATAGTTACAACATGACTCTTTCAGAGCAGCGTGCACAAAGTGTAAAAAATTACTTGGTAAACCAACAAATTATGGCTGCACGAGTAAGCACGAGCGGCTTTGGTGAATCACGCCCAATTGCCACTAACGATACCGCGAATGGTCGTGCGCAAAACCGCCGCGTCGAAATTCAAATAGTGCCTAATACACAAGGTTAATAGCTAAAACCGCGCAAATGCGTGGTTTTGTATATTTTAATGGCACTTTTGCCTGCGTTAGCTGTCACAAATAGTTCTTCGATAAGGACATATTTATGGCAGCGTGGCGCACGGCAATTATTTTATCAATATGTTTACACGGATTAGTTTTGCTTTTTGCTGCCACATTAAAAGCACCTGACATAAAACCACCGCAATCAATCCCCATTAAAGCGTATATGGTAAGTGTGCCAGCTAAAATTAAAGCAACACAACAAGTCCCTCAACAACGCGCTCATACAAATAAAAATACAGAAATTAAATCTATTGAGCCTATTAATGCAACCCAATCAAAACCACTAAATATTAATTATAAAAAAACAGAGAAAACGACTAAGCCGCTAAATACCATCACGAAAAATACTCAGCCTGTAATTTTAAAGCCTTATAAAAAGATCGATTTAAACAAAGGACTCAACAGTATTTTACAGCAACAAACTGGCTATTCTGATACTGCAAAGAGTGACCCTCAGAAAAAGCGTATTACAGTCCCAAAAGAGCATGCAGGCAAGGTAAAGCCACTATTAAAAATAGAGCAGCAAAATATGCAATTTACCACTTATCGACGAGGTGATAGCTGTTTTAGAAAGGTATCCGTTGGTGCAGGGGTTATGCCAAAAAATGACTTGCCCGAAAGTTATATAGCTGGTGTAAAGTGCGATAAAACTAAGCTAACTGAGGCTTACGATACCGCAATGAATAAATGGCTTAAAAAGAAGTAGCAACTAAAATGCAATCAATCTAAATTAAACTGTAATTCACATAGTTTTTGATACAAAGGGTTACTTGCCATTAATTGCTGATGAGTGCCTATAGCTTTTATTTCGCCATTTTCCATTACCACAATCATATCGGCATGTTTTACCGTGGCCAGTCTATGGGCAATAATCAGCGTTGTTCTATTTTGCATTAAGTGTTCAAGTGCGGCCTGAACATGATGCTCGCTTTGCGCATCAAGCGCGCTGGTAGCCTCATCAAGTAGCAGTATTTCTGGGTCTTTTAAAATGGCGCGAGCAAGAACAATACGCTGCTTTTGCCCACCCGATAGCCTTACACCTTGTTCACCTAAGAAGCTGTTATAGCCTTGTGGTAACTGTTTTATAAATTCATCAGCATGGGCATGTTTGGCGGCCGTATAAACTTGCTCGTCACTGGCGCTTGGGTTTCCATAGCGAATGTTATGCATAACATCAGCGCTAAATAAAATCGGGTTTTGTGCCACCATACCCATTTTGTTACGCAAGGTATTTAATGACAACTGTTTAATATTTATATTATGAAACTTAATCGCTCCGCTGGCAGGGTCATAAAAACGCTGTAACAGTTCAAACAAGGTGGTTTTACCGGCACCTGAAGGGCCAACAATAGCCACGGTTTTTCCTGTTTCAATATTTAGGCTGATATTATTTAATGCGCTTACATCAGGGCGAGAAGGGTAATTAAAACTAATACCTTCAAGTGAAATTGCACTATTACTGGTAGTTGTATGCAACTGATCATCTTGTGGAATTTCGGGATTTTGTATTTTACTTTCAACCGCAAGTAGCTCGAGTAACCTTGCTGCTGCTCCTGCGGCGCGTTGTAATTCACCGTAAACCTCTGCGACGGTGGCAACCGACATGGCCACCATAATGGCATAAAATACAAACGCGCCAAGTTCACCGCCCGTCATAGTGCCTGCGAGCACATCACTACCGCCTACCCAGAGCATGGCACTAATAGCGCTAAAGGTAAGAAAAATAACTGCTGCAATTAAAAACGAACGTTGTTTAATGCGGCTTTTGGCAACGTTAAAGGCCTTTTCGGTTTCATTAGCAAAAGCAGATTGCTCTTGCTGTTCATGGCTATAACTCTGTACCACTTTTATATTTTGAATGATCTCACCCGCGTAGGTGCTGATATCTGCAATCGCATCTTGGCTAGAACTTGCTAGTTTGCGTACTTTTTTTCCAAAAACCAACATAGGCACCAGTACTAAAGGGACGCAGGCAACCACCACTAAGGTAAGCTTTAAATTAGTTACAAGCAGCATAATTAAACCACCGACTAACATTAGCGCGCTTCGCAGCGCCATAGAAAATGATGAGCCGATAATAGATTGTAATAAGGTAGTGTCGGTGGTGAGTCGCGACATCAGCTCGCCGCTGCGATTTTCTTCAAAGTAACTCGGATGCAAAGTAACAATACGATTGAATACAGCTTTTCGAATGTCATTACTGACTCGCTCGCCAATCCACGACATTAAATAAAATCGGCTGAATGTACCCACTGCCAATAAACTGATCAAGCCAATTAATACCAAAACAGCTTGTTGTAATTGCGCTTGCGAGCCGGCAATAAAGCCATGATCAATCACAAACTTAACGCCTTGGCCTAGCGATAAATTAACTCCTGCGGTGGCAAGTAATGCTACTAGAGCCCCTAAAACCACCCATTTATAAGGCTTAATAAAATTGAATATAGGCAATAAAGCGCTAAAGGCGGCTTTATCTGAAGCAGGCTTGTCTGTAGGCATAGTAGATTCTTATTGATGATTAAGGTATAGATATGGCATCAATAGATTAAAAATCAATAGTATTAAAAATCATCAATAGGGAAAAATTATGACAACTAAACAGATAACAGGCGAGTTTACCGTTACATTAGCGCCTATAGAAGGGTATGCACATGGACAGCAAGGCGTTAATTTAGGTCGGATGTCGATTGATAAAAAATTTACTGGCAGCTTAACGGCAACTAGCCAAGGCGAAATGCTTAGCGCCATGACTCCCACCCAAGGCAGCGCTGGTTATGTTGCAATAGAGCAAGTGATAGGCGAGCTTGAGGGCAAGAAAGGCAGTTTTGTACTGCAGCATTTTGGTATTATGGACAAAGGCCAAGACAGCTTAAGTTTAAAAGTGGTGCCCGACTCAGGCACTGATGAGCTAGCAGGACTAACTGGCAGTATGAAAATACGGATTGAGCAAGGTATTCATCATTACGATTTTGAATACAGCCTATAAAGCAGGTATTTGTAATGCAAAAAGTAATCGAATTCAGAAAGTCCCGTTTTTTGGGTGGGGTAGATATAGTCGACTAAATGATCGCATACAGGAATTAAGCCAAGACGGTTGGAAAGTAATAAACGCAGTGCCATTGACAGGCTTTTATGGGCAGGTGCATGGTTATGCATTACTAATTGAAAATGAAGAAATATAAGGGTTACTAATGGCGTTATCATTATGGTTGAGCTTAGCACTGGTGTGCATGATGGGGGCAATGTCGCCTGGGCCCAGTTTAGCTGTGGTATTAAAACATAGCTTAAGCGGTGGCATGAAAAATGGCATGCTGGCAGCATTAAGCCATGGTTTTGGAGTGGGCTTATATGCCGCAGCTTCACTGTTGGGATTAGGTGCATTGATGTTGCAATTTCCTACTGTGTACCAATTTTTAGTGTATTTAGGGGCAGCCTATTTAGCGTATTTAGGTTTGAAAATACTATTTTCAAAACCCAGCGACAGCGAGCTACATATTCAGCAAAGCGACGTGAGCAGTTCTAAGGCGTTACAAGATGGCTTTGCCATTGCATTTTTAAACCCTAAGCTAGCAATTTTCTTTCTGGCATTATTTTCACAATTTATTGACCCAGAGAATCTTACTCTAAGTATTGGCGTTGTTATGTGCTTAACGGTTTTCGTGATAGATACCGGCTGGTATTTATTGGTAGCCTTACTCACTGAGGTGTCTAAAAGGCGCTTTGGTTTTACTAAACAAAATATATGGTTAGATAGGCTGTTAGGTGCGGTATTTATTGCGCTGGCAATTAAAGTGGTTATTGGATTGTAACTATCAAGGTGGTTGAATTGTGTACAAATTATAATTAATGTAACTTAAAAATACTATAATTTAAAAGTAATAAAACGATGTCTAATATAACTTTAAAAAGTGCCACTTTTGATAACAAGGTAAAACAGTACTGGATGTGCTTAGCTGCAATATTTAGCCTTTTTCCAGTTGTAACTATTGTGCTTTTACCCGTTGTATTACTTTTAGTGTGGCTAGTCGCAAGTAGAGTATTAGCCGCTATGTCGGCCGATTTACTAGAGCGCAAGCTAGTGGTTAAACGCGGTATTTTATTTAAAGAAGAAAAATCGATTCCACTAGAAAAAATCACTGATGTCGGGTTGAGTCAGGGGCCGCTAATGCGCATGTTTGGCTTATACCGTTTAAGTTTTGAAACAGCAGGACAGTCGGGACATGGTGCGTTGGTATCGTTACTTGGGGTAGTTGATGCCAGTGAATTTCGTGAAGCCATTTTAACGCAAAAAGATAACCTCACTGCAGAACAACCCGTTCAAGCAAAACAAGACGAGCCACCAAGCCAAGTCGAACTGATTCGCTCATTGACCTACAGTGTAAAAAATATCGAGCAAATGTTAGTTACTTTATTGGATGAGAAAAAGTAACCAACAGCTCTCTTTGAAAATAGGTTATTTTTATTAAACCAATCTAAGGAAGTTATGAGCCTTAGATTGGTTTTCTCGTGTTTAGAGTAATTTACCCTTGTATTTCAGGCTGACCTGCTAGCATACGTAATTCTTTGCTGCGCTCGGTTTGCATTTCGTAAGAGGTTGTTTTTATGCTGCTTACATAATTCCACTTAGCGCTTGCTTGTTCTTGAGTGAAGGTAACTGTTAGATAACCTCGGTCAGCCAAATTGCTATAAGCCAAGTCGTTTACAAGTAAAGCAAGAACTTGCTCCATTTGAACTGTAACTTCAGGGCCCTGTGTATTTAGTGCTAAGTATTTTTCAAGACCTGGCGAAGACACTGAAGAGGTGGCAAACTCAACTCCCGCATTTTGTGATGCGGCTATTGGATTGCTCGCATCAGTTTTTAATTGCCCAGCCCAACCATTGTGAGTATCGCCGGCTAACACCACTAAGTTTTTTTGTGCAGCAATAGCTGTACCAAGCAGTACCTCACGCTCATAGGCGTAGCCGTCCCAGGCATCTAAATTGTAAGGTGCGGTGGTATCAACACGCGCACGCTCTGCATCAGTTACTGTTGGATCACCAGCTAGAATACGGCCTTTAATTTGTGCCAGCTCAGCAAATAATGCTGATGCTTGAGCAAGCAGGGCGCCAGTGTCAGCACCATTTGCTTGGCTTACTTGTAGGCTCACTAAAAGCTGTAGTACTTCAAACGGCAGGTGCATCTTGGTCATTAACACTTGTTGGCCAAGTACTTGCCATTTTGAGTTTGAGGTTGTCATACCATCGGTGAGCCAGGTTAGTTGTTCACTACCCAGTAATGCGCGTGTGGGCGAACTAACAGCACTAACAAAATCGCTTTGTCCTTGTGCGCTAGTTAAATCAAAATCAGCATAGTTGAGTTGTTCATCACGAGCGAGCACACGGGTATCTAGCATGTATAGCGACACTAAATTACCAAATTCAAAACGGCGATAAATACGTTCTTTATCGGCTACATTACGTATAGGCATCCATTCAAAGTAGGCTTGTAGGGCATGTAGTTTACGCGCGCTAAATTCACCTTCACCATCATTATGGTTTTCTGCACCTTCACGCCAAGTATCATTAGTAACCTCATGGTCGTCCCATACTGTTATAAAGGCGCAATTGCTGTGAGCTGCTTGTAAATTGCTATCGGTGCGGTAGTGGGCATAGCGTTTACGATAGTCAGTTAAGCTAATAATTTCATTGCTGTTATCTTCAGGTAGTAAGCGACCTAAGCTAGTTGCGTCTTCAGTAGCGTAGCCATTATTTCCATATTCGTATATGTAATCGCCTAAATGGAGTACCGCATCTAAGTCAGGTTGCTTTGCTATTTCACCATAAACATGAAAAAAGCCAGCAGGGTAATTAGCGCACGACACAACTGCCAGCTTTACTTGATCAATATTGCCTGTTGGTAATGTTTTACCTGTGCCAATAGGAGAGGTTTTACCATTTGATTTAAAGCGGTAGTAATACGTTGTGTTGGGATCAAGGCCTTGTAAGTCAATTTTGAGAGTAAAGTCTGTGGCTGCACTTATATAGGCTTCACCATCGTGACTAATAGAGGTGAAATTTTCATCTGTCGCAGCTTGCCATTGCACTTTAATACGGCTGGTTGCTGGATCTTTTGGTGTAACGCGAGTCCATAAAATTAAGCTATCTGCTAGTGGGTCGCCACTAGCAACGCCATGGTTAAAACTAACGTCAATAAAATTATCATCTTCATCATCAAACCGACAACCCGTTAACCCTAACGATAAGACTGCGACCCCAAATCCTGCTGCCGAGGCTTTTAAAAAAGTTCTTCGTGTAAGCGTCATTGCTTTGTACCTATAAAGTATAAAAAGCAAATCGTACCACATTAAGGTTACTTTTTTGTTAAAAATTAGAATGTATTCAACACTTTCGTTGCATCACAGGTGATAACTGTCACATTTCTGTAACCTACTCGAGTCAGTGCCTCAGCACTTAATGTTGCACGCGCGCCACTAGCGCAATGTAAATAAATAGGACGGGCCGCGTCTTTTTCTATTTCCATAAGTTTCATTTCAAGTAACCCGCGTGGAATGTTAATTGCGCCAGTAGCTGCTTTGGTGGCATGTTCAGCGGGTTCACGCACATCAATCAGTAAGCCTTTATTTTGCTCAAGTTCTTTCTTTGCTTGTTCGGCATCAATACGGCGCTGATTAGGAGTAATTATTTTTAGTAAATCGGGAATGGGTGTAAGCATGGTGTTTATTCCTTAAAGCCAAGTTTGCGTAATAAAGTGATCATTGGGCACCAGCTAGTAAAAGCTGATTGAATTAAATTTACTGCGATAAAAGCTGTAAAGTAAATCCACTTAGGATCGTGATAAGTTTGCAATAAAAGCGACACAATAATCATTATGCCAGCGATTAGTCTGAGTGCATTGTTTAGTTTCATTATAGTAGGCCAGTTATTTAATTCAGTACAGCTACTATATTAGATATATCTATATTAGTAAAATCTAATATTAGACTTTTCTAACCTAACGTCTTATACTCAGGCTCTATTTTAGAATAAGAGCATAGTATGAATATTGACTTTACTGCCATGGCCGGCAATGTAGAACAAGCTGAGCAGCTATTAAAAATTTTAGCCAATAAAAATCGCTTAATGATTTTATGTTCTTTGCAAGACTCCGAGATGAGCGTGTCTCAGCTTAATGAAGCCGTGCCATTAGCGCAGTCTGCGTTATCACAGCATTTAGCAGCGCTGCGTAAAGCAAATATTGTAGCTACGCGCCGCGAGAGCCAAACAATTTATTATCGTGTCATTGATGAAAATGCAGTCGTTCTGCTTGGTACCTTGTATGGGTTATTTTGTAAGGGCTAAGTGCGATGAGCTTAATAGACAATGCGGTAAAAAGTAGTTTAAGTGGTCGCATTCCGATTATTATTTTTGTGATGTCTTTGTTACTTGGGGTATTTGCACTAAATCAGACACCTCGAGAAGAAGAGCCACAAATTACTGTGCCCATGCTCGATATTTATGTATCTGCACCTAACGTTGAGGCGCCTGAAGTCGCTAGGTTAGTAACTCAACCGCTCGAAAAGTTACTGGCCCAGTTGGTGGGAGTTGAGCATATTTACTCAACCACACAAACTAACAGTACAGTGGTTACGCTGCGTTTTGAAGTAGGGCACAACCGCGAACAAGCTATTTTAGATACCTACGCAAAACTAAATAGTTATCAGCATACAATGGCATCGGTGATCAAAAGTTGGCAAATTCGCCCAATAGAAGTAGATGACGTGCCTATTGTGATGTTAGGTCTCTACAGTAAAGACCCGCAACTCTATGGTGATTATGAACTAACCCGTTTTGCTAACGAAATTGCTAATAGTTTACAACGCATTGAGCATACCAGTGAAGTTAAAGTAATTTCGGGGCGTACACGTACTCTTACCATCAATTTAAATGCCAGCGCACTGGCTGCCCATCAAACCACGGTAAACGATGTTTTTTACGCATTAAATGTATCAAACCAACTCACCCAAGTGGGAAATGTGGTTGATAATCAGCAGCAAATTGCTATTCAGGCAGGTGATGTACTAAGAACACAATCAGCGGTAGAGCAATTAGTTGTTAATGTGGTTAATGGTAAAAGTGTTTACTTGATGGACATTGCAACAGTAAGCGATGGCCCTGGTGAAACTGAGCATTACCAATGGTTAGCACAATCTACTGATCAGCAGCAGTTGCCTATGGTTACTTTAAGCGTAGCCAAGCAAACAGGGACTAATGCGGTTGCTGTTGCAAATGATGTTCATACCATGATGAATGAACTTACAAATACCTTATTACCACCAGAAGTTAGCTATACAGTACTCAGAGATTATGGCCAAACTGCGAATGAAAAAGTAAATAACCTCACATCAAGTTTAGTGTTTGCAGTGTTTACTGTGGTGATATTTGTTGGCGTGTTTTTAGGTTGGCGCCCTGCCGTAGTGGTTGGGCTGGCGGTTCCTATTTGTTATGGCATTACACTCTCATTAGATTTTGCATTTGGTTACACCATTAACCGGGTGACCTTATTTGCGCTTATTTTATCATTAGGCTTACTGGTAGACGACCCAATCACGGGTATTGATAATATTAGTCGCTTTATAAATAACAAAGGCGATAAAAAACAGCATGTTGTTGGCGCAATGAGCGAAATTCGAAATGCCTTGCTTATGTCGACACTCACTATAATGGTGGCGTTTATTCCACTGGCGTTTATTACCGGCATGATGGGGCCATACATGGCACCTATGGCGTTCAACGTGCCCATTAGTGTGATGGTATCTACTTTGGTTGCCTTTTTTGTCACCCCATGGTTGGCAATGAAATTGCTTAAACCAAACACCCTAGAACAACCTGAGCTTGAGCCTAAAGCGGGTTTATACCAACGATTACTCAGTCCATTACTTGCCTCAAAAGTGCGAGCTAAATGGGTGCTATGGATAACATTAGGATTGTTTATTATCAGTGCCATGTTACCCGTGATGCGCTTGGTACCATTAAAACTCCTGCCCTTTGATAACAAAAATGAGCTGCAAGTACTTATAGATATGCCAGAGGGTACTAATCTAGAGAGCACAGCTGCTTTTACTAAGCAAATTCAAACCCTCACGTGGCAGTTAAATGAAGTAAGTGAAATAGCCGCATATATTGGGCAGCCCTCCAGCATGGATTTTAATGGCATGGTGCGTGGTTATTATCGCCGTGAAGCTGCTAACTTAGCAGAGCTCAGAGTATTGCTGGTGGATAAATCAGCACGAGATCATCAATCCCATGGGGTGGTTATGCGGTTACGCGAACAACTTGCTCCTTTAGCAAAAAATGGCATTGTTATTAAAGTGGTTGAGGTACCACCTGGGCCACCGGTGTTGAGCACTTTAGTCGCTGAAGTGTATCGTGATCCCTTTGTTGATAAGCATACCCATAGGCAGGCTGCTCAACATGTTGCAGCACGTTTACGCCAAGAGCCTCATGTTGTTGAGGTTGATACCTCTTTGGTTGCTCCTGCGCCATTACAGCGCTTTATTACAGATAAATCCAAAGCTGCGCTCAGTGCTATTACTACCCAAAATATTGCACAAACACTCAGTATTGCTTCGCAGGGGCAACAGGTTGGAGTGTTGTACGTAAGCGATGAAACTCAGCCAGTCCCTATACAATTACAATTGCCTTATAGCGAACGTAATCAGCTTTCACAATTACTTGCGCTGCAAGTAAGAGGGGATAGGGACTTAGCTAAAACCAGTAATGAGTTAGGTATAACAAGTGCACCAAGGCCTTTAGTATCGCTTTCAGAGCTGGGAGAGTTTAAATCATTAAACGTAGCCGACACACTAATGCGTAAAGATCAGCGTGACGTTATTTATGTGATGGCGGAACTAAATGGACGCACGCCTGCAGAGATTATTGCGGATGTAAATGCCGATTTAAACGCAAGTGATCATGGGTTTGAAAAAAGCGTGTGGTTAACACGGCACTTTTTTAATAATGGCGGAACCGCGCCATGGCAATTACCGCAAGGAACTGATGTTAACTTTAGTGGTGAAGGTGAGTGGCGTATCACCATTGATGTGTTCAGGGATATGGGCATTGCTTTTGCCTTTGCGCTCAGTGCTATATTTATTATTTTACGTATTCAAACTCAATCTGTTAGTTTGTCGCTGATTATTATGTCGGCCATTCCATTAACAGTGATTGGTATTATGCCTGGATTTTGGTTACTCAATCAATTTGGTGAACGCACCATAGCAGGGGCTCCTGAGCCAGTATTATTTACCGCTACTGCGATGATAGGCATGATTGCCTTAGCAGGTATTGTAGTACGTAATTCACTTATTTTAGTCGAATTCATTAACCAAGCACGCGCTCAGGGGATGGCAATAAAAGAGGCACTTATTGCTGCAGGGTCGGTACGAATGCGCCCAGTATTATTAACCGCCGGAACTACTTTATTAGGTAACTTAGTGATCACACTTGACCCAGTATTTAGCGGATTAGCCATAGCAATTATTTTTGGCATCGTGGCGTCTACCGTGTTTTCGTTGTTTGTTGTACCGCTTGTTTATTATTTAGTGTTTACAAACCCAGAGGAAGAAGCACATGCAGGGTAAATCAAAAGTTTTAGGTGCAATCAGTGCATTGGTTGTGGTTATTGTAGCAGTGCTATACATGGCCGGTAGCTTTAGTAATAAACAACCTGCAGGGTTAAAAGAGATTTCAGTTACTCAATATCAAGGTGAGGTGGTCACTGTTGAGCTGCAAACTATTTCGCGAACAGAGCATGTACCAGGGAGTGTAATTGCGAAACAAAACACCCAAATTTCGTCAAATGTAATGGCACAAGTAAAGCAATTTAAAGTGCGCGCCGGTGATAAGGTTAGCAAAGGTGACTTATTAATCACCCTAAAGCAAGATGACTTTAAAGCGATGCTGGCACAAAGTGAGGCAAATATTAATGCGGTGCAAGCCTCATTAAACCAAGCTAAAAAGCAACTTACTAGAGTAACTGAGTTACAGGCAAAAGGGTTAGTACCCGTGAGTGAGCTTGATGATGCTAAAGCAAAATTTGATAACTTAACTGCCAATTTAGCTGGAGCAAAGCAGCAGCAAACCCAGGCGCAGGTATCACTTAACTACACGCAAATTAAAGCCCCTATATCTGGTGTCGTTGTTGAACGTTTAGCTGAACCTGGCGATACAGCCACACCTGGTATACCGTTGTTAACGCTTTATAATCCAAAGCAACTTCAACTTGCTTTTAATGTACGAGAGCAACAAGCAGTAAAGCTTAAGTTAGGCGATCGTTTAAACGTGAGTTTACCTTCGCTCAACCTAACAACGGTTGCAAATATCAGTGAAATTGTACCAGTCGTTGATAACGCTGCACGTAGCTTACTGATCCGGCTAGAAATTGAGCCACAGTCAGGAATGATCCCTGGGTTATATGCACAATTGCATTTACCGTTTGAAAACACCCAAGGTGTGCTTGTTAACCCTAATTGGATACATGACTTTGGACAGCTCAGTATGATGTATGTCATTAACGCTGACAAAATTGAGCGTCGTTTTGTGCGCTTAGGTGAGCAGATTGATAATCAGCAACATATTATTACGGGCCTTAAAGCTGGCGATAAAATAGCAGTGGATTATCAACCAATAACTGAATAACCAGAGTTCAGGTTAAATAAAAGTGGCTATTTCATCCAGCGACTTTTTATCAAGTGCATGCAGTGGTACCGTTGCATGCTCATCGGGGTAGCCTGCAATTAATAGCATGTAAGGGCGCTCGTTATCTTTGTCGCGACCACAAATATCGGTTAAAAAGCTCATTGGTTTTGGCGTGTGGGTCAAGGTTGCAAGGCCTGCTCGGTGTAGTGCTTGAATTAAAAAACCAGTGGCCAGCCCTACTGATTCATGCACATAGTAATTGGTGTTTTTATCGTCCGTATTTACACCTCCCTTTTTTTGACTAAACACTGCAATCAACCATGGTGCGTGCTCTAAATAGGGTTTATTAGCATCGGTGCCTAATGGTTTTAATGCATCAAGCCATTCTTCGCCTGCGCGACCTTCATAAAATGAGCGTTCTAATTTCTCGGCTGCTTCACGAATTTGCTTTTTAACATCTGCGCTATTAATGGCCACAAAATGCCAAGGCTGGTGGTTTGCGCCACTAGGTGCTGTACCTGCTGCTTTTATACAGGTTTCGATTATTTCTTTTGGCACCTGGCGGTTACTAAAGCTGCGAATACTATGGCGGCGTTGGCTAGTTTGTAAAAACTCATTCGCTCGCTCGAGCATTTCCTCTGGCGGGTATTCTATAAAATCGGTTAATGGTTGGCTTTTGTGATCTTGCATGGCTGTTCGCTTCTTATTTTTAGAGTGTTTGGTTTTTATACCGATAGGCTCATTTCTACGCAAGTGTTATTAAGCTTATTCAATCATAAAAATAAACTGGCAGTAAAAAAATTTTAGCAAAAACAAATTTGAGTAGCAGTAAGATCTCAATGAAACGAGAAAGGGCCTTGCGGCCCTTAGTGTTGCAGCAAGTAACACATTTTTTATAGGTTAAAGTCTACAGCGTAGGCTACATAGGCTTTTACATCAGAGCCGTCCATGTCGTTATCTGATAGACCAAAAGTAAAACCATCTTTAGACACAGATACACCATAATCAATAATATTGTCATCACCGATGAAATCGCCTGAGTAATGCCCTATGTGTAGCGCCATTTCTGTGCCATCGCTACCAACAGCGAAGCTGTAATCGGCATTTAGATACAATGAATCACCAAAATCAGTACCGTCACCATTGGCAGCAGAAGTTGCAAGTACGGCTGCGCCAAATGTAAAACCTTGCACACTAATGCTACCGTAAACTTCAGAAAAATCTGCATCGGCACCTGATGCCGCATCTGGGTACGCGTAATAAATATAACCTACGTCATAACTCACGCTTTCATTAATTGCGCCGCCAAAACCTGCGTATAAGTCTAGCTCGTAGGTCATTTCATCGGCCCAAGACGCATTTGACGCCCAAGTACCCGCATAAAAGCCAGATTCATTAGCGTAATCAATACCGCCAGATACAGCTGCATCGCCCCCAGTTTGCTCTTGTCCGCGCCATAAGTAGTTAGAAGTGGCTGCTGCATTTGCTGTTACTTCAGCACATGCAGTAGTTGATGTCATTCCTGTTAATGCCAATGCACTGATCAATATTGTTTTTTGTAGTTTTAGCATGTCTTATTTCCCATTGTATGATTTTGCACGCCAAGGCTTTTTATTATGAATGACTACAACCTTTTGTTTGGCGGCATTTTATTATGTTACTAATGGGGTATTTGCACTGTGTGTGCCAAATTAAACTTATTTGTTTATAAATTATTTTTATTATTTAAAACAATGTATTGAAAATAATATGAGGTAGGTATACAAAAGTGATTATTTTAAAGGTTCACTTTGCTGGTGCAAAAAGTAGCCTAGCTGCACCATCAAAGCGCTGCTAGGCCATTTGGGTTTGCTTGTTGATTAATTAACCAAATATGGTACGCATTAGGGTAATTGTTTCGTTTACGCCACGACCTTTCTGTACTTCGCTAATAATGGAGTCACGTTTAGCACGAATATGTTCTGGGATATCATCAGCAGCAAGAGCGCGGTCCACTAAAATCTCAGCAGATTCTTTACCTCGGCGTGGCGCTTTACTGCTGCTAGAAGTGCTACGTGTAGGTTTATTAAGTAGCTTAATGTAGTTAGAGTTATCAGCAGTGTTAGTATCTGCATAGTAAAAAAAGCAAGGTATAAGCGCTTTAATATCTACTAATTGGGTTTCTAGTTCATTACCAGCGTTGGCCATTTTAAACCATGACATAGCGTGAATACTTTGTACTACATCTTGCCAATAACGCTCAAAGTCGCGGTTATTTAATTTGGTGATACCTAAAGCTGAGCAAAGTGCATCTAAGCGGCTATTGCTTATTGGTGTAAATACATCAGGGCGGCGCATTGCTAATAAGCGGGTGGCAGGTGCCAGTGTTGGTTTTTCATCACTACCATTAAATGCACTCAAGTAAGCAACTACAAATTGCTGATAATCAGTTTGGGCTACATCACCCTCAAGTGGAATGTTGCTAAGCGCATCGTCGAAGGCACCTGGCAGGTCAGCCAGCATCTGGTGAAAACCTTTGGCGCTTTTGGTAGAGGCAAACCATTCTACATCAAAGTTATAAGTACTCGGATCGAGTGATGCCATATGCTTACCGCTAAAAGCGAGTAAGTCTTCAGGGATCATATCTTTTAACGATTTTTCACGTAGGCCTGCAATATAAGTAGTTAAACGTAACTGCTCATCAAGTGCCACCAGTTCTTTATGTTGCTCTACAAACATACTCACTACTGGCCAAGGCGCTACCCGTAATGTTTTTAATTGTAAAAAGCTAATGGCTGAAATAAGTTGGTCATGCAGCTTTTTTAATAATGGTAATTGTGGGGTTTCGAGTAAGTCATAATTAATGCGGTCGCGGCTTGCGCTTAATAGCTCGTAACACCAACCTAAAAAGTCTTCTGGATGGTTTTCCACTTTCACAGCCATCAGGTTTAGGCTTAGCTCTGAAGATTGCTTCAGAATGTTTTGGTAAATTTGACTTTCTTGCTCGCCTAATGCCATTTTTGACGGTGAAATTAGCAGTTTCTTCATGCCTTGTAGACTCTCCGGTTAGATATACTTTTTAGTCGCTTTATTTTAGCTTATTTAGGCTAAATACAACAGGGGCGCGCATCATACCGAACAATTAAAGGAATGTAATCAGAAGCGTGAATCTTTAAGTTTATTAAAGTGAGTCTTTAAAACCTAATTTAGAAAGAGGATAGCTATGGTTAATACATTTTTATTTGTTTAACAATGCTTTTCGCGCTAACTCTCGCTATGATAAGAGCATTATTTGCACGTTTGAAAGGATGATCATGAAGACCTTATTTAAAGTTATTGGTGTTATATTATTGGTATGCATAGCACTAATTGTTGCTGCACCTTTTTTAATTCCAACTGATACCATTTTTAATAAAGTGTCTGAGCAGGTTGAAAAAACAACCGGGCGCACATTAACCATAAAGGGAGATAAAACCCTCAGTGTATTTCCTGCATTAAAGCTGGAGCTTAATGATGTGCATTTTGCCAATATGCCGAGCGGCTCTCGCGCTGATATGGCAAGTATGCAGCAGCTTGCAGTTCATATTCCGTGGCTTTCATTACTCGGTGGCGAGTTAAAACTAGAAAAGTTTGTTATTAATGAGCCTGATATCTTGCTAGAAACCGATAAAAGCGGCGAAGCTAACTGGCAGTTATTTGATGCAGTGGCTAAACAGCCAGAGCAACAAACTCAAGCGGGAGAGGCAGTCAAACTACCTGAAAACTTTGATATTCAATTAGGTGAAGTCGCTATTTATGGCGGGTCGTTTACATATTTAGATGGTCAAACGGGTGCTAAACAACAAATTAGCGATTTAGAACTGGCTATATTACTGCCTTCACTGCGCAAACAGCTCGAAGTAACCGGTGCTATTACTTATATGCAAGAGCGATTTGAGCTTGATGTAAAACTTGATACTCCAGCAAAAGCGATTGAAGGCGCCACATTTAATGTAAAGCAAAAACTTAACTCACGTTTAGTAGATTTAACGTTTGATGGCAGCATAGCCAAACAAGGCCAAGATATTAATGGATTATTAGCACTTAACGGTGATTCAGTTAAAAATATTGCTAACTGGCAAGGGGTTGACTTAAACGCTAAAGACAATGCGTTTAATGCCTTTAGTATCAATGCCCAAATGCACCTGCTCGGTGAAGAGTTTAACCTAACTGAATTAGTTGCAACGCTCGATGCACTCGAGATTAAAGGTAAAAGTAAGGTGAATCTAGGCAGTCGTTTAGCGGTTAATGCTGATATTGACTTAGGCATGCTTGATTTAAATCCTTACTTACCAGAAACCGTAGCTAAAAAAGAAGCCCCTGCAAAAGGCGAGTCAAAGCCTGCAGAACCGATTGTATGGGATGATACTAAAATTGATTTAAGTGGCTTAAGTGCATTAGATGCAAATATGATTGTTCGTTCAAGTGGTTTAAAAGCTAACGACATTAAACTCGGCGCTAACCAGTTCACTGTAGCACTTAAAAATAGCATTGCTAAATTAAGCTTAGATAGCTTTGCCGCTTATGAAGGAACAGGTACAGGGGGGGTTACTATCAATGCTCAAAATACCCCGTATAAAATAGCAACCAACTTCGACTTAGATAAAATAGAGGCACAGCCCTTACTTACTGATGCAGCCGGTTTTGATAAATTAATGGGTAAAGGCTCTTTAAACTGGAATCTAACCACAGCAGGGCAAAGCCAAAAAACGTTTATTAACGCGCTTAATGGTAAACTAGGGTTCAAGTTCGCTGATGGTGCAGTTAAGGGAGCAAACGTAGCAGAAATGGTGCGTAAGGGTAAAGAGCTAGTTAAAGGCAACTTTAATGCCGTGTCTGAGGGATTAGATACAGGATTTGAGGAATCTGAGAAAACAGATTTCTCTGCACTTTCTGGTAGTTTTAACTTTACCAATGGCGTAGGCAAAAATACTGATTTATCGTTGATCAGCCCTTTAATACGTATTTCAGGTGAAGGAGATGTTGATTTACCGCAAACTCTGGTTAATTACCGCCTAGTAACAGGTTTAGTTGATTCTATTGAAGGTCAAGGTACTACCGATGATAGCACTGGCTTTAAAATTCCCCTGAGGATAAAAGGCCCATTTCATGATGTTGGTATAAAATTAGATATAGGCAGTGCGGTTAAAGATGAAGCAAAAGAAAAAGCTAAAGACAAAATTAAAGACAAATTAAAAGGTTTGTTTGGCTAATTTTAATTACTGATATAAAACAAGGCATCGCTGAGATGCCTTGTTTGTTTTATAACCACCTGTAATTTAGATAAATAGCATAAAAAACCAGTTTCTAATTTAGCGTCCGCATTAAATTAATTAAAAAATAACCTACCACTCCCCTCTCAATGCTGATACAATTGCCCGCCCTTAAGAGACATCTAGTATGTTTTTTGAGTGGAATTCAATCGAAATGTCTTGATTTTAAACAAATTTAAGACAAGTTGTAATTACTACACCGGAGGTCATTAACATGATCCAAATGCAAACTCAGCTGGAAGTTGCTGATAACAGCGGCGCTCGCAAAGTGCAGTGTATAAAAGTCCTTGGTGGTTCACACCGTCGCTATGCAGCGATTGGCGATATCATTAAAGTTTCTGTAAAAGAAGCGATTCCTCGCGGTAAAGTGAAGAAAGGTGATGTTAAAAACGCGGTAGTTGTGCGTACCAAAAAAGGCGTTCGTCGTCCAGACGGTTCATTGATCCGTTTCGACAGCAATGCGGCTGTTATCTTAAATGATAACTTGCAGCCTATTGGTACTCGTATTTTCGGCCCTGTGACTCGCGAACTTCGTAATGAAAAGTTCATGAAAATCGTTTCACTAGCCCCAGAAGTACTGTAAGGAGTCTATCATGGCAGCAAAAATCCGTCGTGATGACGAAGTAATCGTACTAGCAGGTAAAGACAAAGGTAAGCGCGGTAAAGTGCTTTCAGTTGTAACCGAGTCTGGTCGAGTATTTGTCGAAGGCATTAACTTAATCAAGAAACACCAAAAGCCGGTTCCACAGTTGAACCAAGCTGGCGGTATTGTTGAGAAAGAAGCGTCTATCGACGTATCAAACGTTGCGATCTACAACTCGGAAACGAGCAAAGCAGATCGTGTAGGTTTCAAGATTGAAGATGGTAAGAAATTACGTATCTTTAAATCTACTGGTAAAACTATCTAATAGTTGGAGTAGAATGATGGCGAAACTGCATGAAGTATATAAAGACAAAGTAGTTGCTGAACTTCAAGAGAAGTTTGGTTTCAGCTCTGTCATGCAAGTCCCTCAGATCGAGAAGATCACATTAAATATGGGTGTGGGCGAAGCCTTAGCTGACAAGAAGATTTTAGATAACGCTGTTGCGGATCTAGAAGCTATCTCTGGTCAGAAACCTTTAATCACTAAAGCGCGCAAATCTGTTGCTGGCTTCAAAGTGCGTGAAGGTTACCCGATTGGTTGTAAAGTAACCCTACGCGGCGAGCGTATGTGGGACTTTTTTGAGCGTTTGGTTTCAATCGCTATCCCACGTATCCGTGACTTCCGTGGTGTAAGTGCTAAGTCTTTTGATGGACGTGGTAACTACAGCATGGGCGTACGTGAACAAATCATCTTCCCAGAAATTGATTATGATAAAGTAGACCGTGTACGCGGTATGGATATCACAATCACTACATCTGCGAAATCAGATGAGGAAGGCCGTGCGTTGTTAGAAGCGTTTAACTTCCCATTCAAGAAATAAGGGTAGGGTTATGGCAAAGAATTCTATGAAAGCGCGCGAAGCAAAGCGCACTAAACTAGTTGCTCAGTACGCTGAAAAGCGTGCAGCACTAAAAGCTATCATCAGTGATGTTAATACATCTGAAGATGATCGTTGGGACGCGGTACTTAAGCTACAAGCTTTACCTCGTGATTCTAGCCCTGCACGTCAACGTAATCGTTGTAACATTACGGGCCGCCCACATGGTTTCCTTCGCAAATTCGGCATGAGCCGTATTAAAGTTCGCGAAGCAGCTATGCGCGGTGAAATTCCTGGCCTTAAAAAGGCTAGCTGGTAATAGAATCATGGGAGTAAGACTATGAGCTTGCAAGATCCTATCGCGGATTTATTTACACGAATCCGTAACGGTCAGTCAGCGAAGAAAGTATCTGTAACGATGCCTAATTCGAAACTGAAAGTAGCAGTAGCTAATGTATTAAAAAATGAAGGTTACATCGCAGACTTCGCAGTAAGTGGTGATGTTAAACCTGAGCTTTCTATCGAGTTAAAGTACTTCGAAGGCAAAGCTGTTATTGAAAATATCCAGCGTGTAAGTCGCCCTGGTCTACGTATCTATAAGAGACGTGACGAATTACCGAAGGTAATGGGTGGTTTAGGTATCGCTATCGTATCAACTTCTAAAGGCCTAATGACAGACCGCGCAGCACGTAGTGCAGGCGTTGGTGGTGAAATCATTGGTTTTGTAGCTTAATCGGAGGGGAACTATGTCTCGCATAGCAAAGGCACCAATAAACGTTCCTGCCGGTGTAGAAGTTACATTAAAAGGCCAGGAAATCACAGTTAAAGGCAAAAACGGTGAACTTACTCGTACTATCAACAATGCTGTTGAAGTACAAGTTAACGACAACGTTATTACAACTTTACCTCGTGAAGGCGTAGCCAATGCATGGGCACAAGCAGGTACTGCTCGCGCTCTAATCAACAACATGGTTGTTGGTACGCATGAAGGTTACGAGAAGAAACTTCAGTTAGTAGGTGTTGGTTACCGTGCTGCAGCTAAGGGCAAAGTTTTAGACTTAACTCTTGGTTTCTCGCACCCAGTTAATTTCGCAGTTCCTGAAGGAATTACGATTGAAACTCCAAGCCAAACAGAAGTTCTAGTTAAGGGCGTAGACAAGCAGTTAGTTGGTCAAACAGCTGCTAACATTCGTGCATACCGTAAACCTGAGCCTTATAAAGGTAAAGGTGTTCGTTATTCAGATGAGAATGTACGCCGTAAAGAGGCTAAGAAGAAGTAAGGTAAGACGATGGATAAAAAAACAGCTCGTCTACGTCGTGCTAAACGCACTCGTAGAAATTATATTGAACAAGGCACAACGCGTCTTGTTATCCACCGCACGCCACGTCACATTTACGCTCAAGTTGTAAACGCTGAGGGTAATGTACTGGCTGCTGCTTCTACTGTTGAGAAAGCTATTAGCGAAACAGTTAAAGGCACAGGCAACGTTGCAGCTGCACAAGCAGTTGGTAAAGCGGTTGCTGAACGTGCGGCTGACAAAGGCATCGAAAAGATTGCTTTTGATCGCAGTGGCTTTAAATATCACGGCCGTGTGAAGGCGCTAGCTGATGCTGCGCGTGAAGCCGGTTTGCAATTCTAGGAGTAGACAATGGCTAACGTAGAAGCAAAGCAACAACAGCCTGATTTAGCTGAAAAGCTAATCGCGGTGAACCGTGTGTCTAAAGTAGTTAAAGGTGGTCGTATCTTTAGCTTTACTGCACTAACTGTAGTTGGTGATGGCGCAGGTAAAGTAGGTTTCGGTTATGGTAAAGCACGTGAAGTTCCAGCTGCTATTCAAAAAGCAATGGAAAAAGCACGTCGTAACATGATCAACGTAGACCTAAATGGCAACACATTACAGCATCCTGTTAAAGGACGTCATGCTGGCTCACAAGTGTTTATGAAACCAGCATCTGAAGGTACTGGTATCATTGCAGGTGGTGCTATGCGTGCAGTACTTGAAGTGACTGGTGTGCAGAACGTACTTTCTAAATGTTACGGTTCTACTAACCCGATCAACGTTGTACGTGCAACGATCTCAGCTCTTGAGAACATGAATTCTCCTCAGTCGATCGCTGCAAAACGTGGTCTTCGAGTAGATGAGATTTTGGGGTAAACCATGGCTAATAAAACTGTAAAAGTAACACAAGTAAAAAGCTCTATCGGTCGTTTACCGAAGCATAAAGCTACATTACGCGGTCTTGGTTTACGTCGTATCAATCACACTGTTGAGTTAGAAGACACAGCATGTGTGCGTGGTATGATCAACCAGGTTTATTACATGGTTAAGGTAGAGGGGTAATTCGATGCATTTGAATACACTTTCACCTGCTGCAGGTTCAAAAACTGCTCCAAAACGTGTTGGTCGTGGTATCGGTTCTGGTCTTGGTAAGACTGGTGGCCGTGGTCACAAAGGTCAAAAATCACGTTCTGGCGGTAAAGTACGCGTTGGTTTTGAGGGCGGTCAAATGCCTATGCAACGTCGTCTACCTAAGTTCGGTTTCACTTCTCGCAAATCTTTAGTATCTGCAGAAATTAACCTATACGAAATCGCTAAAGTTGAAGGCGATGTGGTAGACCTAAGCGCGTTACAAGCAGCTGGTCTAGTTAAAAAGAACGTTCAGTTCGTTAAAGTTGTTAAATCTGGCGAAGTTTCACGCGCTGTTACCGTTAAAGGCCTTAAGGCTTCTAAAGGTGCACGCGAAGCTATCGAAGCTGCCGGAGGCAAGGTAGAAGACTAAGGAAGTACTAATGGCTAAACCAGGTCAAGATACACAAAGTGCACAAGGTGGACTTTCGGAATTGAAGCGCCGATTACTCTTCGTATTGGGTGCTATCATAATTTACCGTCTAGGTTCATTTGTGCCGATCCCTGGGATTGACGCCGCTGTACTTGCCGATTTCTTCGAGCAACAAAAGGGCACCATTGTTGAGATGTTCAACATGTTTAGCGGTGGTGCGCTTGAGCGAGCTTCAGTGTTAGCACTGGGTATCATGCCGTATATCTCGGCTTCGATTATTACGCAACTATTAACGCATATGTATCCGCCGTTTATAGAGCTTAAGAAAGAAGGTGAGCAAGGGCGTAAAAAGATAAGCCAGTACACACGCTACGGCACGCTTGTGCTTGCTACTATCCAATCAATCGGTATTGCCACAAGCTTACCGGGCATGATGAACGGGTTAGTTGTTAACCCAGGTATGGGATTCTATTTCACCGCAGTGGTGAGTTTAGTAACCGGTACTATGTTCCTTATGTGGTTGGGCGAACAGATAACAGAACGTGGTATCGGTAACGGTATCTCAGTTCTAATATTTGTTGGTATTGTAGCTAACCTGCCGTCTGCTATTGGTTCGACAGCCGAAATGGCGCGCCAAGGTGATTTGAATGTTTTTGTACTGTTGATGGTTGCGGTTATAGTATTCGCTGTTACTTATCTTGTTGTATTCTTTGAACGTGGTCAACGACGTATTGTTGTTAACTACGCCAAACGACAACAAGGTCGTCAAGTATTTGCTGCTCAAAGCACGCATTTACCTCTGAAAGTAAATATGGCGGGTGTTATTCCACCAATCTTCGCTAGCAGTATAATTCTGTTCCCTGGTACAATTGCAAGCTGGTTCGGCCAGGGTGAAGGTCCGGTTGCTGATGTGCTACAAGCAATTGCTACAACGTTGACTCCAGGTCAGCCTTTGTATGCAATGGTTTTAGCTGCGGCTATCATCTTCTTCTGCTTTTTCTACACAGCGTTGGTTTTTAACCCGCGTGAAACAGCAGACAACCTGAAAAAATCTGGCGCATTTATCCCAGGTATTCGTCCAGGTGAGCAGACATCTAAATACATTGATAAAGTGATGACACGCCTGACATTGGCAGGTGCTTTGTATATAACCTTTATCTGTCTGGTGCCCGAATTCATGACTATGGCATGGCAAACGCCATTCTATTTCGGCGGTACATCAATTTTGATTATCGTTGTTGTAATCATGGACTTTATGGCACAAGTACAGACGCATCTGATGTCACATCAGTATGATTCTGTGCTGAAAAAAGCGAACCTTAAAGGCTACGGTCGATAAGGTCAGTTTACGGAGTTGAGCAATGAAAGTACGTGCTTCCGTTAAGAAAATATGCCGTAACTGTAAAGTTATTAAACGTGCTGGTGTAGTACGCGTAATTTGCAGTGAGCCTAAGCATAAGCAAAGGCAAGGCTAAGTAAACAGTCGTGCAGGCTGAGGTTTCTCGGCCTGTGTTTTTAGTTGTGATTTGGTCTTCGTTTGAGTATCCTTACGGGCTTTTCAAACAGATGATTACCAAATTCAAATATAGGAGATGTGTTAGTGGCCCGTATCGCTGGCATTAACGTCCCTGATCATAAACATGCAGTTATTGGTTTAACAGCTATTTATGGCATAGGTAAGACTCGCTCTAAGGCTATCTTAGAAGCGACTGGTATCGCCGAGACCACAAAAATCGGTGAACTTTCAGACGAAACACTTGACGTATTGCGTGAAGCAGTTGGCAAGTACACTGTAGAAGGTGACCTTCGTCGTGAAGTTACTTTGAATATCAAGCGCCTTATGGACCTTGGTTGTTTCCGTGGCCTACGTCACCGTCGCTCTTTACCACTTCGTGGTCAAAGAACAAAGACTAACGCGCGTACCCGTAAGGGTCCTCGTAAGCCTATTAAGCGATAAGGGGATAGTAAAATGGCTAAGACACCAATTCGTCGTAAAAAGGTTAAAAAGCAAGTTGCTGATGGTATGGCTCATGTTCATGCGTCTTTCAACAACACTATTGTAACGATTACCGACCGTCAAGGTAATGCACTATCATGGGCTACTGCCGGTGGTTCAGGTTTCCGTGGTTCACGTAAATCTACTCCATTCGCTGCTCAGGTTGCTGCAGAGCGTGCAGGTACTGCTGCTCAAGAATACGGTTTAAAAAATCTAGAAGTTTTCATTAAAGGTCCAGGTCCAGGTCGTGAATCTGCTGTACGTGCTTTGAATGCTGCTGGTTACCGTATCACCAACATTACTGACGTGACGCCAATACCACACAATGGTTGTCGTCCACCGAAGAAACGTCGCGTTTAACAATAGGTTAGGAGAAATAACATGGCAAGATATTTGGGCCCTAAGCTCAAGCTGAGTCGTCGTGAAGGTACTGACCTGTTCCTTAAGAGCGGCGTAAGAGCTATCGACTCTAAGTGTAAACTTGAGACTGCACCTGGTCAGCACGGCGCTCGTAAAGGACGCTTATCTGATTACGGTTTACAATTACGTGAAAAGCAAAAAGTACGTCGTATCTACGGTGTATTAGAAAAGCAATTCCGTAACTACTATAAAGAAGCTGCTCGCCTTAAAGGCAACACAGGTGAAAACTTGTTACAGCTTTTAGAGCAACGTTTAGACAATGTTGTATATCGCATGGGTTTTGCTAGCACACGCGCTGAAGCACGTCAGTTAGTAAGCCACAAAGCGATTCTAGTTAATGGTCGTGTTGTGAATATTCCTTCATACGTAATTACTCCAGAAGATACTGTTGTAATCCGTGAGAAGTCTAAAACACAAGCACGTATCATCGCTGCTCTAGAGTTGGCTGAGCAACGTGAAAAGCCGACTTGGGTTGAAGTTGACGGTAAGAAATTGGAAGGTAGCTTCAAGCGCCTACCTGAGCGTTCAGATCTGTCTGCGGACATTAATGAACAACTAATCGTCGAACTTTACTCTAAGTAAAGTTAAGAGTTAAGAGAGGATAAAATGCAGGGTTCTGTTACAGAATTTCTAAAACCAAGGTTAGTCGATATCGACGCTATCAACCCAACGCGTTCTAAAGTAGTTTTAGAACCACTCGAGCGTGGCTTTGGTCACACTTTGGGTAATGCCTTACGCCGTATACTGTTATCATCTATGCCTGGATGTGCAGTAACTGAAGTTGAAATCGACGGTGTATTGCATGAGTACAGCGCGAAAGAAGGCGTACAAGAAGACATCATTGAAATACTACTAAACCTTAAAGGTCTAGCGGTAACGTTAGAAGGCAAAGATGAAGTTTTTCTGACCCTGACTAAATCTGGTGTAGGCCCTGTGACTGCGGCAGATATTCAGCACGATGGCGATGTAACAATTGCTAACCCAGATCATGTTATTTGTAATTTAACAACAAATAACAGCGAGATCAGCATGCGTATTCGTGTTGAGCGTGGTCGTGGTTATGTGCCGGCATCTAGTCGTTTATCCTCTGATGACGATGAGCGTCCAATTGGTCGATTGCTGCTTGATGCATCATTCAGCCCAGTTGAACGTATTGCGTACTCGGTTGAATCAGCCCGTGTTGAGCAACGTACAGATTTAGACAAGTTAATCATTGATATGGAAACAAACGGCACCTTAGATCCTGAAGAAGCGATCCGCCGTGCGTCTACTATCTTAGCTGAGCAATTAGATGCATTCGTAGATTTACGTGATGTAACTGAGCCAGAAGAGAAAGAAGAGAAGCCAGAATTCGATCCTATTCTACTTCGTCCAGTTGATGATCTTGAATTAACAGTACGTTCAGCAAACTGTTTGAAAGCCGAGCAAATTCAATATATCGGTGATTTAGTTCAGCGCACTGAAGTTGAGCTTCTTAAAACGCCTAATCTAGGTAAGAAGTCTCTAACTGAAATAAAAGACGTGCTAGCTTCACGTGGTCTTTCTCTAGGCATGCGCCTAGAAAATTGGCCGCCTGCAAGCCTAGCTGAATAATCTAAATCACTATATTAGTTTAGTTAGAAGGATAGGGTCATGCGCCATCGTAAGAGTGGTCGTCAATTAAACCGTAACAGTAGCCATCGTAAAGCGATGTTCAGCAATATGGCAGGTTCTTTGGTGAAACATGAAATCATCAAAACTACTTTGCCTAAAGCGAAAGAGTTACGCCGTGTAATTGAACCTTTAATCACACTGGCTAAGACTGACAGTGTAGCAAATCGCCGTTTAGCGTTTGCTCGCACGCGTGATAATGAAGTAGTTGGTAAGTTATTCAGTGAAATCGGTCCTCGTAATGCGGATCGTCCAGGTGGTTACACTCGTATTCTTAAGTGTGGCTTCCGTGCTGGTGATAATGCACCAATGGCTTATATTGAACTAGTTGGTCGCCCAGCGGCGAGCGAAGAAGTTCAAGAAGACGCGCAGTCTGCAGAGTAAGTCTTAAAGAGACACCAAAAAGCCGAGCTTATGCTCGGCTTTTTAATATCTAAAATTCACACAAATGAATAAAGCTTTTAGCTCTATTATTAATAGCAAATTTATTCTCATTCCTTTCATCTAATAAAATAGCCTAACTAGAATCGACGAATCATAATGCGAGCGTTTAGGACTGCTATCTTTCTATTTATAAGTAAAGCTATTTAGATTAATAAATATATGACCATGTAACGACTTTTACAGTTTATAGTTATTAATATAAAAAAGTTCGAAATAGTTGATACCCTCTAATAGCTCATTAACTTTATATAGTAGAGTCCTTGCCTGATGTACTTATTCGCCACTAATCTAAATGGCCATATAAAGCTAAACAATTTGTTTTCTTAGTAATCGCTACAATAACTATGAAAAGATTTTTCCAAAAAATAAGTTTTTACAGCTTTAAAGGCGAAATATGATTAGCTTTAGTTGTCTTTTTAAGCGTTTAGTCTAAATATCCAGCGAACAGTCATTTATTTCAAGTTTTCTTCAAAAAAGGGTTGATCTGTTTTCGGATCTCCCTATAATGCGACCCCACTGAGACGGCAGAACGCAACGCATAGCGAGGCACGAGCTA
>Ga0209634_1000062_pt1 | contig 102504 bp, 96 predicted proteins | sample LinPmetageLP40_FD_184043 | JGI IMG/M metagenome (GOLD analysis project Ga0209634, IMG submission 184043) | Marine viral communities from the Pacific Ocean - LP-40 (SPAdes) (version 2) | ecosystem: Environmental > Aquatic > Marine > Oceanic | place: Pacific Ocean | collected 2010-08-26
ACTGTTTTCGAATATTTTGCGAGTAATCCTCTGGTATATTTTGGTGTAGGCTTTTGCCAGTTGTTCTTTCTCCTAGCCATTTCTGCATCACTGATATCTAGTGTAATCTCACTATTTTGAGCATCAATTGTAATATTATCGCCATTTTCTACCAGCGCAATAGCCCCTCCTTCATATGCTTCAGGTGTGATGTGACCCACCACGAATCCCCTACTCCCTCCTGAAAAACGACCATCAGTTATGAGTGCGACATCATTACCTAGCCCTTTGCCCATAATTGCAGAGGTGGGACTTAACATTTCTCGCATACCGGGTCCGCCTCTCGGACCCTCGTAGCGAATTACGACTACATCGCCGGATACTACTTTTCCATCAATAATGGCGGAAAAGCCCTGCTCTTCTGAGTCATATACTTTGGCGGTACCAGTAAAACTTAAGCCTTCTTTTCCTGTGATTTTCGAAACTGCGCCTTCGGGAGCCAAATTGCCGCTAAGTATCACTAAGTGACTATCTTTTTTAATTGGCTTATCAAAAGGTAAAATAATATTTTGTCCCTCAGGATAATTAGTTACTCCAGCTAAATTTTCAGCCATTGTTTTTCCTGTAACTGTCATACAATCTCCGTGCAGCATTCCAGCATCCAATAAACGCTTCATTAATGGCTGAATGCCACCGATTTCAATTAATTCTGACATCAGGTATTGTCCGCTTGGACGCAAATCGGCAATCACTGGTGTTTTTTTACCGATACGCACAAAGTCATCCAATTTTAGTTTCACCCCAATAGTATCCGCCATTGCTATTAGATGTAGCACTGCATTGGTAGAACCTCCTAAGGTAATAATTAGTGTAATTGCATTTTCAAATGCCTTTTTTGTCATAATATCAGATGGCTTAATGTCGTTTTCGAGCAAGTAAACAACAGCTTTTCCTGCATCAATGCAATCTTTTTTTTTGTTTTCTGAAACAGCATTCTGTGCAGAACTATTTGGCATACTCATCCCCAAAGCCTCAATCGCTGAGGCTAAAGTATTTGCCGTATACATTCCACCGCAAGACCCGGGGCCCGGGATCGCCGTTTTTTCAATATGCTCCAGCTGAGTAATAGGAATATCGCCGTTTGCATGACTACCTACAGCTTCAAATACAGAAACGATGTCTGTATGGTTTTCTCCAGGTAAAATCGTCCCGCCATAAACAAAGATTGAAGGACGGTTCAAGCGCGCTAAGCCCATCAGACAACCAGGCATATTTTTATCGCAGCCACCAATAGCGATAATGCCATCATGCCCCATGCCAGCCGAGACTGCCTCTATAGAATCGCAAATAACTTCACGTGACACCAAAGAATACTTCATACCCTCGGTACCCATAGAGATACCATCGGACATTGTGATGGTATTATAAATCACACTTTTAGCTCCAGCGCTATCCACACCCTTACCCACCTCATCTGCTAGAGTATTGATGTGCATGTTGCATGGTGTCACCATTGACCAAGTTGAGGCAATACCCACTTGTGATTTTTTAAAATCCTCGTCGCTAAATCCTACTGCTCTGAGCATAGAGCGACTAGGAGCCTGAGTTGGTCCATCTACAATTTTAAGTGAATATTTGCGTGATTTATCTTTACTCATATTTTGATCTACGTTTTTAGTTTCAATGATTACACTATATGAATGTATAGATAAATTACAATCTAAATTGATGAGTTTGTTTGCTCACAAGCCTTACATCCTAAAATAGGTTGAATATGATCTTATTTTTAATAATTTATCTTTTTTGTAGATAAATTTTCTTTGTAAAATCTCCTTAAATTATTTAATCTTACTGTCATGGATTTCGATAAAAAAAAATCATTTCAGCTACCAGATGATGCCTTTGGGCGTATAGATGAAGAGGCTGATGAAAAATTTTATAAAATACCCAGATTTGTTGCCCACATAGATTTTGGCGCAATCGATGCTGTCACAGATCTCTACCGAGAATATCTCCCAAAAACTGGCCATGTCTTAGATCTTATGAGTAGTTTTTTTTCACATTTTCCAGATGAAAATACATATAGCTCTATAACTGGTTTAGGTATGAATGAAAGGGAAATGTTTCACAATAAACAGCTAGATGAATGGACTGTTCATAACTTAAATACTAACCCTCTTCTGCCTTTTGAGGACAACCAGTTTGACGCAGGGGTAATTTGCGTTTCCATTGACTATTTAACTGACCCTTTGTCTGTTTTAAAAGATATGGGAAGAGTTTTGAAAAAAGACGCGCCATTGATTATATCTTTTTCAAATAGATTTTTTGAGTCAAAGGCAACTTCTGTGTGGCTTCAGCTAGACGAAGAGCAGCGCGCCTATTTAGTCAAATCATTTCTGGTCGATACCAAACGCTTTAAAGATATAAAGCTCATTGACTGTTCTCCAGAATTTGGTGATCCGCTATATGCTGCTACTGCTAAAAACATAGCCTAGAGGTTTTTAGCATCAAGCTTTACTAACGAACAACTAAATACATTGGCCGACCATTTCGACTAATTTGAAGCAGTATTGATCTTTCACTCAACTTTATTGCATCGTAGAAGTCACTTAAATCTTGGACCCTTTTTCTATTAACCCCAACTATGAGGTCTCCAGGTCTCAATCCAGTATAGGCAGCTGGTGAATTGGGCTGCAAATCTGCAACAACTAGACCACTACCTTTGGAGCTCTTTTCTAGGGTAATACCCTCAAGAAGAGGAGGTATTTTTCCATCAACAAAAGAAGTTTGTTGCTCTCCAACCCCTACTGTTACTTTTTTTGTTTTGCCTTCACGAATTAAACTAACTTTTACTTTATCACCTATTTCTTTAATTCCAATTTGGCTTCTTAATTGACCGCCTGAACTAGTGGGTCTTCCATCAATAGCGGTTATTATATCACCAGCTTTTAAACCAGCTTCTTCTGCTTTTGAGCTCTCAGCTACACCAGTTACTAAGACGCCTTGCTGTCCATTTTTTAAGGAAAATGCCTGACGTAACTCCGGTGTAATATCCTGTATAGAAATTCCAAGTTGACCTCTTTTGACCTCGCCTGTTTCAAGAATTTGATCCATGCTAGCTTTAGCCATATTTACAGGTATCGCAAAACCAATACCTACATTTCCACCTGAGGGTGCAATAATTGCTGTATTAATGCCTATTAGATAGCCGTTTAAACTAACTAGTGCACCTCCAGAATTTCCAGGATTGATTGATGCATCAGTTTGAATAAAGTTCTCGTAACCCTCTATTCCAAGACCTGTTCGACCTAAAGCACTGACTATACCTGTCGTAACTGTTTGGCCTAGACCAAACGGATTTCCTATAGCTACAACAAAATCCCCTACATCTAATTTATTAGAGTCACCAAACTTAACCTCAGATAAGTTTTTTGCATCTACTTTTAATATAGCAATATCAAGTTCGGGATCAACACCTTTGATTTCAGCTGTAAATTCTCGACCATCAACTAAAGATACTCGAACTTCATCAGAACTCTTAATTACGTGATAATTAGTCATAATTATCCCATCTGCAGCATCGACGATTACACCTGAACCTGCGCTTTGTCTTCTTTTTCGGGGCTTTTGTATCTCAGGCATATTTCGACCACGTTGGTTAAAAAATTTCCTAAAGAAGGGATCATTCATTAAAGGATTTTGTGCCTGGTTATTTGTTGAAAAAGTGGCGATATTTACTACTGCAGGATTTACCTTTTTTAGCATTGAAGAGAGAGATGGGAGCTTATTTCCAGAACCATCCGACAAAGGAAGTGCGCCGTATGTTTCTAAAGAAAAACTACAAATACAAAGCAAAAAAACTAAGTTCTTAAGTAATGACATTACTGCTCCCAAAATTTAGTTAACGAGAATTTACACCTATTCATATAATTAGTTATTCTATATAAATATTAAAGACAAAACTAAATTTTTACTGAAAAACCTTGTAAAATGCAACTATTATTTCAATTGAAGGGAACTTATGAAAGCTGCAATGCTAAAAGATACAAATGGACCAAATTGTTTAGAAATAAAAGATATAAAAATACCCGAGCCTTTATCAGGGGAAGTGCGGGTAAAAATAGTGGCTTCAGCTCTAAATAGAAGAGACTACTGGATTACAAGAGGGGGGTACCCAGGTACTAAAACTCCATGTATCGCTGGTTCTGATGGAGCTGGTGTTATTGACAAGGTTGGTGATGGAGTAAGCCCCGATATGATTGGAAAAGAAGTAATGCTATATCCAGCTAGGGAATGGGGAGAAAGTGAAATTTATTATGGACCAAATTTTCGAGTGCTCGGAATGCCAGATCAAGGTACCTTTGCAGAATATATTTGCAGCTCTGCAAAAGATGTTTATGCCAAGCCAGAATATCTGAGTTGGGAGCAAGCTGCTGCTGTTCCACTAGCTGGACTTACTGCTTGGCGAGCAGTAGTTACGCAAGCTGAAGTATGTAAAGGCCAAAAAGTTTTAGTAACTGGTGCAGGGGGTGGGGTATCTACTTTTGTTATGCTCTGGTGTTTGCATCTAGGGGCTAAAGTTTATGTCAGTAGTAGTAGTAGAGAAAAAATTCATGATGCTAAAAAACTTGGTGTAACTGCAGGTGAAAATTACAATATTGAGGGTTGCTATAAAAAATTATTTGAGCAATCAGGTGGTTTTGACGTTGTTATAGATAGCGCTGCAGGTAATTTATTTAATGAAGCACTCGATACTCTTTTGCCAGGAGGTCGTTATGTATTCTTCGGGTCCACGGCAGGTCGACCACCTGAAGGGCTTCCAATGGGGAAAGTATTTTTTAATCATATACGTATCCAAGGTACAACTATGGGTAGTAATGCTGAGTTCAGTGAAATGTTGAATTTTTTGAGGAAATATGAAATAAAACCGATAATTGATTCTATATACCCTCTATCGGATATTATTCAAGCTCATACTCAAATGGAAGTATTTGGACATACGGGTAAAATTATTCTTCTAAATAGTTTTACTGATTGATATTTGACCAAACGAGATTCCTCAGCTAATGTTAAATATTAAATGAAGGAGAGCGTAAAATTGACAGAATCGAATAAAACTATTGATTTTGAGAAAAAAATAAATGCACTTGAAAAAATAGTAGATGATATGGAGAAGGGTTCTTTGAGTCTTGAAGATTCTCTCAAATTTTTTGAGGATGGAATTAAAATTACGCGTGAATGTCAGCAAGCCCTAAAAAATGCTGAGCTTAAAGTTGAGACATTAACTGCGGGAACAAGTGCTTTCGAAAAATCTGAAGCCGATAAAACTTAATGGAAAACGAAAATTTTGCCGATTTCTTAAAGCATAGCCAACAAAGAGTTAATAGCAAGTTAACTTGTGTTCTCAATGAAAAAAATGATGGCCATAACCAACTAAATGAAGCTATTATTTACAGCGTTTTAAATGGCGGTAAACGCTTGCGACCTACATTAACTTATGCGACAGCCGAAGCTTTAGGTGGGTTGACGGAAGATACCGACTTTGTAGCTATGGCAGTTGAATTAATTCATGCTTATTCATTAATACATGATGACTTGCCATCGATGGATGATGACAGCTTAAGAAGAAACCAGCCAACATGTCATATTATTTTTGGGGAAGCTCTTGCGATTCTTGCCGGGGATGCCTTGCAAGCATTAGCTTTTATTCAGCTTACAAAGCTTAGTAAGGTTCCTCCAGAGGTCTCTCTAAAGCTGATAAGTTCTCTAGCAAATGCAGCTGGACCTGACGGTATGGTTAAGGGTCAAGCAATAGATATAAATTCAGTTAATCAACTATTGACACTAGAAGAATTGGAGCTGATGCACCATAAAAAAACTGGTGCATTAATTCATGCAAGTATAATTATGGGGGCTCTTTCTACAGGAAAAGCAACTCAATTACAGCTAGATGCACTAAGAGATTATGGCGTATTTATTGGCCTAGCATTTCAGGTCCAAGATGATATTCTTGATGTTTCAGGTGACACTAAAACAATTGGAAAAGAAGCAGGCTCAGATCAAGCCCTAAATAAAGCTACATATGTTAAACTACTTGGTCTGGAAGGCGCTAGAAAAAAAGCGCTGCAGCTCCATGAATCAGCAATAGCTGCGCTTGAAATTTTTGATAATAAAGCACAACAATTAAGAGCAATTGCTGATTATATTATTAGTAGAAAATTCTAGGCATCCGTTCTATTTTAAAATAATTATGTCGAATAAGAAGTTTATCTAAAATAAATTTACTAGAAATTTAGTGTAATATTATATTTTCACTGTGGACAAGAAATAGATGACAAAAACCTTTGACAGAATACCCCATGAGAGACCAGAAACTCCTCTACTGGATACTATAAATAATCCATCCGAAATGAGGAATCTTAGTTCAGACCAATTGCTTATATTGGCAGATGAGTTGAGGGGTTACCTGCTATTTAGTGTTGGGCAAAGTGGTGGTCATTTTGGTGCTGGACTTGGCGCTATTGAATTAACAATTGCTCTTCATTATATCTTTGACACACCAGATGATAAGTTAGTTTGGGACGTTGGCCATCAAGCATACCCACATAAAATTTTGACTGGTAGAAGAGAAGAGATCACTACTATTCGACAAGCTGAAGGCCTGTCCCCTTTCCCTCATCGCAGAGAGAGTGAATATGATACCTTTGGTGTTGGCCACTCAAGCACCTCAATTAGTGCGGCGTTAGGCATGGCCCTTGCCTCAAAGCTAAAAAATAAGAATAGCAAAACTGTCGCAATTATTGGTGATGGAGCTATGACTGCAGGTATGGCTTTTGAGGCACTTAATCATACTGCTCACACTGACGCTGATCTATTAGTTGTGCTAAATGATAACAATATGTCGATTTCACATAATGTAGGTGGTCTTGCTACATATTTTTCTAAACTCTGGTCTAGTCGTTTTTATAACACAATACGTGAAGGTGGAAAAAAGGTACTTAAGGCAGTGCCTGCTGCTTCTGCATTTGTAAAAAAGACCGAGGTTCATCTTAAAGCGATGGTTGCACCAGGAATTGTATTTGAAGAACTAGGCTTCAATTATATAGGACCTATAGATGGCCACGATTTACCCCTCCTTATAAAAACTTTAGGTAACCTAAAATCACTTTCAAGCCCAATTCTACTTCATACTATTACACAGAAAGGTAGAGGCTTCGGTCCTGCAGAATCAGATCCTGTTGGCTACCATGCTTTAAATAAAATTGAATCAAGTATGGCTAAAGACGAACAATCAAAACCAATAAAACAAAATAAAAAGAAATATCAACAAATTTTTGGTGAATGGTTATGTGATATGGCAGATGAAGATTTATCTCTGGTAGCTATAACTCCAGCTATGTGTGAAGGGTCTGGTATGGTTGAGTTTTCTCAGCGCTATCCAGACCGTTTTTATGATGTTGCTATAGCAGAGCAACACGCTGTAACGCTCGCAGCTGGCTTAGCATGCGAAGGAATTAAACCTGTAGTTGCTATTTATTCTACCTTTTTGCAACGAGCCTATGATCAGCTCATTCATGATGTAGCTCTTCAAGACTTAAATGTATTATTTGCTATTGATAGAGCAGGGCTTGTTGGAGAAGATGGAGCAAGCCATGGAGGTAGTTTCGATATAACCTTTCTTAGATGTATTCCAAACCTCATTATCATGACACCGTCCGATGAAAATCAAACGCGCCAGATGCTCTATACTGGATTCGTTCATAATGGCTGTGCTGCAGTGCGATATCCACGCGGAGTAGGTCCAGGAGCAGAGATACAAGAAACAATGACTGCTCTTAGTATAGGGAAAGGCGAAGTTATTCTAGAAGGAAAAGATATAGCAATATTAAATTTTGGCGCGCTACTAGAAACAGCTAAAGAGGTAGGCGCTGACCTTAATGCTACTGTTGTTGATATGCGCTTTGTTAAGCCATTAGATGAGGCTCTAATAAAAAAACTGTCCAAAGAAAATACCCTGTTTGTGACTATTGAGGATAACGCAATTGCTGGAGGAGCGGGTAGTGCTGTGGGTGAATATTTAGCCTTTTTGGAGACAAGGGTACATATACTACATATTGGCCATCCTGATAAATTTATTTCTCACGGGAGCAGAAAATATCAATTAAATCAGGCTAGTTTGGATACAGAAAATGTTAAATTAGCTATCCAAAAAAAACTTGATGTAATCAACTGTTAATTAACAAAATTAATATATCAAAATTTCCTGCTAAACGGAGGCAAGTCGGCTAAAAGTTTTTCGCCATAACGTTTAGTTAGAATTCGGCGATCTAAAATTGTAACCTTTCCAGTATCAGTTTCGCTTCTGATGAGTCTTCCACATGCTTGATGTAATCTTATCGATGCCTCAGGTAACATTAGGTCCATAAAAGGGTTACCTCCCTGCTCTTCTATCCATTCAGACAATGTTGTATAAATAGGGTCATCTGGTACTGAAAAAGGTATCTTTGCAATGATTACATGTCGACAATAATCGCCGGGAAAATCCATACCTTCAGCAAAGCTTGCTAATCCAAAAATAATGCTACCGTTGTTCTTATCGATAGCTTGTTTATGCCGATAAACAATTTCTTGGTGGGTGAACTGCCCTTGAGTCAATATGCTCTTCTTAAATTCTCCGGAGAGTCCATCTAAAACTGATTCCATTTGTCTGCGAGAAGAAAATAAAACTAATGTTCCCTCGTTACAATCAATTAATTGAGGTAATTTTTTGATGAGAGCCTCTGTATGTGCTACAGAATCACTAGCATCAACGCCTATATCCGGAATTACGAGCGAACCTGCGCTCAAAAAATCAAAAGCGCCTTCCACTGCTTTGCAGTCTGAGTTCCCCAACAAACCAACATTTTTTGTAAAACTATTAAAACTTCCCAAAGTTCTTAATGTAGCTGAGGTGAGTATGGCAGAATAACAGTGTTTCCATAAATTAACCTGAAGTATACCTCCAGCATCTGTTGGTGAAGAAGACAGGCAGATATCTATATTTCCTAAATTCGACTCTTCAATTGATAACCATCTAGCACTTGGTGATCTTTCATATTGTTTTATTATGGCATTGTTCTCAGCTTCTAGATCATAATGAGGGCTCTGTGAATAGCTTTGCCATAATTGCTTAATTGATTCAGCTCTGCCCTGCCAAGCACCTACTTGTTGAAATAACTGCTCTAGATCCACCCTTGGAATAGGGAAGTATGGGTCGTCCATTACATCAGTTAAATTTTCGGCTAACATCTTTGTGAGGTTAGAAAAAGTATTTAGCTCTTTTGAAATATTTTCAGATATTTCTCTAATCTCATCACCAGGGTCACCGCGAGAAAAGCTACATAGTGATTTACCGGCATCATTTTTTTCAATATATCTTTCAAATACAGGGTAGCTTAACCCTATGAGTTTTTCGGATATATCTGCAGCATCACCTATTTTTTCGAAGTATTCTTGCACTGTTGGAGTATCTTTAAAAAGTAGACGCTTTACTGATATTTGTTTTTTTACTTGGCCTAGCCAGTTAGCTGAACTTTTTAGTCGACATTGACTTGAAAAATGATTAATTGCTGTCGAACTTATCTTGTGAGCCTCGTCAAAGATATAAATTGTATCTTCTGGAGCTGGTAGTATAACTCCTCCACCTAAAGCTAAATCAGCCATTACTAAATCATGATTAGCAACAATACATTCAGATTTTTCTATATCATCTCTAGCTTTAAAAAAACAACACTTAGCAATATGTCGACACTTTCGACCTGCACACTGGCTTCGATTTACCGTCAATGGTCTCCAGTCTGTATCCTCTATAATATCTGACCAGCTATCTCTATCACCTCGCCAAGCACCATCATTAATGGATTTATCCATTGCATGATATTTTTTGATTATGCTTTCTGAAGGGTTGAAATTAGTCTCATCATCAAATAAAAATACTCCACTCTCTTTTGCTTTAGCTACATCTAGATATTGCTCTAACCTCAAAGGACAAAGATATCGACCACGACCTTTTACAAGGCTCACACTGTAATCCCAATCTGCACTTTTTAGTAACATGGGAATATCTTTATTAACCAGCTGTTCTTGTAGAGCAACTGTTCCTGTTGATATAACAACTTGCTTTCCCATTAATCTTGCTAAAGGAAGTGTTGATAATAGATATGCAATAGTTTTACCGGTGCCTGTTCCAGCCTCGACTACACAAATACCATTATCAGAATTTCTCTGGCCTGATGTATCTTGCTTGATATCACCAACCGTATTAGCAACTAAAGAAATCATCTGCTTTTGCCCTAATCTTGGGCGCAAACTATTGTTTTTTAGAAACTTTCTATATCCCTCTTGGATCTTTTTTTGTGTCTTTATCTCTAGAGTCATTGCTTTTGATTAATATTTTGTAATATTGGATTAGCGTACATCTCAAGAATAATTTTTTGGCAAACAGGATCGAGGGCTTCTATTCTGTTATTAAACTCATCAGTTATTTTGGGCCAATCACACTGAAGCTTAGCTGCCATTGCTTCTGTTGTATTGGTAGGTTTATGAAGCTTATGGTAAGCCAACAAATTGGTGGCGTGTGGTTTATAGTTTTTGATAATTTGATAATCAATTGAACGTGCAGCCTCATCGGCAGAGATAAAGTCTGTTTTCAGAGGGTTCCCGAAGGCTACGTGCACTGCGCCTTTTCGCCCAACTATGCCTTTATAAATACTAAAGAAATCTTCATCTTCGTTTTTTTCATAAGAGCCTGTTTTATATTTTTCAGCGAGCTCCTTGCTCTTATTAATATCAAGAGGATCAAATTCATACGAAATAGATACTGGCACAATATTAAGCTCGCTCAATGCAGCACCAAAGGTTTGAGATTTTTCTTTGCTCAGGGTTAACATTTTCAGTAGAGCTGGTTCCGTTCTATCTAATCCATTCTTTGCTCGTCCTTCACGTTGGGCTATCCAAACTGAAGACTTATCCTCAATCAAAGAATATCGAATATAACAAGATAGCTTAGTAAAAGCTGTCAACTTTTCTCGTCGCCCTTTTACAGACCTCTTTACAACGAAACTTTTATTTACACGAGCCAAATCAGATATAAATTCTTTTTTAAGCAGATTGTCGCCTATAGCTATTCTTACAGTATCCCTGCCATCATCAATTAGAGCTACATTTAAGAAAGCTGGATCCATCGCTATATCCCTATGATTACTAATAAAAAGGTAGGGCGTTTTTCGCTCTAATTTTTCAAGACCGCTAACAGTCAAAAAGCTATCAGTTTCTATCAGTAGCTTTCCAAAGCTTACTCTTATAGCCTCATGAAGATCGTTTACCTTTTTCATTTTTGAAAATGCAGAACGCAATGTATAGGAAATAATGGGTCTAACTAGCCAAGGCAACCAGCGATTTAATCTCGGGTACTTAATAGACAACAATATATCTATAAATTCTGAATTGTTAGAGAGCCTAGCTAAAACAGTAGTCACCTCACTGTCGGAATAAGGTCTGATATCATCAAATTCATTCATAATCAAAATGGCTTTTTTATTTATATAGATGGAATTTTTCTAAACAAGCTATCGGTGGTTGTGCCATGGGACATCTGAAGAACTTTTCTTCACTAAATGAACGACATCTAGAGTCATTGCAAATAAAGCCATACGGACAAGTAAACCGTTATCTGTCTGGCGAAAAATGGCCAAATTTGGATTACTATCTAGATCTTTGTCCAGCTCGTTAGCTTCTTTTCTTGAATCCCTCGGCATTGGATGCATAATTACAGTATTAGGCTCACAATGAGCGGTGTAGACAGCATGATTTAACCTGAACTTCCCACGATATGCATCAGCTTCATCTTTACTAGTAAATCTCTCTTCTTGAATTCTCGTAGAATAAACGATGTCTACATGAGATATACTCGACTCAATTTTTTCTGACTCGATAACTGACAATCCATTACCTTTCATCTCTTCTACAATGTCTTTTGGCATAGATAGGTCATTTGGTGAAACAAGCTGAACAGAAATATTTTTATAGAGCATTAATAATTTACTGAGTGAATGAACTGTTCTTCCATGCTTTAAATCTCCAACCATAGCTATACGAAGTCCATCAATCTTTCTGCCTGAGGCTTTAAGTTCTTTCTCTATAGTGTATAAATCTAATAAAGCTTGACTGGGGTGCTCATTACTACCGTCACCACCATTAATTACTGGAACTCGACTACTCTTAGCAAAATCAGCAACCGATCCGGGTTTAGGGTGACGCATACAAATGATATCACTGAAACCGGATAATACTCTAGCTGTGTCATGCAAAGACTCTCCTTTAGCTAAAGCGGAGAGCTCAAGGCCTACTGTCTCTCGCACATCGCCACCTAAAAGATTAAAAGCGCTACCAAAACTAATACGGGTTCGCGTACTTGCTTCAAAAAACATATTCCCAAGAATAGCCCCTTCGAGAACTCGTGTTCTTTTTTGCCTTTGAGCGTAAGGCTCCATATCGTCAGCGACACGAAAAATATTATCGATATCATTCCTTTCAAACTGGCTTATGGAGAGAACACTTTGACCTTTAAGTTTCACTTTTACCCCAAAACTAGAAGTTTAATTCTGACTATTTTAGCGACTTTCCTGTGCGTGAACCAGCAACTTATTAAATGAAAGTCTAATCAAGAATTGCATGGCCCCATGTCTTAAGAGATAACAGTATATTACGATCCCTTTCTGAGCAATCTTTTGATAATAATAGCTTGTCTATCTTTAAAAAATAATCCTTCAAAGAAAGATGGTTTTCCGTATCATTATGTAGCCTTTCATTGCGCATATTTTTCCAAGCCTCCTTTTCAGATTCGGTTAGAGTATTAGGATAATTTATTGCTCTATATAAGAATAATAAAGCTTTGTAGCGCTTGTCTTGAAAATTTATACTGCCATCAGCTAATTCTGTGGATGAAGAATTTCTTACTTGTTGTAGTAGTTTTTGATCGCTCTTAGCTTCAATAAAACCCACATGACTGGATCTCTCAAGATACTTACTTTCTTCAAATTTGTTCATAGAGTAAGCTTTTTTTAACTTTATAGATAAATCATGCTTTAACAGTTCATGTAGATTCTTTTCACATTTTTCTAGGGAAATATTTAATCGATCTGAAGTAACATCATCTATCAAATTAGGTGTCAGAATAATAGGGCACTTGTTTAATTCTATTGTGCAAAGTGAAATTTTTTGTTTATTAGATTTTTGTATGAATAAATGCTCATATAATTCTTCAGCTGAAAAATCTATTAGAGGCTGGGGGTCACCCATTAAATTGAAACAGATGATAGAGTTATTATTTGTAGGATTAATGGTTAGTGGCATCATTAAAGATGAATAAAAATTTTCTTTGCGAAGCTTTCCAGAAATGTGCAAAAATGGTTTTCTTTTATCAATGTCTATAAGTCTCTTCACCTCTTTTTTTTGTCTATGCATATAAACATAATCATATAATTTAGGCTGTTTACTCATAACTAACTTAGCTATGTTAATGGTTGCAATTACATCAGACAAAGCATCGTGGGCAGACTCGTGAGTAATTCCATTTGCCTCAGTCAAACTAACTAATTTGAAACAAGGGGAACCATCATCTTTTACTGGCCAATTTATACCTTCGGGTCTAAGCGCCCAAGTAAGACGAAGTAAATTTAAGATATCCCACCTGGAATTCCCATTTTGATGTTCTCGTGCATAGGGGTCGTAAAAATTACGGTACAAGCAATAACGGGTGAATTCATCGTCAAACCCAATACTGTTATAACCGACACCACAAGTTTCCGGAAAAGATAATTCTCGATGTATCTTATAAATGAACTCCTTCTCTGGAATACCTTGCTCTAAAGAAATTTGGGGAGTAATACCTGTAACTAAGCAAGATTCAGGAGACGGAAGTCGATGAGATGGTGGGTGGCAATACATAACTAACGGTTCGCCCACTATTTCTAATTTTTCGTTGGTTCTTATGCCGGCAAATTGTGAAATATGATCTCGATTTGGGTTTAATCCAAAAGTTTCGTAGTCATACCAATAAAGACTGTTAGTCATTCTTGAGTTAACTCCATGTTTATGCTGCTTATCATACCTAATATATGATTAATAACATAAAAATAATAATCGTAATTTCCTCAAAGTGATTGGATTTCTGTAATTGAAGCATTAAAATGTATTTTTTAAAATTAATCTAAAGCCAACCTAATCTCGTGGCTCTGTATCCTTTGACATTTTTTATTCATAGAGCCTAACATTTTATTTTTTTAATTTTAAATTTTCGGAGGGGACCTTGATAATTAAGCGAATCGAAACTGACAGTATGGGTGAAATTGAAGTTCCAGCTGACCGTTATTATGGGGCCCAAACAGCTCGATCTCTGATTCATTTTGATATAGGAATAGAAATTATGCCTCGGGAAATTATACGAGGCATGGGTATCTTAAAAAAAGCTTCAGCAATAGTTAACGCTGATCTGGGATTGCTAGAGGAAGAAAAAAAGAATCTCATAGTCAAATCTGCTGATGAAGTTATAAGTGGTGATCTTGATGATCACTTCCCGCTTCGAATTTGGCAAACAGGCAGTGGAACTCAATCGAATATGAATACTAATGAGGTCATTGCTAATAGAGCTATTGAGATATCGGGCGGTAAGCTAGGCTCCAAAACACCAATACACCCTAATGACCATGTAAATATGGGGCAATCTTCTAATGATACCTTTCCTACAGCAATGCATATTGCAGCTGTTGAGCAAATACATGGTCACCTACTGCCTGAATTAACAGGTCTGCGTGATTCGATCTCAAAGAAATGTATTGAATTTAAAGGAATCACAAAAATCGGTCGGACTCACTTAATGGATGCTACACCACTCACACTTGAACAGGAGTTTAGTGGTTATGTGCAGCAACTCACAAACGGAATACAGCGAGTAAAAAGCTGCTTACCTAATCTTAGTCAAATTGCACTTGGAGGTACGGCAGTAGGCACTGGTCTAAATTCTCATCCAGATTTCGCAAAAAAGGTTGCTAATCAAATTGCACTTCTAACAAGTAAAGAATTTGTTACAGCACCAAATAAATTTGAGTCGCTCGCTGCTCATGATGCTATTGTAGAAGCAAGCGGTATAATGAAAACACTAGCTTGTTCATTAATGAAAATAGCTAATGATGTAAGATGGCTTGGCTCTGGGCCTCGATGTGGTATAGGAGAGCTCACCTTACCCGCAAACGAACCTGGTAGCTCAATCATGCCGGGCAAAGTTAATCCTACCCAATCTGAAGCAATGACAATGGTTGCTGCGCAAGTTATTGGTAATGATACAGCCATAGCTGTTGGAGGGTCATCTGGGAACTTTGAATTAAATGTTTTTAAGCCTGTGATGATTTACAACCTCCTGCAATCAATAAGACTACTTGGCGATTCATGCCGATCTTTTAATGTGCATTGTATTGTAGGAATTACGGCTAATAAATCTAAAATTAATGAGCATCTAAATAATTCTTTGATGCTAGTCACAGCCCTTAACCCATATATAGGCTATGATAATGCTGCAAAAGTAGCCAAGAAAGCTTTTGATGAGAATACAACTTTAAAGGAAGCTGCGGTTGCTCTGAAACTTCTAACATCTGATGAATTTGACGAGAAAGTAAGACCGGAAGAAATGACAAAACCAAAGTAATTTTTTTAATCTTAATGGTTACTCAGATTTACTGTTTACTGAGACTTTAATTGCTGTATATCTCGATTAATAATCAATCGATGAGCATCAATTGCTTTAATTGCTTTCTCGTTTTCTAATATTCGAGCCTCTATGCCCTTTGATGATTTGCTTCCGTATTTGGCAGCTAAATCATTCACCTCTAACTTAGTAGCTAATAAAGAATTCACTAGTGAGCTCACAGATTTATTCGACTTTTCTATTTTTTTACTAATACTTGCTAGATCTTGTTTTTGATACTCTAGAGAGGTTTTAATTTTCTTTATACTCTTACTGTTTCTATCATAAGCTATTCCCCATAATTTCTTTATCTCAGACCAATGTTTATCTAACTTTAAGTCTTGCTCTTTAAAGTTGGAATCTATATCTGTCGTAACAACATTAGTTTCGAGCACTTCAAAACGTTCCTGTAGTTGGCCCAACTCGGATCCCTGAGCAAGCACCAAATAAATTAGCCCAATAATAGTTATTATCAAAAGTGGGTTAGCTATTTTATGCCAATTAATACTATCTTTAAGGGTAAGATTATCTTGATTTGAAGAGCTAGAATCACTAGATATTGGTCGATTTATATAAACTCCACCTCTACCAATCCTATCGTCACTCTCAGGGACAATTGAATCAGTTTTATTGTTATCATCGTTTACCATCGTTCGCATACTCCCAAGAAAGATAAATTCTATACACACATTATACGTCATAGGTATAAAATATGGTCAATAAGTATTCTCTTACAGGAGTAGGTGAACTGGATAATTAAAAGCAACTTTATAAAATAATGTAAAAAAAAGCCCTCAATACAGGCTTTTTTTCATTTTAAGATTTTTTTATTTTTTAAATATAATAAAGTATTCCAAACAGCAGAGCTGTTAAAGTCAAACTGCCATGAATTACACCTTTAACGGAAGCCATTGGTCCTTGTTTTCCAATAAGAGCATTTAGTTCGAGTGCCGCAATAATAGCTAAACAGATCATAAGATCTAAACCCCCAACAGGCGATCCATAACCACTTCCACCCCATTGTGCTCCATGTGGGCTAGCTAGCATACCGAAGGCCATAGGAGCTGAAAATAAAACATTTGTTCTTGATGCTAAGAGTGCTTTAGCTCCATTTGCTGCAGCATCTCCATCTTTCATACCCAATGCTATTTGCTGAGCAGGCCATATTACAAGCCAAACGTTGAGGAACATTAGAGTTCCCATTGTTGAACCAATGATAATCGAATTATTGAATTGATGATTATGTGAAAGGCCTCCAAGTAAGATTACACCTGAAATGAAAGTTAACATAGCTCCCCAACGGAACCACCATAGAGCGCTTGGAGCTAATTTTTGTTTAGCGTCTGCAAGTCCCTCAGGAGATGCCTGCTTAAAATATCCGCCTTGCACAAAGTTGAAATAATAGAGCATTCCAATCCATACGATTCCAACTAGCAGATGACTCCAACGAACAAGAAAATTAAAAAATTCCATACTTACACCCAAAATATTAAGTTAACAATCTGATATCTATTTATTCTACACTACGTGAAACCTATTATAAATGTTATTTATAACAATAAATATATACATAACTATTAATGATAATGATTATTATTTGCATTAAAAATTACTTAACTGAGTAAATGATATTAAAGATCTTGGATGTCTTTTAAATTGACAAAAAAAAACCCGTAAAATTACGGGTTTTTCAATACTTGTGAAGATGGGTGGGTTTACATCATACCTCCCATACCTCCCATACCTCCCATACCTCCCATACCTCCCATATCTGGCATTCCACCAGCAGGACTCGCTCCTTCCTCTGCGGGAGCATCTGCAACCATAGCTTCAGTAGTCAACATCAATCCTGCTATTGAAGAGGCCGCTTGTAATGCACTTCTAGTTACTTTCGCAGGGTCTAAGATTCCCATTGCTATCATATCGCCGTATTCACCTATTCCTGCGTTATAACCAAAGTTACCTTTGCCAGCTTTAATTTTATCTACAACAACTGAGCCTTCACCACCGGCATTAGAAACAATTTGCCTCAAAGGTGACTCCATAGCTCGTTGAGCTAACCTAATTCCTACATTCTGATCTTCGTTATCGCCGGTTAAGCCTTCTATTTCCTGCAGAGCTCGGATTAATGCCACACCGCCGCCAGGAACTACTCCTTCTTCGACAGCTGCACGAGTAGCATGCAAAGCATCGTCAACACGAGCTTTCTTTTCTTTCATTTCAACTTCAGTTGCAGCGCCAACTTTTATTACGGCAACCCCACCAGCTAATTTTGCAACTCGTTCTTGTAGCTTTTCACGATCGTAATCAGAGGAGGTATCTTCAATTTGTGCGCGAATCTGCTTAACTCGTTCAGCGATAGCTTTCTTGTCACCTGCGCCATCTACGACCGTTGTATTTTCTTTAGTCATGCTAATACGTTTAGCTGTACCTAGATGTTCCAATGTTACTGCTTCAAGCTCCATTCCAACTTCTTCAGAGATTACAGTGCCACCTGTAAGGACAGCTATATCCTCAAGCATAGCTTTACGACGATCACCAAAACCTGGAGCCTTACATGCAGCAACTTTAACTATTCCACGCAGGTTATTCACAACAAGTGTAGCAAGCGCTTCGCCATCTACGTCCTCTGCGATAATCATGAGTGGACGACCGGCTTTTGCAACGCTTTCAAGTAAAGGTAATAAGTCTCGTATATTCGAAATCTTTTTATCATATAGCAATATATATGGAGTTTCGTGTTCAACACCCATACTTTCTTGATTATTTATAAAGTAAGGTGATAAGTAGCCTCTGTCAAATTGCATGCCTTCAACAATATCTAGCTCATTTTCAAGCCCACTTCCATCTTCAACAGTAATAACACCCTCTTTTCCAACCTTCTCCATTGCTTGAGCAATAATATCTCCAACGTGAGTATCACTATTTGCTGATATTGTACCTACTTGAGCAATAGCTTTATTATCGACACAAGGTTTAGCCATTGCAGCAATTTTTTCGACAGCTGAAGATACAGCCTTGTCTATGCCACGTTTTAAATCCATAGGGTTCATACCCGCGGCTACGGATTTTAATCCTTCATTTACGATTGATTGTGCCAAAACTGTAGCAGTCGTTGTTCCATCGCCAGCTTCATCAGAGGCTTTAGATGCAACCTCTTTGACCATCTGTGCACCCATGTTTTCAAATTTATCCTTTAGGTCAATTTCTTTTGCGACAGAAACCCCATCCTTAGTAACTGTGGGAGCTCCATAAGATTTTTCTATAACTACATTACGACCTCTTGGCCCCAGTGTCACCTTTACCGCATCTGCAAGTACATTGACTCCTTTGAGCATTGGGTTGCGTGCGTTATCTCCAAATTTAACTTCTTTATCTGACATGATAATTTTTCCTTTCTTAAAAATTCATTGAAACTTTAATTGTATTCATAACTGAGTAATATTGGGCTAAGTTAATATAACTGCCTTAATATCCGTTTCTCCAAGGATTATTAGCTCTTCTCCATCAATTTCGATAGTATCGCTTCCGGCGTACTTTCCAAAAACAACAGTATCTCCGAGCTTTACATCCACTGGGCGAACTTCACCACTATCCAAGATCTTTCCAGATCCTATTGCGATTACAGTTCCTTCATTTGGTTTTTCTTTTGCAGACCCAGGCAATAAAATGCCACCTGCAGTTTTTTCTTCCTCTTCCTTTCGACGAACAACAATGCGGTCGTGTAGGGGGCGAATTTTCATCATCTTTCTCCACTGTTTATATGGGATCCTGAAATATAAAAATATTACAGAAACAATTATTAAAGGGTATTAAAACCAACTCATACTTATGTTATTTATTTATATGGTGTCTACTTACAGTCATTTCAAGGGGTAAAAAAAATTTATTTATCTTGTTCTTCTGTCCAATATTCTGCATCTATGAATTCTTCATTTTTATTTGAATTATTTTCACTAAGATTATCAGAGTGTGTTTGAGTAAAGTTTTTTTCATGAGTTGCAATAAAAAATTTAGATGTAAAACTAGTTAAAAAATATGTTCTAAGGATCGGGGCTAAACCGACGAAGCCTATAAAGTCAGTAACAAATCCAGGTATTATCAAAAGAACCCCGCTAAATGAAATGATTATAGCTTCTATCATTTCTTTGGCAGGAATTTCTCCTACATAAATTTTTTCACGGGCTCGAAAAAGTGTCTTTAGCCCCTGCTTTCTTAAAAAGAAAATGCCCACTATTGCTGTGAATAAAACAAGGCTCACCGAAAAAAAAGGTCTAGTCACATGACTCACGGCTATTAACAGAGATATTTCTACGAAAGGAATTAGAATAAAAAATAAGAAAAAGTATCGCAAAAAATATCTCCTATGAATTTTGTGTTACAGCTACATTCTTTTTCCAGACTATCCAGGAGAGAAATATCGCAGGTAAACCCATCAATGCAGCATAAAAGAAAAACACTTGATAACCAGCAGCGTCAACCAGTAAACCAGAAAATCCACTAAAAAATTTCCCTGGTAAAATCATCAGCGACGTAAAGAGTGCATACTGTGTCGCAGTGAAGGTTCGATTGGTCAAACTTGATAGATAAGCAATGAATACCCCTCCTGAAAAACCTCCACTGATATTATCCCCACTTATTGCTAATATCAAACCACCCATCTCATTGCCTAAATTAGACAGATATACAAATAAAAGATTTGTTGTAGCAGTTAGTATCGCAGCGAAAATTAAAGGCCTATGAATACCGTAACGAAGAACACATAAGCCTCCTAAAAAGGCCCCTAGGAGGGTCATAAAAAAACCAAAGATCTTACTTACTCCTGCAATTTCAGACTTAGTGAAACCTAAATCTAAATAAAATGGATTAGCCATAATACCCATTGTAATATCGCTAAGTCGAAAGACAGATATGAATACTAAAATTATCAATGCATAAGAACCATTCCTTTTAAAAAACTCCAAAAATGGAGCCACAAAGGCTTCTTGCAACCAAAAAATTAAACGATCAATAAAATATCTTTTTTTATCATTCAAGTATGAAAATCGCTTATCTGGGTCATTGTTTGGCTCTGGTATTAGTAAAACAGTAAATATGCCAATCAACATCAAAGTTGCCATGAAATAATATGCTATATCCCAGCTGTATACATCAGCCATATAAAGGGCGCCAGCTCCTGCTATTAACATTCCGACTCTATATCCAAACTGATAGCCAGCAGCTAGGGCGCCTTGCATTTCATCTGTAGCTGATTCAATCCGAAATGCGTCGATAGCGATATCCTGAGTAGAGGAAGAAAAGGCAACTAAAACTGCACAGATAGCGAAATTAAATAGAGACACCCTTGGGTCAACAAGCACCATAGCAATTAATCCTAATATGATTCCTATTTGTCCAAGCAAAATCCAGCTTCTACGCTGACCAATTTTTGAGGTGAGCCATGGCACTTTTATTCGATCAACGACCGGTGCCCAAAAAAACTTTATAGAGTAAGTCATTCCAACCCAACCAAAAAAACCGATACTAGTTCTACTAATGTCTAAATCAGTCAGCCATGCTGTCAATGTGCTAAAAACTAGTAAGAGCGGTAACCCAGCTGAGAATCCTAAAAATAACATTCGCATTACTTCTGGTTGACGATATATTTTAACTGCCTCGCCCCAACTTCCAGTTCCTTCCTGGAATTTCATTTAATTATTCCTCTTAATAATACTTATTTTCATATAGTACTTATCGCTCGCAAGCTATAATGTCAAAATAGTAAATAAAAAAGATTAATACCCTAACAGATTCAGCTCATGATGCTATACACTTAATTGATATATGAAAGCGATCTTAGAAGTCTTCAATTTAACAAAATCATTCCGCTCTTTAAAGGCAGTTGATGATGTATCTTTCAGTATACCTAAAGGTTCATGTTTTGGTTTATTGGGTCCCAATGGTGCAGGAAAAACTACAACTATTGAAATTATTGAGGGTATAAAAAAACCCACGACTGGAAAAATTTTATATAAAGGTAAAGAGCGAAATAGCGATTTTTCATCAGAAATGGGAATTCAATTTCAAACAACAGCCTTAATGGACTATTTAAAAACTTATGAAGTTCTTAAGCTATTCTCAAAACTCTATCGACATACAAAATCTATCGACGAGTTAATCTATATATGTCAACTTGAAGAATTTTTGGATACCTACGCAACAAAACTTTCTGGTGGGCAGCGTCAAAGACTTCTGTTAGCTATTGCTTTAGTAAATGATCCAGAAATTCTTTTTTTAGATGAACCAACAACAGGATTAGATCCTCAAGCTAGAAGAAATTTCTGGTCACTTATCCGAAATATAAAGAAAAATGGTAAAACTATCCTGCTCACTACTCATTACATGGAAGAGGCCGAGTTACTATGCGACCAATTAGTGATAATGGATAAGGGGAAAATAATAGAAGATGGCTCTCCAGCTAAGCTGCTAGAAAAAAACTTTGGACACAGTTATGTCTGTATTAACCATGAAGATTTTAATATAACTGAAAATGCAATATATACTGATAAGATTTCAAGTTCTATCGAGGTACGAGAAGATTGTATTGCAATTGCCACTAGCGATATCGAAAAAACTTTGTCAGAGCTAGCATCCCAGGGAATTGCCTTGCAATCACTACAAGTAAGGAAGCCTTCTCTTGATGATTTATTCTTGAAGTTAACAGGCCATCACCTCAGGGAGTGATAAAAAAAAATGAAAGAAATTTTTGCGCTATGGATGGCTAGAAATAGAGAGTACTACAGAGACAAAGGATCATTATTTTGGTCTTTTATAGCCACCCCTTTAATTGTCATTATATTAGCTTTAGTTTTTTCATCTGAAAATCAAAAAATATTTCAAATCGGAATACTTGGTCCTCAATTGAATTCGACAAACCAGTCACAGTCTACTTCAGACATACTTATAAATTTGCTTTCTTCTGAGCCAACAATTGATTTAGTAGAATACGAAAATATTGAAGTTATTATGAAGAAAATAAGACTTCATGAATTAGATATATTTTTGGATACTAAAAAAACCCCTCGTTATTGGATAAATCCTGAATCTGAGAAAGGCCTTTTACTAGAAACAATGTTATTGGCAAAATCTAAATTGACTAATTCTACAATTGTTTGGACAAGAGAGGAGGTACTGGGTCAAAAAATACGCTATATAGACTGGGCTATACCGGGTATTTTGGCTATGAACATAATGTTCAGCGGTTTGTGGGGAATTGGCTATATTATAGTTCGCTATAGAAAAAATGGGGTACTTAAAAGATTGAAAGTTACGCCATTAAGTGCATGGAAATTTTTAGGGTCACAAGCCCTTTCAAGGGTATGTATAATGATATCGGTAACTACGATTGTATTTTTTGGCTGCAATCTCTTCATTGACTTCATGATGATTGGTAGTTATCTGCTTTTGCTTTTAGTTGCAGTATTTGGAAATCTTTCCATTATAAGTATGTCACTATTAATGGCTGCGAGAACTTCTAGTGAGGATCTAGCAAATGGTCTTCTCAACCTAATAAGCTTTCCTATGCTTCTTCTTTCAGAATTATGGTTTTCTCTAGATGGCGCACCCGAGTGGTTGCAAAGTTTTTCAGAATTTCTTCCATTAACACATTTAGTATCAGCATCTAGGGCAGTCATGCTTGAGGGTGCAAGCTTTAACGATATAAGTTATCAATTAATTATTTTAAGTGTTATGACTTTTTTCTTTATAGGTCTTGCAGGTATCTTTTTTCGCTGGGATAACGATTAATATAAATATTCAGTCCTTATCATCGAAATTTAAAGTATAGCGCTCCCAATCAAAACATGGACCTGGATCTGTTTTTCGACTAGGGGCTATATCTGAATGCCCTGTAATACGATTTTTGTCAATTAACGGATATCGCTTTATTATTTCTTGGGTTACCTTAATGAGACTCTCATACTGAGCATCAGTGTATGGTTTGCTGTCACTTCCAACTAACTCAATGCCAATAGAGAAATCATTACAGTTAGTTAAACCATTGTAGATTGATGCTCCAGCATGCCAAGCTCTATCGTTAAAACTTACAAACTGTATGAACCCTCCTTCACGATCAATTAATAGGTGTGCAGATACCCTTAAATTTGCAATTTTTTTAAAGTACGGATCTAAACTTGGGTCCAGATTATTCATAAAAAAATCACAAATATATCCATTATCAAAATTTTCTGGCGGCAAGCTTATACTATGGATTACTAAAAGTGATATGTTTTCTATATCTGGACGGTTATCCTGATTAGGTGATGGCTCACTTTGAGCTAAACTATACCAACCATTCGAATTAATCATGAAAAATTTCCAGGGATCAGATTACTTTAGAAATTATTGCGTCTATAGACTACGATCAATAAAATATTAACTTCACAATTAAATATAAATCAGGTGGCGGCCTAATGCCAATAAGAATTTTAGGGAGTTTTTACAAAAGAGTGTGGTTGTTATACTAATTATAGGAGCAAATGAGGTCCCTTATTATGTTAATCGATAAAAAATTGATGAAAGATATTAAAATCATTGTTGCCAGATCTCTATCAGAAGATATTGGTGATGGCGATATTACAGCTAAACTTATACCAGAGAATGTGGTATCTGATGCACTCGTTGTTACTAGGGAAAAAGCGACCCTTTGTGGTCAGGCTTGGTTCGATGAAGTGTTTCATCAGCTGGATTCTCGCGTTACAGTAAAATGGCTAGCTCAGGATGGTGATGCATTGGAGCCAGACCAGCATATATGTAGGCTTAACGGTTCGGCTCGAAGCCTTTTAACAGGAGAAAGGACCGCGCTCAATTTTCTTCAAACCTTATCTGGTACAGCTACAACAGCCAGAGAATATGCCACATTAGCATCTGAAAGCGGAATTAAGATTCTAGATACTCGAAAAACAATTCCAGGGCTACGGTTGGCCCAGAAATATGCTGTAGTTACTGGAGGATGTAAAAATCACCGGCTTGGATTGTATGATGCATTTCTTATTAAGGAGAATCATATTATTGCATGTGGTGGTATCAAGTCCGCTATTCTTAAAGCTAAAGAAATTTCTCCTGATAAACTGATTGAAGTAGAAGTAGAGAGTCTATCAGAACTCACTGAAGCACTAGATGCTAAGGTCGATATAGTCATGTTGGACAATTTTGACTGCAAAATGATAAAACGAGCAATATCAATGAATACAGGAGATACTAAAATAGAGATATCAGGAAACATAGATAAGAACAATTTATCTAAAAAAATAATTATGAATGTAGATTATTTATCGTCCGGAAGCCTAACTAAAAATTGCCAAGCGATAGATTTCTCTATGAGGCTTTTGTAATGACATTTGTGGTCGGGCTGACTGGTGGTATTGGTAGCGGTAAAAGCACTGCAGGAAAATATTTTCAGGCATTGGGTATCGAGGTAATTGATGTGGATTTGATATCAAAAAATTTAGTAGAGACTGGATCAAAACTTCACCTTGAAATTGCGGCGTATTTCGGTAAAAAAAGTTTACTTGCAGATGGCTCTTTAAATAGATCATACATACGACGGGAAATCTTTAACTTTTCAAAAAAAAAGATGTGGTTGGAAGAACTTTTGCACCCACCAATTAAAGATAAAGTTTTAAACTCCCTAGGTTGTAGTTTAAGTCCATATGTAATATTAGAATCACCGCTACTATTAGAAACCGATCAATATAAGCTAACGGATAGAATCCTAGTAATAGATGTTTCAAAAAAAGTACAAATTCTTCGTGTTCGAAAGCGAGATAAGGTATCTAGGGATGCAATTGAATCTATAATTACATCACAAATGCCAAGGGTGCAAAAATTAAAGTTTGCTAATGATGTTATCGAGAACACTGGTAGCATAGAAAAATTAAAGCTTAGCGTAGACTGTTTACACAAAAACTACCTTATTTTAGCAGAGAGACCATAAATTTTTTACCGTTTCTACAGAATGCAAAAATGGAGAAATTTATCAAAAAATCAAAAAGTAGAGAACATGTTACCGAAATCGCTTGCCCTACCTGTAGGGAGAGTGTCATTTGGGATAAAAGGTCTTTCCATAGACCATTTTGCTCTATACGTTGTAAGCAGATTGATTTTGGTGAATGGGCCACAGAAGGTTTTAAAATCCCAGCGAAAGAAGACAATATAAAGCCTGATAACTCGGAGAAAGACGAAGATATTCAATATTAAGATTTATAATTTTTTTATGTTTTCTAAGATGCGATCGTCTGCTGCAGGAAATTTATAAGAGCTTAATTTATCTATTGGAACCCAAACAATAACTTGACCTTCATTTCCTGTAGCATCACCAGAAAATTTTTTTACCACCCATACATCCATAAATATCTGTTTTTCAGGGTAATCAAAATCAAATTTCATGAATGGAGTTGAATCAATGATAAAAATTCCTAGCTCCTCTTTAATCTCTCTTCTTAGGGCATCAAGAGATGATTCACCCGCTTCAACTTTACCGCCAGGAAACTCCCATAAGCCCCCCTGAAATAAATGCTTCTTTCTTTTAGAGATTAAAATCTTATCATTTGACCCCAGAATTAATCCTATAACAACATGCACTCTGTTCATCAACTTCGGTATTCCGAATTTATTTTGATATAGTCATGCGACAGGTCTGTTGTATAAATTATTCCTGAAGAATCCCCTCGATTAAGATTGATGTTGATAGATATAGAGTCCTTGTCCATAATTTCTTGACCTAAATTTTCCATATAACTTAAGGCCCTTCCACCATTCTCAGCAATAAGAACATTATCAAGATAAATCTGTATTTTTTTAATATTGAGGTCTGATACTCCTGACATACCTATTGCTGAGAGAATTCTTCCCCAATTTGGATCGGAAGCAAAGAGAGCAGTCTTTACCAATGATGATTCGGCTATAGAGTAGGCTATTTGCAAGCATTCCGATTCTGTCCTTCCAGAAGATACTTTCACTGTAACGAACTTAGTTGCCCCTTCTCCATCTTGAACTACCTGACAAGCTAGGGATAAAAAAATATCCTTTAGATTCCCTAAAAATATTTTTTGGTCATCTGAAGATAACTCAGAGAAATCTACTCCAGACAATCCTGTTGCAACCAAAATTGCCGAATCATTAGTAGACATATCTCCATCAACAGTAATCCGATTAAAAGAGCAATCTACTACATTTCCAATAATCTTTTTGATTAATTCTTGGTCAATTGCCATATCCGTAGCGACATAAGTGAGCATGGTAGCCATATCTGGCCTTATCATCCCAGAACCTTTAGCTATACCTGTAATGGTAATATTTTTTTCACTCAGCTTAAACTTAATACTGGCTCCTTTTGGTCTTGTATCAGTGGTAAGGATAGACATTGCAGCCGTATCCCAACCATTTTCAGATAATGATGAAAGTGCTGATGGTAGAGCTGAAATAATTCTATCAACAGGCAAATATTCACCAATGACACCAGTAGAGAAGGGTAAAACTGTTTCTTTGTTTACCGACACAGAATTCGCGATAGACTCACAAATAGACTCTGCATGCTGTTTACCTATATCCCCAGTCCCAGCGTTAGCATTTCCAGTATTGGTAACCAAATAACGAATTTTATTTGAATAGATACGCTCCTTAGCTAGCTCGACTGGTGCTGCGCAAAACAAGTTTTTTGTAAATGAACCGCCAATAGTGCTTCCCTCAGTTATCTCCATAACAACTAAATCTTTTTTTCCTGATTTTTTTATACCTGCACTTGAAACACCTAATTTAAAGCCAGGTACAGGATGCATTTTTGGAAAAAAATCTTTACCAACAGCCATAAATTTCTCACGATAATTTTAATAATATATTTAAATAAAAAACTGTTTTTTCATCTTAATTTACCACAACATTGTTTGAATTTTTTTCCATTACCACAAGGGCAAGGGTCATTCCTTCCAACCTTTTCAGTTGGCCTAACAAATGGTTTTGTTGAGGTATATTTTTTAGTGCCATCGATTGCAGGTTTAACAGCACCAATAGATGAAACAGAATCATGTTGCATTTTAAGGTTCTGTTTCTGCTGATTTTTTATCTTAGCGCGCTCTAACTGCTCAATTTCATCACGGCTCCGAACTTCCGCCTTACTCAAGAAGCGAATAGTCTCCGATTTTATATTCTCTAACATCTGCTGAAATAACTCAAAAGATTCACGTTTATATTCTTGTCTTGGGTTTTTTTGCGCATAAGCTCGAAGATTAATACCCTGTCGCAAATAATCCATCCGAGATAAATGCTCTTTCCATAAAGTATCTAAAACCTGAAGCATTAATTGTCTTTCAATCATACGGATATCTTCACCTACCGAAGATACCTTTTTTGCATACGCATCTTTTGATATTTCTTGGATTTTCAATCGAATAGATTCTTCATTAAAAAGATCATCATCATCTAACCAATCTTGAACTTTTATTTCTAAATTAAAATTTGCCAAAAAGTGTTTTTCTAATTCTGGAACATCCCATTGTTCTATTAGACTTTGAGGAGGCAGATAAGAGCTAATTGACGAATCAACTACATCTTCACGAATTTTTTCTATAATATCACTGATATCATCTTCTTCTAAAAGCTCATTTCTTTGTTGGTATATAACTTGTCTTTGATCGTTAGCAACGTCGTCATATTCAAGTAAATTCTTACGCATGTCATAATTTCTACCTTCAACTTTCTTTTGAGCCTTTTCTATAGCACCGGTTACCATTCTATGTTCAATTGACTCACCTTTTTCCATACCTAAGGAGCGCATCATATTTTTTACGCTATCTGAGGCAAATAACCTCATTAACGGGTCTTCCATAGATAGATAAAAACGTGATAAGCCAGGATCTCCTTGTCTACCAGCTCTACCTCGTAATTGGTTATCAATACGTCTTGATTCATGACGCTCTGTACACAAGATATGGAGTCCTCCCGCTTCAATCACTTTATCGTGACGAGTTTTCCATTCATCTTTTATAAGTTTTATTTTGTCTTCATTGGGTTTTTTTAACTCGGAAACAAGGACCTCCCAGTTACCGCCAAGAACGATATCAGTTCCGCGACCAGCCATATTTGTTGCAATAGTTACTGTTCCAGGTTTTCCTGCCTGAGAAATTATTTGTGCTTCTTTTTCATGGTATTTTGCATTTAAAACTTGATGTGGTATTTTTGCTTTTTCTAGCCTTTCTGACATCTCTTCTGAACTCTCAATAGTCGCTGTACCAACTAATACTGGTGCATTTTTCGCAATACATGATTTAACATCGGCAACTACTGCATCATATTTTTCATCTGTCGTAAGATAAATCAAATCATTAAGATCTATCCTAGCTACTGGAAGATTTGTCGGTATAACAACTACTGGTAATCCATATATCTGATGAAACTCGTATGCTTCAGTATCGGCGGTTCCGGTCATACCTGATAATTTATCATAAAGACGAAAGTAATTTTGGAAAGTGGTGGATGCCATAGTTTGACTTTCACTTTGGATATCGACCCCTTCTTTTGCCTCTATTGCCTGATGAAGCCCTTCTGATAGTCTTCTCCCAGGCATAGTTCTACCGGTATGCTCATCAACTAAAACAACTTGGCCATCTTTTACAATATATTCAATATTTTTGCTAAAAAGGTGATGGGCCTTAAGTGCTGATTGGATATGATGTAAAAGTGATAAATTGATAGAATTATAAAGACTATCATTCTTTTGAAGTAAGTCTTCACTTTCTAAAATAAGTTCTATTTTGCAATGGCCCTCTTCTGTAAGTTCAACCTGTCGAATTTTTTCATCGATAGTAAAATCACCTGATTTTTCGTCTACAGACGGCAACAAAGTTAAAATCAACTTATTAATTTTTATATACAAGGATGAGCTATCTTCTGCAGCCCCAGAGATAATCAGGGGTGTTCTAGCTTCATCAACAAGTATTGAATCAACTTCATCAATAACAGCAAAATTTAAACCTCTCTGTAATTTATCCTCAGTGCGTAAAATCATATTGTCACGGAGGTAATCGAACCCAAATTCATTATTTGTTCCAAATGTAATATCTGCACGATAGGCTATTAATTTTTCCTCTGGAGTCATACCTGACGAAATGACTCCAACCTTCATACCTAATAACTCATATATAGGCGCCATCCACTCTGCATCTCGAGTAGCTAAGTAATCATTAACTGTAACTATATGGACTCCTTCTCCACTAAGACTATTCAGATATGCAGGCAAGGTAGCCATGAGTGTTTTACCCTCACCAGTCCTCATTTCTGCAATTCGACCTTCATGTAGCACAACTCCCCCGATCATTTGGACATCAAAATGCCTGAGCCCTAAAGTTCTCTTAGCCGATTCTCTTACAATAGCGAAAGCTTCTGGAAGAATTTGATCTAAAGACTCACCACCTTTAAACCGAACCTGGAATTCATCTGTTTTTTTCCTCAAGAGGTGATCTTCCAAGGAAGAAAATTGATTTTCAAAAGAATTTATTCGATCTACGATTTTTCGTATTCTTTTAATTTCTCTCTCATTTTTACTACCAAAAAGTTTTGCAAAAAATTTCATTGTTGTTCCAAAGTGAACCTGATCAGATAATTAGCTTATTTAGAACATTAAAAACGTATGTAGCTATAAAAAACTAAATTACCAAAAATTATATGGGCTATAGAAAAAATGCTCACATGAATTCGTTTATGTTTAGTGTAGATTCTTTTAAAAGCACCATCTTTTGTTGTAAGTCATAATACCTAATTATTAATATTTGACTCATTTATGCTGTTAGTAAAGGTTTTACGTAAGAGATTGGGGCTTTATCTTCATTATTTTCAAAGGTGACTAGCTCCCAAGCATCTTTTTCTGAAATCAATTTCCTTAAAAGCGCATTATTGAGTCCATGTCCAGACTTATGGCCGATGTATTCACCAATGAGACTACTGCCTAATAAATATAAGTCTCCAATTGCATCTAAAATTTTATGCTTAACGAATTCGTCCTCATAACGAAGTCCATCCTCATTCAAAACCTGAAATTCATCGACCACAATAGCGTTATCCATACTACCACCACGAACTAACCCTTGAGATCTCAAGTACTCAATTTCATGCATAAAACCAAACGTACGTGCACGGCTAACTTCCTTTACAAAAGTGGTTGTAGAGAAATCAACTGAGGCTTGGAGAGTTCGATTACTAAAAGCTGGGTGATCAAAATCGATAGAAAAACCTACCTTAAAGCCATTAAAAGGTCTGAAGGATGCACTTTTATCACCATCCTCTACTTTTATCTCTCTTTTTATTCGTATAAATTTCTTTGGTTTCTCTTGCTCTTTTATACCTGCTGACTGAAGTAAAAAAACAAACGGGCTAGCACTTCCATCCATTATAGGTACTTCTGGGGCTGTAATATCGATGATAGCGTTATCTATACCCAGACCAGCCATAGCCGATAACAAATGCTCAACTGTTGACACGCGAACCTCGCCCTTAGTCAAAGTTGTGGAGAGCATTGTATCTCCAACATTTTCTGCTGTTGCATTTATTTCCACTGGTGGAATTAAATCAGAGCGTCGAAAAATAATACCTGTATCCACTGGGGCTGGATGGAGTGTAAGGAAAACTTTTTCTCCAGTATGAAGACCTATTCCAGTGGCCTGTATCATATTATTTAGTGTACGCTGTTTCATAATCTTTCTATTTTCCAAGACATTCTTTCCAACACCAGGCCAAGCTAAACTCAACTCAATTCAGATAAAAATTACATCAACCATCACAAAGTACTCATAATTCATAGTGACTATAAATAAACTTTTATATTTTATCTCAAATAATACAGTACCTTAATCAGCCTGACAGCGCAAAAATGCTGGGATATCTAGGTAGTCTCCTGGATCGCCCGGTAAACCCTCATCTTCATCTTCATCGGATAATTTATTTCCATTACGGAGTATAGTGGGTCTTTCAATTTCAGCCCAATTTATTTCGCCTCCTGAACTAGTTGTTGTTTCGGTTTTTTCGTGGACCTTTTTTGGATCATCTTTAGGCTGACCTACTTCAACAGGGATAAACATTGGTTTCTCTTCAAGGCTTAAACCTGTAGCAACTACAGTAACCCTAAGAATATCATCTAGGGAGGGGTCGATAACAGTACCAACTACTACAGTGGCGTTCTCAGAACTAAGAGCATTAGCCCTTTCCAAAATATCATTATATTCGCCTAGTGTGACGTCCTCTCCAGCTGTTATGTTTACTAATATGCCTTTGGCTCCTTGCAAATTTATATCTTCAAGTAAAGGGCTTTGTATAGCTTTTTCGGCTGCCTCAATAGCTCTATCTAATCCTGATGCTTCGCCTGTTCCCATCATAGCCTGTCCCATCTCAGACATAACTGCTTTAACATCTGCAAAGTCCATATTAATAAGGCCGGGTCTTATCATTAAATCAGCGATTCCTTTAACTGCACCTAAAAGGACATCGTTTGCAGCACTAAACGCACTTAGGAGAGTTGCAGATCTACCCAAAACCTCAAGAAGTTTCTCATTTGGTACTGTTATAAGAGAGTCGACTTTTTCTTTAAGCTCTTTCAATCCTTCTTCTGCAATAGACATCCTCTTTTTTCCCTCCCAAATAAAAGGACGCGTAACTACAGCAACTGTAAGGATCCCTAAATCTTTAGCTATATCGGCAACAATTGGTGCAGCTCCAGTTCCGGTGCCACCTCCCATGCCAGCAGTGATAAAGACCATATCAGCACCAACTAGTGCTTCAGAAATTCGCTCGCGATCCTCTAATGCTGCCTGACGACCAATATCTGGGTTGGCGCCTGCGCCTAATCCTTTTGTAAGTCCGCTACCAATCTGTAAAATTGTAGCATCGATATCCTGGAGTGCCTGTGCGTCAGTATTTGCACATATAAATTGAACCCCAGTTACACCACTTTTAATCATATGCTTTAGCGCATTTCCGCCTCCGCCCCCAACACCTACTACTCTTATTTCTGCACTATCTGATGTGCTATCAACTATATGAAACATAACGGTTACCTCTTATTGAATCTTAAATTTAAAGTTATCTATAAACTATCCTGAAACCAGCTTTTTACTGTCCCTACAAAACCTTTTCCACCATTTTTTGATGTTCTGCCCGGAACAGAACCTTCTAAAAGTTGCTTTTCTCCATACAAAACTAGCCCTACGCCTGTAGAATAAATTGGGTTATTAACTATTTCAGAGAGGCCTTTAGTATTTTGTGGCGATCCTACCCTTACTGGCATATGAAATATTTCTTCTGCAAGTTCAATCACACCCTCCATTTTTGATGTTCCACCAGTAAGCACCATCCCTGCTGCTACGAGATCTTCAAATCCGCTTCGACGTAGTTCTGCTTGAACTAGTGAAAATAATTCTTCATATCTTGGTTCAACAACCTCAGCTAAAGCTTGCCGAGATAGATCTCGAGGTGGTCGTTCCCCAACACTAGGAACTTTGATGGTTTCCTCAGCAGCTGTTAATTTTGCTAAAGCACATGCATATTTAATCTTTAATTCTTCAGCATGTGCAGTGGGTGTTCTAAGTGCATGCGCAATATCGTTAGTCACTTGATCACCTGCGATAGGTATTACACCAGTATGGCGAATTGCGCCATCAGAAAAGATCGCAATATCAGTAGTGCCTCCACCAATATCTACCAAACATACACCAAGTTGCTTTTCATCTTCAGTTAACACCGCATAACTTGAGGCGAGCTGCTCTAAGATAATATCGTCAACTTCCAAATTACATCTACGAATACATTTTTTTATATTTTGTGCAGCATTTGCTGCACAGGTAACGAGATGAACTTTTGATTCTAATCGGACACCAGACATGCCAAGCGGTTCATGGACACCTTCCTGATTATCAATAATGAATTCTTGGGGTAAAACATGAAGGATTTCTTGGTCAGCGGGAATAGCTACAGCCCTTGCCGCATCAATTACTCTCTCTATATCTAGAGGTAGAACTTCTTGATCCCGAATTGCAACTATTCCGTGGGAATTTAAGCTTCGAATATGGCTCCCAGCAATACCTACAAATACCGAATGTATATTACAGTCACCCATTAACTCTGCTTCTTCAATAGCACGCTGTATAGAGTTAACAGTTGCCTCAATATTTACAACTACACCTTTTTTTAATCCAGAAGATGGTTGCAATCCTGCACCTATTATTTCTAAAGTTCCCTCTGGGCTTAATACTCCGACAATTGCAGCGACTTTCGAAGTTCCAATATCTAAGCCAACTATCATCTGCTCTTCGTGCGAATTAGCCATCTTTTGACCTCATTTAAATTATTTATTTCCATCTCACAGCTATCCCGTTGTCATATCTAATATCAACTCCATCCATATCAGAGCTACTATTTTTCAAGGTCGCCATCCATATAATCAAAAAACGACGTATTTTTTTAATTATCTGGTCACGACCGATCAAAACTTCTAGGCCGTTAGATAAAGCTAATTTCCAAACACCTTGATCGTCATAGCTCAATTCTATGATTTTTAGCTTTGCAGGTTGCAATAACAAATTAATCTCTCGATAAGTATTCATCATCAATCGCTCGGAGTGCTCCACTCCTTTAAGTAAAGGCAGATCGGATAAATTATTGTTATTTATCTCTAGTATCTCGCCCCTATCGTTAAGAAAACTATTGTCTCCCCATCTTGCTCTTGGAACCTCTTCGATTACGTCAACTTCAATACCACTAGGCCATTTTCGTCTAACAAACGCCTTATCTATCCATGGGTGTGATTCAAGAAGTGTGGTTATTGCAATTAAATCTAAACTTAGAATTTTCCCATCAGAAACTGTAGTTTTTATCAATTCTAAAACTTCTTTTTTTTCAACATTAATGAAATCACCAAAAACAGAAACATTGCCAACAGATACATTAAATTTGACAAAAAGATGCTTAGCGCCCCATACCATAGCAATGACTACAATGATGATCGGTAGCATTTTTACTACCTTAAAAAACCAATCAAGGCGATCACGCAAGGAATGATGCTGATCTTCCAATCTGAAGCCTCTATTTCCTATACGATTCATTTGTGTTTTCACGTTTAAGTGTTTCCTATCAATAATGAACAAATAATTACATTGAACTATCTAAAATCTTTAGTACTAGTTCATCGAAATTATATCCTGCAGCCGCAGCTGCCATTGGCATTAAACTATGGTCGGTCATTCCTGGAACGGTATTAACCTCTAAAACTAAAAACTCTCCATGTGCATTTGCCATTACATCAACACGCCCCCATCCGGTACATCCAAGACTTTCGAAGGATTGTATCGCTAGCCTCATAAGTTCCTTTTCTTTATTTTCATTTAGTTCACATGGATATTTGTATATAGTTTCTTCAGAGAGATATTTAGCAGAGTAATCATAAAAATCATTGCTAGTCTCAAGCTTAATAGGAGGTAGGGCTTTCTCATCTAATATACCAACTGTATATTCTTCTCCCTCAATCCACTGTTCAGCAATTACTTTATGGTCAAGAATTAAGGCTTTCTTCCACGCTCCCTTAAAAGATGCAGCACTATTGACCCTACTCATGCCTATACTCGAGCCCTCTCGTGCAGGTTTGACAATTATTTCACCGCCAAGTTGTTCTAGAGTTTTCTTCCAATTAGTTGTTTTTTCTAACAACGAAAACGCTGGTGTTCGAATATTAGATCCTTGCCAAAAAATTTTACTGTGGAGTTTGTCCATAGCCGCTGCAGATGCCAAAACACCGCTACCGGTATAAGGTAAATTGTATGACTCTAAAGCGCCTTGAAGAACTCCATCTTCTCCTCCAGGCCCATGCAACATAATTAATGCTCTATCTAGTCCATATTTTGGTAGCTGCTCAAAAAAACCTTCGTCTATATCTATAGAAACTATATCTAAACCAGATCTTACTAATGAATCAGTCACACATTTACCTGATAATAATGAAATTTCTCTCTCAGCCGATACACCTCCAGTTAGAACTCCAACTCGACCATATTTTTCGATTTTTGATTGCTTAGTTGTCATTTTTTTATCCAAAAATCCTATGATAAATTTGAATCTGCAAGAATTTTTACAAGTTTGCTTACACTTCCTGCCCCTTGAGTAATAACAATATCGTCTGCCTGGATAATATCTCTAAGAACCTCATTTACGTCTTGAATATTTTGAACATAAATAGGATCTACTAAACCTCTCTGCCTAATACTTCGACACAATGTTCTACTATCTGCTCCAAGAATTTCATCCTCTCCTGCAGCGTATACTTCTAACAAAAGGAGAGCATCACAAGTAGATAAAACTTGAACAAAATCTTCGAACAGGTCTCTTGTGCGAGTATATCGATGGGGTTGAAATATCATAACTAGTCGTCTTTTCGGCCAACCGTCTCTAATTGCTTTAATAGTTGCAGTTAGTTCTCTTGGGTGGTGACCATAATCATCTATTAGCATTGCGGATCCATTGCCAATCGGATAATCACCATAAATTTCAAAACGTCTTGCAACACCCTGGAATTTTGCTAGTGCTTCTTTGATAGCCTTATCAGAAACACCTTCATCAATAGCTACAGTTATAGCTGCAGTAGCATTCAAAATGTTATGGATTCCTGGGATATTCATATCGATAGTTAATGGCTTATTTTTACTAGGTCTAAATATATCGAAACTACTTTTTTCTTTCTTTATAGTAACGTTCTTAATGCAGTAGTCTGCATCTTCTGAAAAACCGTATGTTAAAACAGGTCTCGAAATATCAGGTAACATGGATTTAATTACTGGATCATCAACACATAAGACGGCTAGTCCATAAAAGGGCAAATTATGAAGAAACATTAAAAAAGTTTGTTTTAGTTTATTAAAGTCTGAGTCGTAAGCTTCCATATGATCACTATCAATATTTGTTAAAATCGTAACCATAGGTTGAAGATGTAAAAAAGAGGCGTCACTTTCATCCGCCTCAGCAACTAAATAAGGACTTACACCCAACCCAGCATTAGTATTAACTGATTTTACTAATCCTCCGATTATAAATGTGGGATCTTTTTGATCTGCTGCTAAAATTGCGGCTAATAGGCTTGTGGTTGTTGTTTTACCATGTGTGCCTGCGACGGCTATGCTGTGACGATACCGCATAAGTTCCGATAACATCTCTGCTCTTGGAATAACAGGAATACGAAGTTCTCGTGCATACATAGCCTCTGGATTATCAGTTGAGATCGCTGAAGAGGTCACTACTACATCAGCATTATTGATATTCTTAGAAGTATGACCTAGTTGTATTTTTGCCCCCAATGCCTCCAATCTCATTGTGTTTTCATTTTTTAATAGGTCTGATCCAGAAATTTTATAGCCCTGATTGAGCAGTACTTCTGCTATTCCGCTCATACCATTACCACCGATTCCGATAAAATGAATATGGTTCATTTGTCGCATTTCAGGCATAAAAATTTTCTTTTTTGTTATCATGATGGCTCCATGCAAATATCTGCTACTAATTCTGCGACCCCAAGCCTTGCGGATTTTTTTGCATTCATAGCCATAGAATTTAATTTTTCTGGGTTTCCTAACCATTCATTTAAAATTGATGCTAGCAATTTATTTGTTAAATCTTTTTCTCTAACCATATATGCAGCGCCATGACTTACGAGCCATTTACCATTGTGAAATTGATGATCATCCGCCGCATATGGATAAGGTATAAGTAGGGCGCCTACACCTGCAGCAGCAAGCTCTGAGACTGTTAAGGCGCCAGCTCTACAGACAACTAAGTCAGCCCATTCATATGCCTCTGCCATATTGGATATAAAAGATTCAACTCTCGCATTTAAATCTAGATCTTTGTATATCTGCTGTGTTTCTTTGAGATTTACTTTACCTGACTGATGTCGTATTTCAGGTCTATATTTTTTTTCTATGGAAGAAAGAGCCAAAGGTATTTTTTGATTAATTGATGTTGCTCCTAAACTACCGCCTAAAATTAGTATCCTTGGAGGACGACTTCTATTAACTGTACTTAATAATTTCGGTGATAAAGAGGAGATTTCTTTACGTACTGGGTTGCCAATCCATTCACCACGTGGGAGAGTATCAGGAAAGGCAGTTAGTACCCGAGTGGCCACTTTAGCTAATATCTTATTAGTAGTTCCCGGAATTGAATTTTGTTCATGAATGATTAATGGAAGCCTCATAAGTTTTGCAGCAACTCCACCAGGGCCTGATGCAAAACCGCCCAACCCTAAAATAATATCTGGTGATTCTCGACGAATCACAGTTATGGCCTGAAAAATAGCCTTAATCAAGGTATAAGGTGCTTTAAACCATTTCAAAACTCTAGTGCCTCTTAATCCCTCGATATCAATATAATTGATATCAAATCCAACGGCTGGAACTAACTCTGACTCGATACCTTGTTGGGTTCCTAGCCATACAACAGAAATATCTCTATTTCTTAGGACCTCTGCTATTGAAATAGCAGGTATGACGTGTCCACCTGTGCCTCCAGCCATAATCAACACCTTTTTAATTCTCTGCTCTATCACGTCTTACTCTCTTCATAGTTGTTCCAACAGTATTAACTTCTGAGCTAATTCTTAATACTAATGAAATCATTGCAATACAAACCAAGAGGCTACTACCCCCATAACTTATAAAAGGTAATGTGATGCCTTTTGTGGGTAGAAGGCCAGATGTAACCGCTATATTTATGAAAGACTGTAGTGCTAGTATTATCGCAATACCGATGCAACTGTAAGTACAAAACCAGGCGCTACTTTTCATTGCCTGCCGAGCTATATGAAGTATTCGGTGTATCAGGATTACGTATAAAAGTATGATAATCGTTACACCAACCAACCCAAATTCTTCAGCATAAATGGAAAAAATGAAGTCAGTGTGTGCTTCAGGCAAATAATGTAATTTTTGAACACTGTTTCCCAAGCCAACACCAAACCATTCTCCCTCTCCGAAAGCCATCAAAGAGTTTGTTATTTGGTAACCAGTATCTCTAGGATCGAGCCAAGGATCCAGGAAGGATAATAATCTCTCGATTCGATATGGCTCCATTACAGCGATGCAAGCAAGGCCAACAACAGAACAAATAGATATTATGCCAAACTGCCAAAGAGGAACACCTACAATAAACAACATGCAAAATACTGTAGTACTTATAACGACCATAGATCCATAGTCTGGCTGTTTAAACAAAAGCAATACAACTAAACTAATGATGAAAATAGGCGGCAATACACTCCTCCAAGACACTTTTAGCTTTTGTTGGTGTTTTTCTAAGTATCCTGCTAAAAAAATAATAACAGCAAACTTTGCAAACTCAGCAGCTTGAAGATTTATAAATCCAAGTGAGATCCAGCGTCTGCTTCCATTGATCTTTGGTGAAAATAAAACTGTGATTAATAGAAGTATCGATACTACAAATATGGGTATACCCAGCTTGTACCAGATATGAGAGGGTGTTATTAAGAATATAGTTGCAACTACTATACCAAGTAATAGAAATATCAAGTGACGTTTCAAATAAAAAAAGCTGTCGTTATATTTAAAGTCAGCATGACTAATTGAAGCAGAATAAATCATTACAAGACCAATACTTAATATTGCTAGTGCTGCAAATAGTAGTTGATGATCTATGCTCTGAATTGAACCAAAGAAAGGTACTCTTGACTGCCCGAGTTTCAGATTCATTTCAAATCCTCTACTGTAGAAATAAATTTTTCGCCTCTTTCTTCAAAACTAGCAAACATATCTAAACTTCCGCATCCTGGGGAAAATAAAACTATATCTCCTGATTTAGATAGCTTGTGGGATAACAAAACAGCATCTTCAACATTAATTGCAAAAAGAGTGTCAATTTTTCCAGATATGGCAGTATGTATTTCCGATGCTGCTTCGCCTATTAATAAAATATTTTTCACGAAACCAGTTAATGAGGAGGAGAGTATTGAAAAATTTTGTCCCTTAGGCTGGCCCCCAAGAACTAAAATTATATTTCCCTTAGCCGGTAAAGAACTTAAAGCGGCCAAAGTAGCACCCAGATTTGTAGATTTAGAATCGTTGATATAGGTTACATTATTTAAATTTCTTACTGTTTGATATCGATGAGGAAGCCCCTTAAATTCTCTTAAAACCTGTAGCATTGGATCTAAAGATATATTAACAGCCTTACCCAGCGCTAAGGCAGCAAGAGCATTACTTATATTATGAGATCCCGATAACCCCAATTCACCCTGAGAAATCAATTTTTCGAATTCATAAGCAAGCCAAGATTCGCCATCCGAGTCGACAATTATACCAAAGCAATTTAAATCTGGGCGACTTAGCCCATAACTCCATAATTTTACTTTTTCTCCAATTAAGGGGGTACTTAACTTATCATCTCGATTGATTATCACTTGTCTAGCACCATTAAAAATACGATGCTTGGACTGATGATAATCAAGTAAGGATTCATAACGATCCAGATGATCTGGGCTTATATTGAGAACTGTTGCAACTTCGGCACATAGGTTACCAATTGATTCGAGTTGAAAGCTTGATAGCTCAAGAATATAAAATGTGACTTTCTCATCCAGCAAATCTAATGCGGGTGTCCCTAAGTTTCCGCCTATACCTACTGTATGCCCAGCAGCAAGGAACATCTCACCTAATAAAGAAGTGACCGTACTTTTACCATTAGATCCAGTGATAGCGATAATAGGTGCGTTGGCTGATCGTGAAAATAGCTCAATATCATTTATGACGGGTATATTTGATTCAATTGCAATCTGAACGGCTGGTATTTGTCTTGATAAACCTGGGCTAAGGATTACTTCGTCAGCATTATCAAAACTATTAGTTGGCAATTCTCCTAATAATAAAGTTGTATCTGGAAATTCAGCAGTAAATTTCTTCAATAAAGGTGGCTCTTTTCGAGTATCCATCATAATAAAATGTTGACCTAATTGGGTTAAATGTCGAGCCACAGAAAACCCTGTAGCCCCAATACCAACTACCATTTTAGTCTTATTACTAGCTATCAGCTGACTCATGGGTGCACTCATCCCTTTTACCTTAATTTCAATGACACTAGACCAATCAAAACAAGCATTACAGTAATGATCCAGGCTCTTACAACTATACGAGTTTCTGGCATACCTTTTAGCTCGAAATGATGGTGGATTGGAGTCATTAAAAAAATACGCTTATTGGTCAATTTAAAATATGTCACTTGCAACATTACAGAAAGTGCTTCTATCACAAAAACCCCGCTCATAATGAAGAAAACTATTTCATGTCTAATTATTACAGCTGTAACGCCTAAAGATGCTCCCAATGACAATGAACCAACATCACCCATAAAAATTTGAGCAGGATATACGTTGAACCATAAAAATGCTAAACCTGCGCCTGCTAAAGCTGCACAAAATATTCCCACTTCACCAGCTCCAGACACATAGGGGATATGTAAATAATTTGCAAACTCTGTATGTCCTGATAAGTAACCCACTAAACCTAATGCGCTTCCAATCATAACTATTGGCATAATGGCTAGCCCATCTAGGCCATCCGTAAGATTAATTGCATTACTGCTTCCTACAATTACAAAGTATGCAAGCACGATATAAAATATCCCCAAAGGAATTACTATATCTTTGAATAATGGAACTATTAGTTCATTTTCGACACCACTACTTCCCATTTTATAAAGAGCAATAGAAGTCGCTAAACCTAGTATTGACTGCCAAAAATACTTCCATCTTGCTACGATTCCTACAGAATTGCCTTTAACAACTTTTTTATAGTCATCAATCCAGCCAATGATTCCAAATGAAAGTGTTACAAATAAAATTATCCAAATGTATTGATTGTTCAGGTCTCCCCAAAGAAGTGTGCTTATAAATATAGAAAAAAGTATCAAAAGGCCTCCCATAGTTGGAGTTCCTTCTTTAACTAAGTGAGTGGAAGGTCCATCATTTCTGACTGACTGACCTATTTGTAAATTTCTAAGATAAGAGATCATCCATGGCCATAAAAGAAAAGAGATTAGCAAAGATGTTAGCGCCGCCATAACTGTTCGAACTGTTATATATTTGACCACAGCGAAGGCTGCGAAATATTGAGACAAAAACTCTGCTAGCCAAATAAGCATCCTAAATCACCCCCTGATTTTTTATAGAATTAGATATATCTTCCATAGCCATAAATCTTGAGCCTTTGACGAGAATTACTTTCTTAAGATTGGGTAAATCATCAATTAAAATTTTACTATCGACTAAGAAGTTAAGGAGTTCTTTTTTTTCATTAAAATGATGGGATTTCGCACCGAATTCTTTAGTTGCATAAAAAGAAAGAGGGCCTACAGCTAAAAAAATATCCACCCCAGCATCTAAGGCATATTTACCTATATCGGCATGTAATGGAATCTCATCCCGACCAAGCTCTGCCATATCACCTAGTATTAGTATGCGAAGGCCATTTATTTCTATAAGGGTATCTATAGCTGCTTTAACTGAACCCGGACTTGCATTATAACTATCATCGATAAGGGAAAGACCAGGGGATAATTTTGAAAATTCCATTCGTCTATCAACTTGTTTTAAGTTATTTAATCCATCACGGATAATATGCAATTTTGCACCTGCTGCATGAGCGCAAGCTGCTGAAGCAACGGCATTAGCAATATTATGCTTGCCTCTTAAAGGCATATTTATTTGAGTATTTCCTTGGGGGGTAGTCAAAGTAAAGTTGTAATAGCCATCTTCTCTTAAAATAATATTCTGAGCACTAAAATCTGCTTGGATATTATTAATTGAAAATGTAATTACTTTTGCATTTGTTGATTTAATCCAAACTTGAGCATGAGACTCATCAATATTAATTACTGCGGTACCGTTATTTCTAAGATCTCTATAAATTTCACCTTTAGCTTTAGCAATATTTTGAATATCACCAAAACCTTCAAGGTGTGCGGGTAAAATATTGTTTATAATTGCAATATCCGGTTTAGCTATTTCACAAAGATAAGCAATGTCTCCTTCACTTCTAGCTCCCATTTCGATAACTGCATAATTATGTGCAGCTGATATATTTATTAAAGTAGATGGAACTCCAATTTCATTATTGGAGTTATCTTTTGTAAATAAGACTGATCCGGTTTTTTTAAGTATTGAGCTAATCATCTCCTTAATTGTGGTTTTTCCACAACTTCCAGTAACAGCAATTAAATATCCATTAAATTTATCACGATTAGCTTTTGCAATTTGTCCTAGCGCCCTAATTGTATCAGGGACAACCCATTGGCTTATCTCTATATCTGGAATTGGTTTTTCGACAACAAGGCCGCATACTTTTTTAGAGACCAATGAGATAAATTCATGTCCATCAAATTTTTCTCCTTTAATGGCCACAAATATTTGCCCATTCTCTAAAACTCGGCTATCTGTAGACACAGAACTGAAAGAACAATCTAGATGGGCTATCGTTCCTCCATAAGTATGTGCTATTTGAGAGAGAGTAAATTCACCTATCATAGGATTTTCTCTCTACTATTCAGAGCTATTCTAGCCTCAACTCTATCACTAAAAGAGAAACTTTCAGATCCCAGCAACTGATATGATTCATGACCTTTACCTGCTATCAAAACTATATCTTCTTGCACCGCAGATTTAATAGAAAAATTAATTGCTTCTTTTCTATCAAGAATAATTTTAGTTTTTACATGAAGTGCTTTTTTGTTCGATGCGATGCCTGAAAAAATTTGTTTCGCTATTTTTTCTGGGCTTTCTTCTCTAGCGTTATCATTTGTAATAATTATATTGTCTGCTAATTCTGCTGCAATTTTGCCCATTATAGGGCGCTTTTCTTGATCTCTATTACCTCCACATCCAAATATACACCATAATTTTCCACTACATAAATCTCGCAATGTTCCTAATACATTTTTGAGTGCATCTGGGCTGTGAGCAAAATCTACTATTACTACTGGACCTGTTATTAATGAATCACCACTCTCTTCGGTATCATTGATTATCTCCATTCGACCTGGGATATTTGTCAGTATCGGCAATGCTTTTATCACATGATAAAAGTCTAGCCCTTGACAGCAAGCAGCGCCAATTACAGCTAATAAATTTTGTAGATTAAATTTTCCCAATAATTTACTTTTTAATTCGCCTTGACCCCAAGGAGAATTAATCCTAGCTGTAATACCTGAAACCGATAAATTGATTTCATCAGCGAAAATACTGGCTTCTGAATTTACTAAAGAGAATGAAAATTTATTTACATACAACGGCAAGTCTTCGGCTATTTTTGATCCAGCAGCATCATCTATATTAATAACAGCATTTTTTAACCCAGGAATACTAAATAACTCTTTTTTTACCTTGAAGTAATTTTCTAAGTTTCCGTGATAGTCTAAGTGATCATGACTCAAGTTAGTAAATACAGCTGTCTCGAACAGTAAGCTATTAATTCTGTGCTGACTTATGCCATGAGAAGATACTTCCATGACTACTTGACTTATATTGCTCTCTACAAAATCAGCAAGTATAGACTGAATTATAATAGGATTTGGTGTAGTCATACCTTTCATTTTAAGGTCATTTTTTTTAGCAGTTATAGGACTGTAACCGAGGGTTCCAATAACACCAACAGGGCCATTAATGGAGCTTAGTAAATTTGCTAGTAACTGGGTACAAGTGGTTTTTCCATTAGTCCCAGTGATACCAGTGAGCTTTAACTTTTTTGATGGGTTTGAGTAAAATCGGCCAGAAATTTCGCTTATTTTTTGATTTAGGTTAGCTACGGGAACAACCCTATCGTTATCGGGCAGAAACTCATGATCTGGTTGGTATAAGACAACTTCAGCGCCAGACTGAAGTGATGAATGAATATAGTCTCTTCCATCTTTTAAGAATCCAGGAATAGCAAAAAAAAGATCTCCAGGTTCAATTAACCGACTATCAAGTGAGAGTCCAGAAATACTTAGATTGGCTAAACTTTCACTTAGATCTAGATCTGGTAATAAGGATCCTAAAACACAGTTATACTGAACATTTGATAGAGCCATCAAATATCTCCCCCGGACTGATTGAGATCTAGCTCATGATTTGTTGCTACTGCTCTATCATTATTTTCAATCTTTGGCGCCACTCTCAAAACTCTTAATGCTCTTTCAGTAACGTTTGAATATACCGGACCCGCAACCTTTCCGCCGTAATGTTGACCAGCTTTTGGGTCGTTTATAATTACTACTGTTACCAAACGTGGTTTTTCTGCTGGAGCTATGCCAGCAAATAAAGATACATAACGTTTTTCTTCATATCCTCCTACGGAGTTTTTATGACTAGTTCCTGTTTTCCCAGCCACATCATAGGTGTAAATAGCTGCGTCTACTGCAGTTCCGCCGGAGTGTGTCACACCCATCATCATTCTACGAACCTTAGCAACCAATTCAGAGTCAACTACTTGCTCTCCCTTTGGTGTATAGTCTAATTTTTGTAGCGTAAGTGGTTTCTTTAGCCCATTCGATGCTATAACTGCATAAGCACCAGCTAACTGAAGAGCAGTGGCATTCATGCTATATCCAATAGCGAGGTTTGCCCTTTCAAGTTTCATCGATTTTTTATGCCAAGGTAATTTACCTGACACTTCACCCGGAAAACCGACGCCAATAACTTCACCAAATCCCACTCTTGAAAATAAGTCATGCATATCTTCTGGATCAACATCCATCCCTAATTTTATTGCGCCAACATTACTCGATTTTTTTAACAAATCACCAAGATCAATTTCTCCATAATTATGGTGATCTTTTATGATCTTTTTACCTATTTTGATATATCCGGGGTTTGTATCAATAATTGACTCAAAGGAAATTTTTTCATTTTCTAAGGCTGCCAAAACGGTGAAAGGCTTAACAGTCGAGCCTGGCTCATAAATATCCAGCATCGCTCTATTTCTTGAGCCCTTATTCAGCTCGTCTGGCTTATATTGACTTTTATTATTTGGGTTATAAGAGGGTTGATTTGCCATAGCTAGAATCTCACCAGTATGAACATCCAATATTATGACCGATCCAGATTTAGCATTATTTTTTATCACAGCCTCTTTTAGCTCTGTATAAGCTTTATGCTGCAATCTCATATCAATACTTAATGTTATATTCCTTCCAGGACTTGCATTATGGTCCATTCCTAGATCCTTAATCACACTCCCTCTTCTATCTTTCAATACTTTCTTGTTTCCTGGAACACCTGCTAACAGATGGTTAAATGATTTCTCTATGCCTTCTTGGCCTACGTCCTCAAAATTTGTTCTTCCTACAATTTGTGACGTAAGCTCGCCTTCTGGATAGAAGCGCTTATAAGACTTCTTCATATAAATCCCTGAAATCTTTAAAGCACGAATTTTTTCAGCTTTAGCGGGCTCAAGATCTTTTTTAAGCCGGAGGTGAATTCTATGAGAATTATTAGATAATCTTTTCTTAAGGCTCATGCTGCTCATTGATAGGTAGTCTGCAAGATATGAAAAATTAGGATGATCAATATCCACTTGGCGTGGATTAGCAGATATGATCATTACGGGGCTACTGATTGCAAGTGGCTGACCATTCCTATCCGTTATGACTCCACGATAAGCAGGAATAGACTCATTGTGAACGAGTTTTTGTTTGACTTTTCCCTGAAGGAATTCATATCCTTTTTCCACGTCATCCAATACTTGTAACCCAGCTATATGCCAAATTGCTGCAATAGGCAATGCGAGCAGAAAGGTTACCAGCAAAGTATATCGCCAGCGTGAAATGTATAACTTATTTACCTGTGATTTCACTTATTATTGAATCCTGTTAATTGCTAAGTTATCTATGGAAAAATAGCTATAAACTCATCTCTTTTGGGCGACTTCATATTAAGATTATTTATTGCTAGAGTTTCAATGTTATTCAATGAGGTGTGTGTCCCTTTTTCTATCAAGTATTTACCCCATGTTTCTTGTAAAATATTTGCCTCTCTTTCAAGATTTGATATTTCACTAGTTAGAACACGGCATGCGTTACTAACATAAACTACAGAGAGTGCGGATGAGATTGTCCCCGCCCAGGCTATAAATATCCAAAGTCCAATTTTTGGGCTAGCCTTTAAATTCGTAGATGTAATGTTTTTCATATTTATCATATCTATATCACTTTTTGCGCAATACGCATTACAGCGCTTCGTGCCCTAATATTATTTTTAATCTCAAGATCAGATGATTTAATAGCCTTTGTTATAGAGCGCATACGTCGAATGATATCTTTTTCCAAAATAGGGAATCCCTTTGGTATATGCTTTCCTTTCTCTTGGTCTCTTATGAATCTTTTGACAATTCTATCCTCAAGTGAATGGAAGCTAATTACTACTAATCGACCACCTACAGCTAACATATCTAAAATATCTGGTAATACATTTTTTAAGTCTTCCAACTCCTTATTTATAAAAATCCTGATTCCCTGAAAGACTCTTGTAGCTGGATGTTTATCTTTTTCCCATGCTGGGTTTGCATCCTTGACGATACTTGCGAGCTGTTCAGTTCGTGTGATAGGTTTTTCAAGCCTAGCGCGAGTTATTGCTCGAGCAATTCTCTTAGAATATCTTTCTTCGCCGTAATCTTTAAGAACTCGGGCTATATCATTCTCTTTGGCTGTTGATAACCATTCTGCAGCACTTACCCCATATTCTGGATTCATTCGCATATCGAGAGGTCCGTCTCTTAAAAAACTAAAGCCTCTAGCTGGGTTATCAATCTGTGGGGATGAAACTCCTAAATCTAATAAGACTCCAGCAACTTTTCCTGAGTATTTTTTTTGTTCGACTAGCTCGCGAATGTTTGCGAAGGAGGTTTGTATAATTTCAAATCGAACATCTCGAGAAAAATTTTCTCTCGCAATTTCACAGGCTTCGGGATCCTTGTCTACTGCTATTAGACTACCTATATTACTAAGTTGAGATAGTATTAATGAGGCATGCCCACCTCGACCAAATGTACCGTCAATATATATCCCGTCAGTATCTGTAATCAGTCCTGAAACTGCTTCTGTCAACAAAACAGCTTTGTGTTGTCCATCTGCTAACATATATTTCTACCTATAAAGAAATAGATTGCATCTCTTCTGGAACATCGAGCTCACCGCTGGTATCAGCCAACCAGTTTTCTCTACCTTGATTCCAATTGCTTTCACTCCATATTTCAAACCTATGACGCTGTCCAATCAAAATTACCTTTTTTTCAAGTTGAGCATAGTTTCTTAATTCTGTCGGAATGAGTATTCGACCACTACTATCTATGTCCACCTCTTTTGCATGCCCAATTAAAAGTCTTTGTAATTTTCTTGTTGTTGAGTTGAATGTAGGCAGTGTTGCAATCTCAGCTTCTATTCTTTCCCACTCTGCTAGAGGGTAGATCAGAAGACATTTATCCTGTAAATCGATAGTCACAATGAGATGTCCTAAGCAGGTTTTTAATAGTGCATCACGATACCTTGAAGGCATCGCAATCCGACCCTTTGCATCAGTATTGATTTCATTATTTCCTCTAAACACTTTTCAACCCAACCTTATCAAAATAAAAAACCACTCTTACCCACTTATACCCACTTTTACAACTATATGCTCAAGAAAGTCAAAGTCAAGCCAAAAAAGCCCACTATGAAAGAAAATTTAGATTAAACTCAATAACTTGCGGTTATCAGCCTCAAAAGAAAATATCAATTAGTTAGATTTAACTAAGAATCACAACTGAAACGATTAAATGAAGCTATAGATTTATATTGATGATAAGGGGGTAAAAAGGTCTGCTAGTAGAAATTTTTACTAGGTATATAGAGTCATGATGATCATGTATCTTTGAATAAAAAGATTATTATTGTCTAAGAAAAGGAGGCTAATCCTTGCAGAAATTAGATTCTCATAAGCACACAAGGATCAGCCATATTTAGAGTCAGCCTATAAGCCGGGTTCTGTCTTGAGCAACCATTCCTCTAGGGCACGTGTCGCCACGGGCCTCAAGCAACCTACCCGAGTCCGACGCGGGCCGCGCCAAAGGACTCCTATTTGGTCTTGCTCCGAGTGGGGTTTACAATGCCACAAACTGTTGCCAGTTGCGCGGTGCGCTCTTACCGCACCATTTCACCCTTACCTGTATCAAAAATTTTGACCATCGGCGGTATATTCTCTGCTGCACTTTCCGTAGACTCGCGCCTCCCAGGTGTTACCTGGCACTCTACCCTATGGAGCCCGGACTTTCCTCCCCTGATAACCTGATATTACCTAGGGAAATATCAAGAAGAAACAGCGGCGGCTGCCCAACCAACTCTACAGGTAGGTTACCATGAAATAAATAATAATCTGATAAGTATTTTAGCTTCGAGAGAAGATCAACGATATTTTAGAATGATATTTGACCTACTATTTCTTGAGATCTAGAGCTAATTTATAGAATATATTTTTTTGGATTCCGGTGATCTTTGCTCCCAAAGATACAGCTTGCTTTAAAGGTAGTTCTTCCAATAAAACAGACAATATTCGTTTTGAATCTTGAGTCTCAGATCTTTTTTCTAGGGAATCGGCTCCTGCTAAAACTAAAACTATTTCACCCTTTTGTTGGTTTAAATCCTTCTCGATTATCTCTAATACACTCTCTAAAGAACCAGATATAAATGTTTCATAAGTTTTTGTTAGCTCTCTAGCGAAAACAATTTGTCGCAGAGGGCCAATGATTTTTATCATATCTTTGAGAGCCTCAAGTATTCGATGTGGAGTCTCATAAAAAATTATAGTTCGGGGATCTTCTGAAATATTTTTTATTTTTGTGATGCGAGCGTTAGATTTTGATGGCAAAAATCCTTCAAAGATAAATCGATCGCTTGGTAAGCCTGAAGCACTTATTGCTGCTATAAGTGCACATGGTCCTGGTATCGGTGATACTTTTATACTTTTACTCTTGGCAGCTTTTACTAGCTTGTAGCCAGGATCAGCTATCAATGGTGTTCCAGCATCACAAATTAATGCAACAGATTTACCACATAAGAGTTCATCGATTATTTTTTTTATTTGCTTTTCTTCACCATGATCATGATAAGAAATCATAGGCGTTTTTATACCGAAGTGACTAAATAATCTACTACTTCTCCTTTTATCCTCAACGGCTACTATATCGACGGTGTTTAGAATACCCAAGGCACGTTCAGCTATGTCAGTCATATCACCAATAGGGGTTGCCACGAGATAGAGTTCACCAGTCATAAAATTACATGCCAATTTTTAGAGTTAAATTTTATATATTTTCCCTATACCAACCGTATCTTAACTCTTTAATTTAATATAAAAGAAGTATTTCGATATTTTTTCTTATATTTAAGCGCCGACAAACAAATGAACGATAAGGTAGAATATGAGCTTAAAAAATTTATATAATTAATTTGAGTGGATAAATATAGCATTATGGAAAATATTGTTCTTTCACATTTCAATCAAAGTATTCAGGCAAAAAAAAATAGCGCTCAAGTTTTAGCTCCACAAATTACCTGTGCAAGCAAAAAGATAGTAAAACAGCTACTTAATGGCCATAAAGTATTATCCTGTGGTAATGGTTTAGCCGCAGCCCTGGCTAACATAATTACTGAATCTCTTTTATTGCAGTATGAGCTCGAGCGTCCGGGATTCCCGGCAATATCTTTGAATGAAAGCGGAATTTTAACATCAATATGTCATAAGAGTGGAAAAAGCCAAGTATTCAGTAAGCAAATTTTAGCATTAGGTCAACCCGGTGATTTGTTAATCGTATTTAGTGCCGGCACCAATCCCAGCAATCTAATTCAAGCAATCCAAGCAGCGCATGATAAGTCTATGGAGGTAATAGCTCTAACTGGACAGAAAGATACAGATGTCTCTGCTCTTCTAAATAATGAGGACATAGAGTTAAGAATCGAACATAATGATATACATCAAATAAGCGAGCTACAGATGTTAAGTATATTTTGTCTTTGTGAGCTGATAGATGAACAATTGTTTGGAGGAAAAAGCTGATGTCAGTGCGCTTGGCAGGTATAACCTTAATGTATACTTTTTTTTTAGCGGGATGTACTGAAATCATTCATGTTGCAACTGAGAATCCAATACAACCAGAGCCAGAAAAAATTTCTATAGGAACCGATATTGACGATTGGGAGCTTGAAACTTCAATCGGCGTGAATATAAAAAAAACTGGTCCTGAATTAGAAAACTCAAATATCAATATAAATTCATATAATCGTGTAGTGCTTTTGACAGGTCAAGCTCCATCAGCAGAGGCTAGGAGCCTCGCAGCAGATATAGCAAGAAAATATCGAGGTGTGCGTCAGGTTTATAACGAGATTAAAATAAGTGGCCCCACCTCTTTGATTGCAAGAACAAATGATGCGTGGCTATCTGCAAAGGTTAAACATAAACTAATGCTTAGTAATCAAGTTGAATCTTCTTCTGTAAAAGTAGTTACAGAGAATGGGACAATTTATTTAATGGGCCTTATTTCTCAAGAAATCGCTAAAGAAGCTCTACGACTTACTAGTGAAATTGGTGGAGCCGTGAAGGTGGTATCCGTTCTCGAATATACCGATTAATTTTTAAAAAAATTCATCGGAGCTACTTTCCATTAAAGAAAATTAGATTAACTCAAGAGCGATCGATAATGCCTCGCCACCGCCAATACATATAGCAGCGATACCTTTTTTCTTGTCATAAGCCTGCATGGATGACAGTAACGTAACTATTATTCTTGCTCCAGATGCACCAATCGGATGACCTAGGGCACATGCACCTCCATGGATATTAACTTTTTCATGCGGCAAATCTATTTCTTTCATCGCTGCCATCGTGACAACTGCAAACGCTTCATTGATCTCATAAAGATCAACATCATCTTTTGACCAATTAAGATTTTTTAACAATTTTCTTATGGCTCCTACTGGAGCTGTGGTGAACCACTCTGGTTCTTGGGAGTTGCTTGTATATTTTGCAACTTTAGCTATAGGCTTCAGACCTAGTTCTTTTGCGACAGATAATCTAGTTAAAACTAATGCTGCTGCCCCATCACTTATAGAGCTTGAATTTGCAGCAGTTACAGATCCATCTTTTTTAAAGGCTGGTCTTAGTTGTGGAATTTTTTCTATATTACCCTTGCCTGGTTGCTCATCTTTATCGTACAGGATATCACCACGACGGGTTTTAACAGTAAAGGGGGTAATTTCAGCATCAAACTTTCCAGAGGCGATTGCATCTTGGGCTCTTTGAAGAGAAGTGATAGCGAAAGCGTCTTGATCTTCACGACTGAAGTTATACTTGGTGCAAGTTTCCTCTGCAAACATCCCCATAGCACCTTTAGTATAAGCATCTTCTAGGCCATCTATAGTCATATGATCATATATAGTAGCATCACCAAAACGATATCCACCTCTTCCTTGAGTCATTAAATATGGGGCATTAGTCATACTCTCCATCCCACCTGCAATTGAAACATCAGTGTGACCCAAGGATAAACTATCACATGCATTCATAAAAGCTTTCATACCAGAGCCACACACCTTGTTGATGGTACTGCAATTTACAGAATTAGGTAAACCTGCCCCTATTGAAGACTGTCTAGCAGGTGCTTGTCTAAGTCCTGCTGCCAATACACACCCCATATCAACAGAGTCTATTTTATCCAATGGGACTTTTGAGCGTTCAACAGCAGCTTTTATTGCTGCACTTCCTAATTCAGTTGATGGAACACCAGAAAATTGACCTTGCATACTACCAATTGGTGTTCTCGCCATACCTACTATTACTATTGGGTCAGACATAATAAAAGCCTCTATTTAACAATCCTCAATGAGGGTTTTTTAGTTTTATCACCAGATGGTTTATCTTGAGATAGCTTATTAGAAGAAGAAACTGATTTAACAGGGCCTGGTCCTGAGGGGCCAGGATCAATAGGATTTTCTACTTGAAAAATCATACCTTGGCCATTTTCTTGAGCATAAATCCCAACTATAGATTGAACAGGCAAACAGATACTAGCTGGGATACCCCCGAAACGGGTACTAAACGAAACCTTGTCCTTATTCATAACTAGATCTGCAATCGCGCGAGGTGACAGGTTTAAAACAATCTCCCCATCTCTTGTAGCGTAACTTTGAGGCACCTCAACACCTGGTTGATTTGCGTCAACCGATACATACGGTGTCAACTCATTATCAACAATCCATTCGTATATTGCTTTTATTAGGTAAGGTTTATTTGATGTCATATTCATAGTTGCAGCTATCAATTACGATTATTCAACTTATAAAAAAACAACTAATGATACTGTTTTTGGTGAACAAATATCATTTGAACTACATCTCTCTTTCAAACTCAGATAGACTTTCCTGAAAGGATTCACGTTCAAAAATTCTTTCCATATAATCAAGTAGCGGTTTTGTTTGTCGACTATGCGGTAGCTCAATATTTAAATTCTTCAATCTCCACAAAATTGGACCCAGACAACAATCAACTATAGTGAATTGATCGCTCATAAAGAAAGGTAGGTCAGTAAAAATTGGTGCTATGCTCACGAGACTTTCTTGGAGTTCTTTTTGAGCCTTTTCTGACACCTTGTCGTCTGAGGAACTGACAATTGTATCTACTTGCGCACTACAATCTTTTTCTATGCGATAAATAAACTGGCGACTTAACGCTCTAGCTACCGGATAGACAGGTAATAATGGTGGGTGGGGAAACCTTTCATCCAGATACTCCATCATTACCTTAGTTTCATACAAAGCCAAATCACGGTCAATCAGTGTCGGCAATGTACCATAAGGATTGATAGCCAACACCTCTTCTGGAATGGCTGTGCTGTCGATATCTTCAATATCAACAGTAACTCCCTTTTCTGCCAAGACAATACGAACCCGGTGGCTATAGTGGCACGTCGGATCAGAATAAAATGTCATGGATGATCGTTTTGCAACAATCCCCATAATAACACCTCGATTTGATTAAAATTAATAGGGTAGTAAAATCACTTAACCCAAGTAAGCGCTAATGTATATCTTTCCAATACTCTCGATTTAATAACCAAACCCAGATGAACAGAAATGCAAGGAAAAGTAGAGCATAAGTTCCAATTCTCTTGCGATCTTCAGCCATAGGTTCAGCAATATAAGCTAAAAAATTCACTAAGTCATAAATCTCTGTGTCAAATTCTTCGGGTGAGAGACTACCTTCACTAACAATATTATAGCGACCGCATGGATTTTCTAATATTTCTTCACGAGTAAAAATATCCCTTTTGATTCCGCCATTAGATGCAAGGACTGGGCCGGGCGCACATTCTTGAAGACCCTGAAGATCCAACAAAACATGAGGCATCCCTACATCTTTAAAAACTTTATTATTTACCCCCAAAGGGCGACTTGGATCTGAGTAAAAATTTCTTAGATATGTATAAAGCCATTCTGGAGAACGCGACCTAGCTACCAAAGTCAGATCTGGTGGTGTTGCACCAAACCATGCCTTAGCTTTATCTGATGGCATTGATATATTCATTAAAGCACCGAACTTTTGATCGGCATGTATAAGATTATCTTTGGCTATATCGGCAGGTATTCCTAAATCTTTAGCTACTCTATCCCAGCGAGAATATTTTGCAGAATGACAACCCATACAGTAATTAACAAAAGATTTAGCTCCATTCTGAAGTGAGGATTTATCGCTCAGATCTGCAGTGAACTCATCGCAAGGTATAGCTCCACACTTAAAAGTAGACTCAGCTCCAACAGCTTTGAGGGGAGCCCAGATCAGAAACATGACAACAGACAAAGCCAAAATGGTTTTCCCAGGGCCCATCCCTCCATCCATAGTAACCCGCTCTGGTACAGGCTTTGTTTTCTCTATTCTGGTCCAAAATGGCATAGCAAAGAAAAACAAGAAGTATAAACCAGTGCATATTTGTGCCAGCAAAGTACGCTCTGGGGTTGGCGCTTTTACGCCTAAAACACCAAGAACAACAAAAGAGGCGGCGAAAACTAGTATAGCTCCGCGACTAAAGCTACCTTTATAGCGCATTGATCTTACTGGACTGCGATCTAGCCATGGCAGTACAAATAAAATTGCTATCGCTGCAGCCATAACTAAAAACCCAGCGAATTTATCTGGCACTGCTCTTAGCATCGAATAGAAAGGGGTGAAGTACCACACTGGGGCTATATGTTCGGGGGTCTTGAGTGGATTGGCAATTTCAAAATTTGCATACTCTAGGAAATAGCCGCCCATCTCAGGCATAAAAAATAAAATAAAACAGAACACAAATAAGAACACCGTTATAGGGACTAAGTCATGAACTGTATAATAAGGATGGAAAGGAATTCCATCTCTGGGCACACCATTTTCATCTTTATTCTTCTTGATATCCACTCCATCTGGGTTATTTGAACCTACTTCATGTAATGCAAGAAGATGTAATACAACCAGAGCAAGCAATATGATTGGCAAAGCTACCACATGTAAAGACATGAATCTATTGAGCGTTATACCCGATATTAGGTAGTCGCCCCTGACCCATTGAACGATATCCTCACCAATAACAGGTATTGCCCCGAATAAAGAAATTATTACCTGTGCGCCCCAGAAAGACATCTGACCCCAAGGTAGAACGTAACCCATAAAGGCTTCGGCCATTAATGCTACGTAAATTGTCATACCAAAGATCCAAACTAATTCACGCGGAGGCTTATATGAACCATAGATTAAACCACGAAACATATGAAGGTATATAACCATAAAAAAAGCTGATGCACCGGTAGAATGGATATATCTGATGATCCAACCATAGTCTACATCACGCATTATGTATTCAACAGAGGCGAATGCCCTCTCTGATGATCCTTCAAAACTCATTAGAAGCCAAATACCGGAAACTAGTTGTATGATTAATACAACTAAAGATAAAACGCCGAAGTAATACCAAAAATTAAAGTTTTTAGGGGCATAGTACTTGGCCATATGAGTGTTCCATGCACGCATAATTGGTAAACGTGCATCTATCCAGTCACGTAATGCTATCAACATCAGCTAGCCTCCTGATCTACGCCAATTACTACTATATTATTTGTTTCATAAGAATGCGGGGGTACATCTAAATTTGTAGGCGCAGGAACTCCGGCATATACGCGTCCGGCAAGATCAAATTTCGAACCGTGACAAGGGCAGAAAAACCCACCGTACCAATCATCACCACCCATATCTTGAGCCCCTACTTCTGGGCGAAACATGGGGGCGCAGCCTAGGTGAGTACAGAGGCCAACTATTATCAGAAATTCCTCTTTTCCCTCAATAGATCGATGAATACCATTAACGTACGATGGCTGATTTGAAGCTAATGACGAAGGGTCACTAAAAATCTCATCATGACCATTTAATTCCTGGATCGTCTCAGGTGAACGACGGACGACATAAACTGGCTTACCTCGCCATTCAAAAGTCACCATCTGTCCCATCTCTATTTTAGAAATATTTATTTTTACCGGAGCGCCTGCAGCTTTTGCTCTAGCGCTTGGACTCCATGACCCAACGAAAGGTACAGCTGCGGCTGTTGCTCCTACAGCCCCTACAGCACACGTAGCATTAGTCAAAAAGCGCCTTCGCGCAAAGTCGATACCGTCTCCGTTATCAATTCCGTCATTAATCATGACGCTCTCCTAGCAGCTGATATTTGTGATTTTTTTTGTGTTCAGAATGGTTGAGAATAGTAATGAAAACTACTCATTTTTACAAGGGAATAATGTATAGACTATACCCATTTTTCATAAAATAGTTAGTATTACTAATAGAGATCAATTTCTCATGGAAGGTATAAATGTAATATTTAAAAATTGTGTGACTTGAAATATTTTTACACAGTATTAATTTATTAACGTTTAGAAAATTGAGGGCGCTTTCTAGCCTTGTGAAGACCTACTTTTTTACGCTCTACTTCACGCGCATCACGAGTCAAAAATCCAGCTTTTCGAAGATCACTTCTCAAGCCCTCGTCATATTGTAATAATGCACGAGCAATACCATGTCTTATAGCGCCAGCTTGTCCAAAACTTCCACCGCCAACCACAGTGATTTTTAAGTCAAATTTTTTGATACAATCAACTAATTCTAGTGGTTGTCGAACGATCATTCTTGCAACCTCTCTACCGAAATATTGATCTAGTGTGCGGTCATTAATCATTATATTCCCACCGCCACTTTCCAAAAAAACTCTTGCTGAAGATGTTTTTCGTCGTCCGGTTCCGTAATATTGTGTATCTGACATAAGTAACTTTCCGTTATATATCTAAAATCTGAGGTGTTTGAGCGCTATGGGGATGATCTTGACCGGCATATACTTTTAATTTCTTAAACATAGCGCGACCGAGCGGGCCTTTTGGCAACATACCTTTAACGGCATTTTGAATAGTGCGTTCAGGTGCTTTTTCAATCAATTTTTCAAAGCTTATTGATTTTAAGCCGCCCGGATATCCGGTATGGCTATGATAAATTTTATCTTTTGCTTTATTGCCTGTTACTTGAACCTTCTCGGCATTAATCACAACAATATAATCCCCGGTATCTACATTTGGTGTAAACTCTGGTTTATGCTTTCCGCGAAGATATGAGGCAATTATTGTAGAAATTCGACCTAGTGTTTTATCAGCCGCGTCAATAATATACCAATGGTGTTGAGCTATTTCAGCTGTGGCACTGTATGTTTTCATCGAAATTTGCCTAATATAATATTCAAAAACAATGTATATGCTTTGTGGGAGGCGGTATTTTACAGAGCAGTTACGCCCATTTCAAGGATATTCTACATTTAATAAATTATAACCTGATTCATGAGAGTATTATTGCTCTGAAGCGGCCAAATAAGTAACATAAATTATAACTAATAATTATCCGAAATTATGGTTGATGTGGTCTTGAGAGATACTCATAGGACTGCATCTCTAAAAGACGACTCTTTGTGCGCTGAAACTCAAAGGTTAGCGCACCATCTATATATAAAGACATAAGGTCGACCTCCGCAGATAAAACAACTTTTACATTCCTATCATAAAACTCATCTACTAAGTTTATGAATCTTCTTGCTTGGTCTTCATTGTTTCTACCCATCTGGGGAACTCCAGAAACTAATACAGCATGAAATTCATGTGATAGCTCAATATAATCATTTTGGCTTCTAGGAGAACTGCAAATAATATCAAAGTGAAACCAAATAACATCTTTTCCTTGACGCAGGAATTCCACATTCCGTCCCTCAATCTCAATACTAAGATCTAATAAAATATCATCCTGTAAGGGACAAAATACATTAAAAGCCTCTATTAAGGAGCTATTTGCGCTGGCATCCAATGGAAAGTGATATAGCTCGGCTTTCTTAAGGCTTCTTAAGCGATAGTCTGTGCCGCTGTCTACGTTGTATACCTTGGTATTTCTCTTTAATGAGTCAATTGCCGGGAGAAATTGTTTGCGCTGAAGGCCATTCAAGTAAAGATTATCTGGTTCAACGTTAGATGTAGCAACTAGGACGACATTGAGGGAAAATAGGAGCTCAAAAAGTTTTCCTAGGAGCATAGCATCTGCAATATCAGAAACGAAAAATTCGTCAAAACATATCACATGAGCCTCATCAGCAATATTATCAGCAACTATAGTTAATGGATTTTTTTCTCCTTGAAGTCTTTTTAGGTCCCTATGGACTCTTCTCATGAATCGATGAAAATGTAGCCTTATTTTCTTATTAAAAGGCAAACTCTCAAAAAAGCCATCCATTAAATAAGTTTTACCTCTTCCAACTCCACCCCAAAAATATAATCCCTTTATGGGTTCAACTTTATCAAAAGAAATAAATTTACTCTTAAATTTAGCAAGTAAGTCTTTTTTTAAACCTACACCTTCCTCCTGAATTAGTCGCTCGTAGAGCGACTGTAAAAGATCTACCGCAATGGCTTGTGATGAGTCATAATTGAATTCTTCTCTTTCAAGATCTGACAAATAACGCTGCTTAGGAGAGGGTAACGTAGTATGTGTATACTTAGACATGGGTTGACTGCAAGTAGTTTATATTTAACTTAAGATTTAATTAACCTTTCAAGAATAGGTGATCAGAGATTGTTTCTCAATAGAGAAAAAGAAAATTTATAAGTCCTTGATCAAAAATAGAAGAACAAGAAATATTATTCAGAGTCTGATTATCTTATGAACTTTAACTAATATAAAGATAAGGTATCATAGGAAAAATGAGTAAAATTTTATGGGGATCAAATCTTGCTAATTTCAAACCTGATTATTTATTTATCACTCCTAGTAATAGGCGCTATAGCTGGTTATTTTGTTTCTAGGGCCCTTCAACCTATCCAAAAAGAGCAAAAAGAAATAGAAAATAAGCTCATAGAGGCCCAAAGTGAACTGAAGAATTATCAACAAAAAGTAGCTGACCACTTTCGTAGCACATCAAAAGCTGTATCGAGTTTATCAAAAAATTATAAAAGTGTAGTTGAGGAACTCGCGAGCGGGGCACTTCATCTTGCAAGTACTGATGTCAGCCGCCAGATCTTAAATTCTGTATTTGACAAAAGCGAAGATGTTAACCTTGATTCAAGCACTGATATACAGCCTCCAAAAGATTATGCCCCGAAAGTACCGGGTGGAGTTTTAAGTGAAGAGTATGGTCTTAGAGAGTCAGAAAATCCTGTGAATGATCCCACCAATAGCGACTCATCTTATGTGGCCGAAAATGATGATGATCCAACCCTAAATATCAATTAGTAATTTATTGAAAGGGTTCAAGGTGAAAGATATGCATCGTATTCTAAATTATCTAGCGTGGCCGGTTGCCCTCGGGCTCCTTGTTGCTATGTTAACTTTCAACTTTTTCCCTGATTGGCTCGATAACCGTTTTTATACTCCGCAAAAAAATATAAATGAAAAAAAAGATGAAGAGTTAAGTAAACCATTCTCCTATTCTTTAGCAGTAAAAAAAGCATCTCCTTCTGTTGTTAATATTTATACGCAAAAGAAATTGCCATCCGGCAACAGACTATCATCGGATCCGCTCTTTAAGAAATTCTATAGTCAAAAAAATACATCAAGACAAGATCGTATGAAATCCTCACTAGGCTCTGGGGTAGTAATGACAGCTAATGGATATGTTTTGACAAATCATCATGTTGTTAATGGTGCAGATGCAATCGTGCTCCAGCTTCAAGATGGCAGAGAAGCTGCTGCCACAGTAATAGGAACAGATCCAGAAATTGATCTTGCAGTTTTGAAGATTAATCTAGAAAATCTTGTGCCAATAGAATTGGCAAATCAAAAAGTTTCAGTAGGGGATGTAGTCCTTGCTATTGGAAACCCTTTTGGTGTCGGACAGTCAGTTTCTCAGGGAATCATAAGCGCGACCCAGAGAAAAGGGCTCGGCCTAAATACTTTTGAGAATTTTATTCAAACAGATGCTGCAATTAATCCAGGGAATTCTGGCGGACCTTTAGTTGATTCTATTGGTCATCTTGTAGGAATTAATTCAGCAATACTTGATAGAACAAGTTATGCAATGGGAATAAGTTTTGCTATTCCATCAAAAACAGCATTAAAAATTCTTACAGATATAATAGCTCATGGGAGGACGATCAGAGGCTGGCTTGGTGTAGAAGCAAGCCAATTAAAACCATTTGCAGCTAAAAAACTTGGTCTTGATCCTCCTCTAGGTTTAGTTATAACCAATATTTATCCAGACAGCCCAGCATATCTATCTGGACTGTTACCTGGTGATGTTATTATCAGGATAAACAACAATGGTGTGATCGATAATGACAAAGCTATGAATATAATTGCGGACCTATCGCCAGGAGATTCAATTAAACTTTATGTATTAAGAAATGGTGATAGAAAAGTGATTGATGCAGTAGCTGGAACTCGGCCAAAACTAAATTAAAAATTTTATAAAATAAACTTCTTAATTGTGTTTATAAGATGTTCATGTTGTTCTGGTAGCCCAATAGTTATTCGTAAATAGTTTTTTATCCTAGGTTTATCGAAGTGGCGTATTAAAATATTTTTTTTTCTAAGAAATAACGCTAATTCACCGCAGTCATGTTCTTTATGTGTTACAAACAAAAAGTTGCCTACTGAAGGGAGCACTGTAAACCCCAAATTGATTAAATCTGATGAGAGTTTTTCCCTAGATTGTATGATTTTTTTACAAGTTACATTGAAATATTTCACGTCATCTAATGCAGCAATTCCCCCCATAATAGCTAAACGATCTAAGGGATAGGAATTAAAACTATTTTTTACCCTATCCAAAGCTTCAATAAGTGAGCTATCTCCCACAGCAAAGCCAATCCTTAATCCTGCTAAAGAGCGTGATTTTGAGAAAGACTGGGTCACTAAAAGATTTGGGTATAAAGAAACTAGTGATACAGAACTTATTCCACCAAAATCTATATAGGCTTCATCAATCACTAAGACTGAATTTTGATTATCCTTAAGGAGATCTTCAATAATCTGTAGTGATAATAATTTCCCAGTTGGAGCATTAGGATTAGGAAATATTATCCCACCATTAGGTTTTTTATATTGCTCAGTATCAATAGAAAGATCATCCGTTAGAGGTATTAGCTCAAAAGGTATTTCATGCAAACTACAATAAACCTTATAAAAACTATAAGTGATATCTGGGAAAAAAATTGGGGAACTCTGTTTAAAAAATGCGTAAAAGATATGTGCTAATACCTCATCTGATCCGTTGCCAACAAAAACTTGGTCTGTCTGGATATTCAAGCTGTTTGCAATTGTATTTTTTAAAGCAAAGGCATCAGGATCTGGGTATAATCGCAACTTATCAACTAGCTCGGAAATAATAGCCTCTCGAACTTTTGGGGATGGTGGATATGGGTTTTCGTTTGTGTTCAATTTTATTAAATTTGGGTTAATAGGTTGCTCCCCAGGAATATAGGGTATCAACTGCTGAACAGCTTGGCTCCAAAACTTATTTTTTTTCATACGTTCACTAAATATATTTACATTGACTCAACATTAAAATGCTAAATTTCTATATCTAATCCTTTATACGATACTCAGCAGAACGAGCATGAGCTGTTAAAGATTCACCTCGGGCTATTATAGAAGCTGTTTTTCCAAGCTTTGAGGCACTATTTTCATTACACATAACCACAGATGTACGTTTTTGAAAATCATATACACCCAATGGGGAAGAAAATCTTGCTGTTGATGATGTGGGGAGTACATGGCTTGGCCCTGCACAATAGTCTCCAACTGACTCTGATGTGAAGCGACCCATAAAAATTGCTCCAGCATTACGAATTCTTGGAAGCATATCTTCTGGATCATCAACTGATAGCTCTAAGTGTTCGGGTGCAATAAAATTAATTAATTCAATAGCCTCATTTAAATCTCGTACTAAGATAAATGCCCCTCTTTTTTTCAAAGAAGACTGAATGATATCTATTCGCTCCATAGATGGCAGTAATTTTTCTATGCTAATTTTAACTTGCTCAAGTAACTTATCATCGTTACTTACTAAGATAGCTTGTGCATTCTCATCGTGTTCAGCCTGAGAAAAAAGATCCATAGCAATCCAATCTGGGTCTGTTTTCCCATCACATACTATTAAGACCTCTGATGGTCCAGCTACCATATCTAATCCTACTTGCCCAAAAACCATACGTTTGGCTGTCGCAACATAAATATTTCCTGGCCCAACAATCTTATCAACCTTTTTTATACTATCTGTACCATAAGCTAACGCGCCTATTGCCTGTGCTCCCCCTACTGTATAAATTTCGTCAACACCTGCAATTGCTGCTGCTGCTAGAACCATTGGGCTTAGGTGGCCATCAGGGGCAGGTGCTGTCATGATAATTTTATTAACGCCAGCAACTTTTGCAGGAAGAGCATTCATTAAAACTGATGAGGGGTAATTTGCCTTACCTCCCGGAACGTAAATCCCCACCCTATCCAGTGAGGTTACCTGCTGTCCCAAGACAGTTCCATCTTCATCACGATAACTCCATGAATCTATTTTTTGGTGCTCATGGTATTCGATGATTCGTTTAGCAGCGATATCCAAAGCTGATCTTTCAGATTCAGTGATATTTTGAAGTGCTTGACTCATTTCATGAGAAGAAACTATTAAATCCTTTACACTAGAAATATTTCTATTATCAAATTGGTTTGTGTACTCTACTAGAGCACTATCACCATTTTTCCTAATATTATCGAGTATTTCAGAGACTTGGCGATCGATTTTTGAGTTTTCAGTTTTCTGCCATTCTAGTAATTTTTGAAGCTTACTATCAAAATCTTTATCAACGGATGAAAACTGTCTTATATCAGCCATCTTCATTTTCATATCTTATTTTACCACCTTCTCAAGGCTATCTATTATTTCTTTTATACCTGAATGTTTCATCTTCATCGCAGCTTTATTAACGATAAGTCTAGAGCTAATATCAGAAATTGTATCTCTAGCTTCAAGCCCGTTTGCTTTTAAAGTATTCCCTGTATCAACAATATCAACTATTTCATCAGCAAGACCCATAATTGGGGCTAACTCCATCGCACCATAAAGTTTTATAATATCTACTTGGGAACCTTTAGCGGCATAATATTTTCTCGCGACATTTACGTACTTTGTTGCAACCCTAATGCGTCCTAATCTTGGTGAAGCTCCAATTATTCCTGCTGTCATAAGCTTACACAAAGCAATATTAAGATCTAATGGCTCATATAAACCTTCAGCCCCATGCTCAAGTAATATATCTTTTCCAACTATTCCAAGATCAGCTGCACCAAATCTTACGTATGTAGGTACATCAGAACTTCGCAATATTAATATGCGTACCCCTTTTATATTGGTATCAAATAATAATTTGCGACTGAGGCTTATATCCTCAGCAGGTATTATTCCAGCCTCAGCCAAAATACTAATTGTCTCTTCTAAAATTCTCCCTTTAGTCAAAGCGATTGTTATTTCCATAATTTTAAAATCCTTTAATACTTCGATATCTCAAAAATTTTCGTTTACTGAGTGATTCTACGAATTTTAGCACCCAATTGCTGTAATTTTTCTTCAATGCGCTCATAGCCTCGATCAATATGGTAAATTCTATCGACCACTGTATCGCCCTCTGCAACAAGGCCCGCAATGATTAAGCTTGCTGATGCACGTAGGTCAGACGCCATTACTGGAGCAGCTTTTAGGCAATCTACACCTTCTACTGTAGCAGTATTGCCATCTACACTTATCATTGCCCCCATACGATTCAGTTCATTTATTTGAACTAAGCGATTTTCAAAAATAGTTTCTACAATTTTTGCGGTGCCTTTGGAAACAGCATTAACAGCTGTAAGTTGTGCTTGCATATCAGTTGGTAATCCTGGATATGGAGAAGTTGAAAAGCTAACTGATCTTGGTTGCTTGTTTTCCATATCGAGTTCGATCCAATCCAAACCTGTATTTATCTTAGCACCCGCATCTCGAAAATTATTTAATACTTCCTCTAAGAGCTTTGGATCTGTATCTTTAAGGAGAATCTTTCCTCTGGTTGCCACTGCAGCCGCCAAATAAGTTGCTGTTTCAATTCTATCTGGCATTATTGTGTAATTACCACTGTGGAGAGATTCAACCCCATCAATAATTATTTTTGATTTTCCTGCACCAACGATCCTACCCCCGAGAATGTTAATAAATTTAGCTAGATCAACTACCTCTGGCTCGCAGGCAGCATTTTCAATAATAGTTCTGCCTTCAGCCAAAGATGCTGCCATCATCAAGTTTTCAGTAGCTCCAACTGAAACAATTCCCATTTTGATATTAGCTCCCTGTAGGCGACCAGAAACTTTTGCATCAACATAGCCTCCATTAATTTCGACTGAAGCACCCATGAGCTTAAGACCAGAAAGATGTAGATCAATAGGTCGGCTACCAATTGCACAGCCGCCAGGAAAAGAGACTTTCGCCCGACCATACTTGGCTAGCATAGGTCCTAAAACTAAAATTGAGGCGCGCATCCTTTTTACTAAATCGTAAGGAGCGGTATGTTTTTTTAGGGTTGTTGAATCTATCTCAACTTTCATTTTTTCGTTCATGATGACGGTAACCCCAAGACAACCAAGTAATTCGAACATGGTTGTTGTATCATGCAAGTGAGGTATATTCGACACCATTACTGGTCCGTTTGAGAGAAGAGTTGCTGCTAAAATAGGTAGGGCTGAATTTTTTGCGCCAGATATGCGTATTTCACCAGAAAGTCTTTTCCCACCCGAAATCAGCAATTTATCCATTAAAGATCCTTTTTTATCAGCATATTTGCAACTTATGTCAACATAGTTAAATCAAATATGTTGCGAGCAACTATCGTTAAAGCTCATCAAGCGTATAAGCCTTGATGGACACAGCATGAATTGTGCCATTTTTGATGTACTCATTAATAATTTGATAAATTAACTGTTGTCGTTTTACGGAATTAAGACCAAGAAAAATCTCTCCCGTTGCGACAATATCAAAATGGCCATTAGTGCCCTCAACTTTAATTTCGCAATCAGGAAGCTGTTTGTTCAATAAACTTTGTATTTCTAATTTTACTGGCGGTTCCATAAACATTCCTAGTTATCAGCCATCTGAAGATGACCAAGTGTTTATGACTTTCTCTAGATCACCATCAAGTTTTCTGGCTCTTTGAGTGAACTGATTACGAAATATTTTACCAAGATTAATTCCATTAATAACCAAGTTGGTAACCTTCCAAGAACCAGAACGAGTTAAGCTCATTGAATAAATCAAAGGGAATACTCCATCTGAACCTCGAATTTCTTGAATAACTCTCGTTGACTTAAGATCGCCTATATCTTTTTTTGGTGGAATCACTTCAATCGATTGCTCTCCGTAAGATAATAATCCCCGACCATAGGTTTCAATGAGTTCTCTTCTGAATGTATAGGCAAAACGTTTTCGTTGCTCAGGGCTCGATATTTTTGCATATTTACCCATAACTCTATATGCAATCCAATCAAAATCAATAACATTAATTAAAAGGAGATCTAATTCATCAAAGAAGTCTTCTGGGTTGTTCGAAAAACTTTCTCTATGGCTATTAATGGTTTTAAGCAGTTTTTTTGTTACCTGCTCAATTACATCATGAGGTTTTTTTGGAATGGGAGTTGTCCTAGCATCCGTAATTGAATTTGCCCAAGAAAATTGGATAGCACATGCGAAAATCAAAAACATTTTGCCTATTTTACCTGAATACCTTAGTAGCATTTTATTTTCCTTATAAATCCTTTAAGAGCGATGATGTTATTAGCCAATATCTCACGTCGTGAGAGATTCTTCTAATAGAGCTAAATAATAGCTGACTTAGGAACGTCCGCACTATAACATTGGAAACATAAATTAGGAATAATCTCTGAATCAAGACCGAGGAATAAAAGTTAAAATGGAAATATTAGGTCTTGCATCTTTAGCAATTATATTAGGGCTCATAGGACTTGTATGGGGTGCAGAAAATTTTGTTGCAGGTAGTGTTGGGGCTGCCTATAAATTTAAAATTTCTCCTTTGGTTATTGGCCTAACGATTGTCTCTTTTGGAACATCTGCACCAGAAATTATCGTATCCATAGATGCGTCACTTAATCAGGCTGGTGATATTGGAATAGGTAACGCTATTGGATCAAATTTAGCAAACATTGGATTAGTTTTAGGGATCACTGCTTTAATCTGCCCAATTCCTTTTAGTAAAAATTTGCTAAAAACAGAGGGGTTGGCCCTATTCGTTGCCACTCTTCTAGGTGGAGCTTTTTTATATGATGGAAATCTGAGCAGTGTAGAGGGGTTAATTCTTATTTTTGCAACCCTTCCTCTTATGACTTACATTTTTTATAGAAAAAAATATGAAGTTGCTAAGGGACTAAAGAATACGCAAGAAGGGGTGGTCTTGTCATCAACAAAGAAAGCTTTTGCATCATTTTTTTGCGGTCTTTTAGTATTGCTCGTTAGTGCAGATTTATTAGTTTGGGGTGCTATAAATTTTGCTGAGTTTTTTGGTGTAAGCAAACTAATTATTGGATTAACTGTAGTTGCTATTGGTACCAGCTTGCCTGAACTAGCTGCTTCGATAAGTAGCGCGATAAAGGGCCACCACGATATTGCTATAGGAACTATATTTGGCTCTAATCTATACAATTTGTTAATAGTTATGGCTATGCCGGGAATAATTGCAACTCCAACTCTTGATGAAGAAGTATTTTACCGAGATTACTTGTCGATGGGTTCGCTCACATTAGTCCTGTTTGTTATAATTTTATATGTGTCCTATATTTCAAGAAATAAGGGTCATCAAGCAATAATTTCAAAAAAATTAGGCCTTGTACTATTATTACTCTATGCGCTTTACTATGCTTTACTTATGATTTAAGTGTAAGGAGTATTTTTTCTTTTAGTCTGGCAGTGTTAGTCTAAACTTGTTACCGGCCAAAAAAATAGAGAAGAAAATGATCCAAAATGATTATTTAAAAGTAGCGAAACGCACAATTAAGATGGAATCAGAAGCTGTTGCGCTTTTAGAGCAGCGTATTGGCAATGAGTTCACAGAGGCCTGTAAACTGATAATCAATTGCCATGGTCGCGTAGTAGTTACTGGTATGGGTAAATCTGGGCACATCGGACGTAAAATTGCTGCCACTTTTGCTAGCACTGGTACGCCTGCATTTTTTGTTCATCCAGGTGAGGCTAGTCATGGTGACATTGGGATGATTACAAAGAAAGATGTAGTGTTAGCTTTATCAAACTCAGGCACCACAGCTGAGGTGGTTACTCTTCTTCCCCAAATCAAACGCTTGGGTGTTCCCTTAATTTGCATGACAGGAGACCAAGTATCTATTCTAGCTAAAGCAGCAGAAGTTCATTTAGACGTGAAAGTCGATTCAGAGGCATGTCCGCTTGGGTTAGCTCCTACTACAAGTACGACCGCATCACTCGTAATGGGCGACGCATTAGCTATAGCATTGCTAGAGGGGAGGGGTTTTACAGCAGAAGATTTTGCATTCTCCCACCCTGGTGGTGCATTAGGGAAAAAGTTACTCTTAAAGGTTCGAGATATAATGCATAGCGGCGAAAATCTTCCAAAGGTAAATATCAATCAACCTTTGAAGGAAGCATTACTTGAAATGTCAAAAAAAGGATTTGGTATGACCACCGTAGTGGAGGATACTGGTAAGCTTTTCGGAGTATTTACTGATGGAGACCTTCGTAGAGCTGTAGATAACGATAAGGATGTAAAGTCTATTCCTGTAAGTGAGGTTACTAAATCAGGTTGTAGATCGATACATCAAGATGCATTAGCTGCTGAGGCATTAAAAATTATAGAAGATTTTAAGATCACTACTTTAGTTATAGAGAATTCTGATCATGAGCCTGTTGGCATACTCCATTTGCATGACATACTAAGAGCGGGCGTCGTATAGAAAATGGCAACAAATAACCAAAAAACTCTTAACCTAGCAAAATCAATAAAGTTATTATTGTTAGATGTTGATGGCGTCTTAAGTGACGGGAAATTATACTTTGCAAACAGTGGTGAAGGATTTAAATCATTTAATATTAAAGATGGCTTAGGTATTAAACTGTTACAAAAAAATGGTATTAAGGTAGGAATTGTAACTGGCAGGTCATCTGAAATTGTAGCAAGGAGAGCAAAAGACCTTGGAATTGATTTAGTCATACAAGGGAGAGAAGACAAATTAGCAGCTCTAAAAGAAATACTTGAAGATGACAAAAATAGCTTAAGTTATCTTATGCAAGAAATTGCATTTCTCGGAGATGATCTGCCTGATGTTTCAATAATTCGAAAAGTTGGACTTGGAGTTGCTGTTGGTGATGCTCATCGATTTGTAGTCAAAAATTCTAATTGGCAAACCACATCAAATGGCGGATGTGGCGCAGTAAGAGAGCTGGCTGAACTAATTTTGGGAGCACAAGATAAGCTTGATTCAAGCTTTATAGGCTATCTTTAAAGATTTAATTTATTGATATTAATTTGCTTTACTTAAACTAAATTTATCTACTATGCGTAATTTTCTCTTAACAATCATGCTTTTAGGTTCCGCGGGGGGTTTTCTATTATTTATGCTTGGACAACCTGAAGTTTTTAGAAAAAAACCTGACTACAATCAAAACATAATTGATTATAAATTTGATAGCTACATGATAAATATCTCTATGTTGGAGTTTGATAAAAGCGGAAGATTAGCGTCAAAGCTGGACGCAATTAATACTAAGCGCTTTAAATTAACTAGCAGGCTCGAATTTGAAAAACCGAAGCTTAAATATTATGCATCAGCAGAATCAGTCAAACCATGGCAGCTTAAAGCTGACAAGGGTGCGAGTATAGATAATGGTGAAAGTGCAATATTTACAGATAATGTTTATGCATGGAAAGATCTTAAAGATGGGAAGAAAAATAAAATTATTACAGAAAAATTGATTTTGTACCCCAACAAACAGACTGTTGAGACTGATGTCAAGATCAGAATGATTAGCCCGAACGGAGAATCTGTTGGCGTTGGCATGAGGGGGAACCTAGATACTGAAATATTCGAACTTTTGTCTGAGGTCCAAGGGGTTTATCGTGGACAGTAAATTTTGGTTGTTCGCCTCTTTATTTTTTTGGTGTTTTAACCTTAATGCTCTTCCAGACGACAGGAAATCCCCTATTAAAGTAGTTTCTGATCGCGCAGAACAGAATGAAAAAAATGGTACTGCTATTTATGAAGGGGCAGTTATTGTTCGGCAAGGAAGCATAATCATTAATGCGGATAAAGTTACAATAGTTACTGATGTAGAAGATGGTGATAGGATTGTATGTGAAGGTAATCCAGCTCAATACCAACAAATTATAAATACTGAAGATGGTCTTGTTTTGGCCAGCGCTAACACTATCAAGTACTTTCTGAAAAAAGAAAGAATTGGATTAATTCAGGATGCTAGCCTTGAACAAAACGGTACTACTATAACTGGAGATAAAATTTACTACGATCTGAAATCAGAGATCGTAAAAGCTTCCTCTTCAGCAAATACAAAACAACGTATAGAGATGGTGATTCCACCCACTAGACAGTAAGGCAATTTTTTATGGCAGTACTAAGAGCTCTAAATCTTTCTAAAAGCTACAAAAAAAGGCCTGTCATTCGTGATGTTTCCCTTACAGTAGAAAGTGGTGCCATTGTTGGTTTACTCGGACCTAATGGAGCTGGCAAAACAACCTGCTTCTATATGATAGTTGGTTTAGTAGAACAGGATGGTGGGGAAATATTTATTGGTGAGGAGAATATCACTAATCTTCCAATGCATGGTCGAGCACAAAAAGGTATTGGATATCTGCCTCAAGAGGCTTCGGTTTTTAGAAAAATGACTGTGGCAGATAATATTTTAGCTATTTTAGAAACACGAGATGATCTTGATGATGATCAACGAAAACTTAGAACTGAAGACTTACTTAAAGAGTTTCACCTTTCCCATATTCGAGATTCTATAGGTCTCAGCCTTTCTGGTGGCGAGCGACGAAGGGTTGAAATTGCCAGAGCGCTAGCTACAGAACCGGACTTCATTCTTCTTGATGAGCCTTTTGCCGGTGTAGATCCAATTTCAGTTAATGAAATAAAACAAATTATTCGCCAACTCAAAAGCAAAAACATCGGTGTTTTAATCACTGATCACAATGTTCGCGAAACACTTGATATCTGTGAGCATGCTTATATCGTAGGCGAAGGCAAAGTTATTGCAGAGGGGGAAGCTTCTGCAATAATAGCCAACCAACAGGTTCGAGATATATATCTAGGCGAAGACTTCGTACTCTAAACAGGTAACTAAAGTTCCAATTTAGCCAAGCATCTAATGACTCAGTCAAATATCCAACTACTAAATTATTTATGGGCATGATATTTGCCTGTATAATAATTTATTATGTTAAAGCCAAAGTTATCACTCAATATTTCGCAAAAGCTGAAAATGACACCTCAACTTCAGCAAGCTATAAGCATACTTCAGCTTTCCTCATTGGAGTTATCTCAGGAAGTGCAGCAAAAATTATACGATAATCCACTCCTAGAGCTTGAAGAGGGTGAAGAAGATTACGAAAAAGAACCGACTGCAGAAATTTTTGATGAAACATTTACAGATACATTTAAATTTGAAAATAAATCGGATTACTCTCATGAGCCTAAAAAAAATAATGAGCTTATTGCAGATCATAATGATTACGAGGCTATCGATCCGAGAACTAGCTCCTTAAGCGACTATCTAGTTTCTCAACTACATCTAGTAACTCTTTCCGATATTGAATTTATAATAGGTATTAGCATAATCGATTCAATTGATGATAAGGGTATGCTTATTTCTTCTGTCGAGGATATACAGGAACTCATGGGTGACTCAGTCTCACTGGAAGAAATTTATAATGTATTGGACAAGATACAACAATTTGATCCTCCAGGAGTAGGGGCTCTTAATGTATCTGAGTCTTTAGTGATTCAGCTTAATCAGCTCCCGAAAAATACGGAGCATGTGGAAATAGCAAAAAAACTGGTTTCAAACCATTCTGAGTTACTGAGGAAGCATGATAAACAACAAATAAAAAAAATCTCTGGTTATACGCTCAAAGTTATTGAAAAAGTGTTGTTGCTGTTAAGGACTCTATCTCCTTATCCAGGAAATAATTGGAATAATGATCCGATAGAATATGTAATACCAGATGTTAAAGCTTTTAAGCTTAATGGATCCTGGCATGTAGCATTAAATACCGACGTAGTACCAAAATTAAATATTAAGTCGGAGTACGAAAAATTGATAAAACGCGGAAACCATGGAGAAGATAATGACTTTATCAAAAGAAACTTGAATGAAGCTAAATGGCTAATTCAGAGTATAGAGAATAGAAATGACACCTTATTAAAGGTTGCATCATCTATTGTGAAAGCACAAAAAGATTTTTTTGAGGAAGGAACAGAAAGTATGAAGTCGATGGTTTTAAAGGATATAGCTGATGAATTGGAGCTTCATGAATCTACCGTATCCCGTATAACTACTCACAAATATATATCTACCCCATTAGGCGTATTCGAGCTCAAGTATTTTTTTTCTAGTCACATCAAAACAACTAATGGAGAAGAGTTTTCATCTGTAGCAATTCGCGCTATTCTAAAAAAACTAATCGATGAAGAGTCTGCAACGCGCCCTTTGAGCGATAGTAAGCTGGGATTCTTGCTCAATGACATGGGTATAAATATTGCGCGTCGAACAGTTGCTAAATATAGGGAGGGTATGGGAATTGTGTCATCCAGCGAAAGAAAGCATATTTAAAATTTAATATGTGTTGAACTAAGGATAAATGGAGAATCATATGCAATTAAATATAAGCGGTCACCATTTAGATATAACAAGCCCAATTAAAAGTTATATCACTAACAAGCTAGGGAAATTGGAACGTCATTGTGACCATATAAGTAGTATTCATACTATTGTTTCGGTCGATAAGCTGACGCAAAAAGCGGAAGCTACTATTCATGTTAAAGGAGCAGATATATTTGCTGCAGCAGAACATGAAGATCTTTATGCGGCGATAGATATATTAGAAGGAAAGCTCGATCGTCAACTTATCAAATATAAAGAAAAAAACCGTGGAAGATAATTAAAATGAAGATATTGGACTTACTTCCGCTTGAGAATATATCCATCAATACTGAAGGGAGGAGCAAAAAAAAGGTGCTGGAAAATCTTGCGATACATATTTCTAGTTTAGCTGAAGGTGTTAGTTCTAAAAAAATATATCGAGGTCTTCAAGCAAGAGAGCGCCTAGGAGCTACTACAATAGGTGATGGCATAGCAATTCCACATTGTAGAATTACTGGCTTAAAAGAAATTACTGCAGCCTTTTTTAAGCTAAATAATTCTATAGATTTTGGCTCTGATGATAAAATATTGGTTGATTTAATATTTGTTATAATTGTCCCTGATGAGCAGAATGAGCTGCATTTAAAGGCTTTATCCTTAATAGCAGGTGTGCTAAAAAATCAAAAAAGATGTATAGCTATTCGTGAAGCTAAATCGGAGCAAATACTTCATCAGATATTAGTAGATAGTAGCAGCTGAGGTGAAAAATGAGGTTAGTAATAATTAGTGGGCGCTCTGGATCTGGCAAGAGTACAGCATTAAAAATTATGGAAGATGCTGATTTTTCTTGTATAGATAATCTTCCTGTAAAACTACTAACAGGGTTATTTGAGCATGCTTCGGATTCCAAAGAAGACATAAAGCAAAATAATCTAGCGATAGGGATAGATGCTAGAAGCCTAACTAATGATTTAACACAGTTACCAAAAATTTTAAAAAATCTTAAAGGTTATGGCGTTAACTATGAAATAGTATTTCTCGATGCATCTGACGATGTTCTCATACAGCGCTTTAGTGAGACGAGAAGGAAACATCCATTAAGCTCAATTAGCGTAGCAATAAAAGAGGCGATTGAGCTTGAAAGTGCTATATTAGACTCAATATCAGCTTTAGCTGACAGGAAAATTGATACCAGTAACATGAATCCTCACCAGCTAAGATCTGTTGTCAAAAAACAATTGATTCCTAGTAGCGAGAACAATATGTCGATTTTATTTGAATCTTTTGCATTCAAACATGGAGTGCCCATTGACGCAGACTTTGTCTTTGATGTTAGGTGTTTACCAAATCCATATTGGGATATTGAGTTACGCAAACTTAATGGAAACGAGAAAGCTATCGTCAGTTTTTTTAAAAAAGAAAAGGAAGTTTCCGAAATGCTTAAATCTATTACTGATTTTTTACAGATTTGGCTTCCAAGATTTCTTAAAGATAATAGAAGCTATGTCACTATTGCTATTGGTTGCACTGGCGGTCATCATCGCTCTGTTTATATAAGCAATATACTTAAGGAAACATTTATTAAGGATTATGCTAATACGCAAACATGGCATAGAGAACTTAATTAAAACGAAATTTCTTACATCTGATATGAATAAATCAATACAAACAAAAATAACTATCATAAATAAACTTGGTCTGCACGCTCGTGCAGCTGCAAAACTTGCAGGAACAGCAAGTAAATATAGCTCTATGATTATGGTCGGCACTAAAGCTGGTGAGCTTATAGATGCTAAAAGTGTCATGTCCCTGATGCTACTAGCAGCAAGTAATGGAACAACCCTATATTTAGATATTAAAGGAAGCGACGCAGAGAAAGCGTATGGAGCTCTTAAGCACTTAGTAACTAATAAATTTGATGAAGAGAGGTAATAAAAAATTTTGCTAAAGAACATGCAATCACTACTATAAATCTCTAATACTCATATATAGACTATTAGTCCTATAAAGATCAACAAAGATTATCAGGAAAAATCCCATGCAGGGACACAATAAACAAGACGCTCAAATGTCACAACTTACTAGAATTCAAGAATTAATGGATTCCAGTGATGTCCGCTCACTTAGCTATATGCTAAATAATTTAATGCCTGCTGATATTGCCCATCAAATCGAATCAGCCCCTCCTAAAGTACGCAGAGTTTTATGGGACTTAATTGATAAAGAGCTCGAGGGTTTGGTGATAGGCGAGCTAAGTGAAGAACTGAGTGGTGAAATTCTACAAGAGATGGAAAGTCATGAGGTCGCATCCATAACACAAGGTTTAGATCCAGATGATATAGCTGATATTCTTCAACAACTACCTGAAAAATTTATTCCTGAGGTATTACAGGCAATGAGTGAACAGGATCGACTAAGAGTCGAGAGTGTTCTTAATTTTGCAGAGGATACCGCCGGTGGTTTGATGAATACAGATACAATTACTGTTCGGCCTGATATAACTTTAGATGTTGTTTTACGTTACTTACGTCGCCATGAGGAATTACCAGATATCACTGATAATATATTTGTTGTTGATAGGAAGGATTCTCTTTTAGGAATTCTGCCTCTTAGTAAACTACTTACATCCAGTCCGAATATTACAGCCCGAGAAATCATGGTCACCAGAATTGATAGTATTTTTGCAGATATGGAGGATTCTGAAGTAGCGCGATTATTTAAAAATAATGATTGGATATCTGCTCCAGTAATAGATCAAAAATATAAATTATTAGGGCGTATAACAATTGATGATGTTGTAGATGTAATAAGAGAAGAAGCAGATCATTCATTATTGAGCTTAGCGGGATTAAGTGATGAAGAGGGAACATTCACTTCTATAAGCCGAACTGCCCCCAGAAGAGCTGTCTGGTTAGGAGTTAACCTCCTAACAGCAATTTTAGCGTCTTCTGTTATTAATATTTTTCAAGATACTATCGAAAAAGTTGTAGCACTTGCTATTCTGATGCCAATTGTAGCGAGTATGGGTGGAGTAGCTGGCAGTCAGACACTTACAGTCGTGATTAGAGGAATGGCGCTTGGTCAGATCAATAAAAGTAATCTAAGCTGGCTTCTTAGCAAAGAATTTACTGTGGGCGCGCTCAACGGAATGGTCTGGGCAATTGTTATGGGTGGGGTTGCTGCCTTATGGTTTGAAGACCTACTCATTGCTGTAATTATTAGTGCAGCTATGGCTATAAATCTTATTGTTGCAGCAATTGCAGGAGCGATACTTCCAGTAATACTAAAATCCTGCAAGATTGACCCAGCTTTAGCTGGAACTGTTGCATTAACAACAATTACTGATGTAGTAGGATTTTTGTCCTTTTTGGGTCTAGCTACTCTATTTTATGGTTAATCATGTATGTCTCATAAAATTTATACTAGTTCTGGTGTTCCACCAAAACCATTAAAAGATGCCATAAAAAGCAAATCGATGCTAAAAAAAGAAATGCTTAATCTACAAAAAATTGGATCAGACCTTGTAGACTTACCTCCTAAAAAACTCTCTAGAATAAAAATACCCGACGAGCTTAATGAAGCAATTATGCTCGCCAAAAAAATAAAAAGTCGAGAGGGAAAAAGAAGACAAATCCAGCATATTGGAAAAATAATGAGGCATATTGATGTAGACAAAATTTTAATGGAGCTTAAGATCTTCGACCAAGAAAGCGTAACTTATAGTTGCCAGAAGATAAATATCGAAAACTGGTCAAAAAGGCTTATTTTGGAAGGAGATGAAGCAATTGACGATATATTGATTGAATTACCAAAAATAGACAGGAAGCATTTACGACAATTAATTAGACAAACAAAGAAAGAAATCTCAGAAGAAAAACGCAAAAATGCAAATAAAAAAATATTCGCATACTTAATGGAGTTTAAATTTTATTAGGGCTTAGGGGCTCGTTTGCGCTCATTTTCTTTCAATAGCTTTTTACGTATGCGAACTGATTTCGGTGTCACCTCCACCAATTCATCATCCTCTATAAATTCTAGTGCTTGCTCTAAGCTATGATTTATAGGAGGAGATAGAACCAAATTTTCATCTGTGCCAGCAGCCCGAATATTTGTTAATTGTTTTGCTTTTGTTGGATTAACAGGTAAATCATTACTTCGAGCATGGAGCCCTATGACTTGACCCTCATATACCTCGACACCATGGCCAAGAAAAAGGCGGCCTCTTTCTTGAAGATTAAATAATGCGTAAGCCAAGGTTTTTCCTTTTACCATAGAAACTAAAACACCGTTTTGTCTTTTGGCCAAATCTCCCTGTTTTGTTGGTGCATAGCGATCAAATATACTGGTCATTATACCTGATCCGCTTGTCATGGTTAGAAATTGAGACCGAAATCCAATTAGACCCCTGGAAGGGATAATAAATTCTAAACGAACGCGCCCTTTCCCGTCCAACTCCATGTTACCAAGTTCAGCTCTGCGATTTCCAAACTCTTCCATGACAGAACCTTGGTGTTGCTCTTCAATATCAACCACTACTTGCTCATAAGGCTCTAATATTTGGCCATCAACTTCTTTTTTTATAACCTCTGGGCGTGATACTCCTAGCTCAAAGCCCTCTCTACGCATATTTTCAATCAATACAGATAGATGAAGCTCGCCACGACCAGAAACAATAAATTTATCTGGCGTATCGCCCTCTATGACTCTCAAGGCTACGTTATGAATTAACTCTTGCTCTAGCCTTTCTTTTATATTGCGAGAAGTAACAAATTTTCCCTCAAGTCCAGCGAAGGGTGAATTGTTTACCTGAAATGTCATACTAACTGTTGGCTCGTCAACAGTTAAGGGAGGAAGAGCTTCAGGGTTGTCTAGGCCACATAAAGTATCAGATATATTGAGTTTATCAATTCCAGTAACGCATACAATCTCGCCAGCTTCTGCCTCAGCTACATCCACTCTCTCAAGACCGTTATACCCCATAACCTGAAGCACTTTGCCTTTTCTAGAGTTTTCATCACTGTCTACTATTAAGACTTGCTCGTTGGGCTTTAGTATTCCACGAGTTATTCGACCAACTCCAATGACTCCAACGTAACTATTATAGTCCAAAGCACTTATTTGCATTTGCAATGGGCCATCCATATTAACTTTTGGTGGATGAACTTCATCAACAATCATTTGTAGCAAAGGAGTCATATCTTCTGCTAAAGACTCAGGTTCTTTACCAGCAACTCCGTTTAATGCAGAGGCAAACATTATTGGAAAATCCATTTGATCATCAGTTGCTCCTAAACGATCAAATAGATCAAACACCTGATCTACAACCCAATGCGGTCTTGCTCCTGGGCGATCAACTTTATTTACAACCAGTATTGGATTTAATCCTTGTTCAAATGCTTTCTGAGTAACAAATCGAGTCTGAGGCATAGGACCATCGACAGCATCAACAAGAAGAAGAACTGAGTCTACCATTGAGAGGACTCGCTCAACTTCTCCTCCAAAATCAGCATGACCCGGAGTATCAACAATATTTATATTAAAACCATTCCACCTTAAAGCTGTATTTTTGGCTAGAATTGTTATTCCGCGCTCTCTCTCTTGGTCATTTGAATCCATTATTCTTTCTGAATTCATATCTTTCCGATCAAGCGTGCCTGATTGTTTAAGTAACTTGTCTACTAAAGTGGTCTTGCCATGGTCTACATGGGCTATAATAGCTATATTGCGTAGATGTTCGATCACAGTGCTGATCCTAGGTTAACTCGAATGACGGCATTATACTGATCAGAGTAGTTCGGAGATAGCTAAATGCTTGCAAAATCAAATTTAATTTTAAACTAACTCAGCAATTACCAGTTTAGTCAAAAACTTAGCCTGCAATGAAGATACAGATAAAGTGTTTTACTTCTAAAAATAAAAAATGCACCATAAAGGTTAATTTTTAATTATATAAATCTATTTTGCACCATCAAAGTGCACATATAAAACTTAATTACATCCTTGAGTAGCCAAAACGGGTGTTTACATTTCTGGTACAATTATTGCATCATAATTAATATTGAAAAATTATTTTTTAATTTCGGCAATTTAAGTATATAAAAATTTGGAGGAAAAAATGTCACAAGCTATAAAGTTAATTAAAGAGAGCGAAGCGCGATGGATTGATCTTCGTTTTACAGATACAAGGGGTAAGGAACAACATGTATCCTTCCCATCAAAAGATGTGGATGATGAATTTTTTCAAGTAGGCAAAATGTTTGACGGCTCCTCAATAGAAGGATGGAAAGGCATTAACGAATCCGACATGATTCTTATGCCTGACGATGCTACAGCTGTTTTGGATCCATTTACTGATGAACCTACAGTAATTATTCGTTGTGACATCATCGAGCCATCTACTATGCAATCCTATGATCGAGATCCTCGCTCGGTTGCAAAACGTGCTGAAGGATACTTAGCATCAACTGGATTGGGTGACACAGCTTTCTTTGGACCAGAACCAGAATTTTTTGTTTTTGACGATGTTAAATGGGGCTCGAATATAAATGGGTGTTTTCATAAAGTAAATTCTGAAGAGGGGGTTTGGTCATCTGGATCAAAATTCCCGGATGGAAATATGGGGCATCGGCCTGGTGTCAAAGGTGGGTATTTTCCGGTGCCTCCTGTTGATAGCTTACATGATTTACGAACTGCGATGTGTTCGGCTATGGAGGAGATGGGGCTTGATGTAGAAGTACATCATCATGAAGTAGCTACTGCTGGACAATGTGAAATTGGAATCAAATTTAATACGCTTGTTAAAAAAGCTGATGAAGTCCAAATTTTGAAATACTGTGTTCATAATATAGCTCATGCTTATGGAAAAACTGCAACATTTATGCCGAAACCACTTGTTGGTGATAATGGTTCTGGTATGCATTGCCACCAATCATTCTGGAAAAACGGAGAAAATGCTTTTGCAGGAAATGGTTACGCTGGGCTAAGTGAAACAGCTCTTTATTATATTGGCGGTATAATTAAACATGCTAAAGCATTAAATGCATTTGCTAATGCTTCCACTAATTCATATAAGCGGCTTATTCCAGGATTTGAAGCTCCAGTTATGCTTGCATATTCAGCACGAAATCGCTCCGCTGCACTTCGTATACCATATGTTGCCTCACCTAAAGGAAAACGGGTAGAACTCAGATTTGGAGATCCTACAGCCAACCCCTACTTGATGTTTGCCTCAATGTTAATGGCTGGGATTGACGGAGTCATTAATAAAATACACCCGGGAGAAGCAGCAGATAAAGATCTTTATGATTTATCGCCGGAAGAGAGCTCATTGATACCTCAAGTAGCAGGTAGTCTCAGAGAGGCTCTAGAGGCTCTAGATGAAGACCGCGAGTTTTTAACGAAGGGTGGAGTATTTACGGATGACATGATAGATGCATATATTGATCTAAAAATGCAAGATGTTCATCGTGTAGAGCATACAACTCATCCAGTTGAGTTTGATATGTACTACTCTGTTTAAATTGATCATATTATTAGGTTGGACCTCATAAGTTTTCGGGTTTAACCTAATTAATATAAAATTAACGAGTATTGTTAATAGTCCGATGCATATGAGCTCTAAATATCTCAGCGCAGTCGCCTAACGATTGATTAAATCATGGAAACGGATCAGCTACAGAGTATAGTTTTAGATAATCTTAGCGTCTCAGTTATATTACTAGATGAGGAGCTAAAGATAATCTATGCAAGCTCCGCAGCAGAAAGCCTTTTTGATACAAGCTTAGCTCGTATAGCTGGTGAATCGATATTTAACTTTTTAGAATCCTATGATGATAACCCTATGGGCAGTCCGGTAAGTCTGTCTGCTTTAAAAAAGACAGTTGACAGCCATCGTCCTTTTACACAGAGAGAAGTTAATCTTCTGCTTCCTGATAAAGCAATTATCACCGTAGATTTAACAGCTTCACCAATGATTTGTGGCTCAAGAAAAATGCTTTTGCTAGAAATACAACTAGTACAGAGATTGATGCAGATGAGTAAAGAGCAAAAGCTGCTGCATATACATGATGCAGCGCGAAACCTAGTTCGTGGTCTTGCTCATGAAATAAAAAATCCTCTTGGGGGCATCAAAGGAGCCGCCCAACTTCTATCTAATGATCTTGAAAATCGACAAGAATTACGTGAATTTACTGGTATTATTTCCAAGGAAACTGATAGGCTTTCTAATCTTGTGAACCAATTACTAGGATCAAATACCTTACCTAAATTTACTTCAATAAATATTCATGAAATTATTGAGCATGTCACTTCACTCATAGCAAAAGAAACAATGGGTAAGGTAAATATAAACAAGAGTTATGATCCAAGTATCCCAGAAATTAAAGGGGATAAGGATCAGCTTATCCAAGCCCTCTTAAATGTAATGCTCAACTCGGTTCAGGCGCTCTCTGATAGCAGGATAAAAGATCCTTGGATCAGAATAAAAACTCGTATTGAAAGAAACTTCACGATCCGGGACATCAACCATAAGATGATTTGCTGTATAGAAGTTATAGATAATGGCCCTGGTATTCCAGAGGATATATTTGATCGTATCTTTTTTCCGATGATCAGTGGAAAAGCAGAGGGAACCGGACTTGGCTTGTCAATTTCTCAATCAGCGATAGATATTCATCAAGGTCTTATTAGTTGTGAAAATAAGATCAATGAAACTATTTTTTATATTTACTTACCTTTGGATCAATAATATGAAACATACTGTTTGGATCGTTGATGATGACCAATCCGTTCGCTGGGTAATGGAGAAAGCTCTCTCAAGGGAGGGTATGCTAGTTAGCTGCTTTGAAAACGCGCAAGAACTTCTTGTTGAGCTCAGTAAAAAAACTCCAGACACGATGATAACTGATATAAGAATGCCTGGAATGAGTGGCTTAGAACTTTTAAAAAAAATTCACTCTTCAAATCCAAATCTACCTATAATCATTACTACAGCCCACTCAGATTTAGATAGTGCCGTTTCTGCTTATCAGGGTGGTGCATTCGAATATTTACCAAAACCATTCGATCTTGAAGATTTAATAGCAGTAACACAACGTGCAATAAGCTTCACAAAAGATCAAAGAAAAGCTTGCGTTTCAGAGGTAGGTATTTCTGATAATCATAATGAAATAATCGGAGAAGCTCACTCTATGCAAGAGGTCTTTCGTGCTATCGGTAGACTATCAAAATCAAATATTACTGTCTTAATTAATGGCGATTCAGGTACAGGGAAAGAGCTTGTAGCAAAAGCGTTGCATGATAATAGTCCTCGTAGAGAAAACAAGTTTATTGCCCTAAATATGGCTGCTATTCCTCATGATTTAATAGAATCAGAGTTATTTGGACATGAAAAAGGTGCCTTTAGTGGGGCAAGTCAGCGTAGAGAAGGTCGTTTTCAACAAGCAAATGGTGGGACTCTTTTTCTCGATGAAATAGGCGATATGCCTGCCGAGGCACAAACAAGACTGTTGCGAGTGCTCTCTAACGGGGAATTTTATCTAGTAGGGGGTCACACACCAATAAAAGTTGATACTAGGATTATTGCAGCTACTCATCAAAATCTTGAAGAATTGGTAGTCAAAGATTTATTTAGAGAAGATCTTTTTCATCGCTTAAATGTTATCCGAATACATCTACCAAATCTTGTGGATCGTAGGGAGGATATCCCAAAATTATTAAGACATTTTTTAAATATAGCAGCAAAAGAATTGGGATATGAAACAAAAATTCTCACAGATGAAACTATAGAATATCTAAGCATGCTTCCATGGCCTGGAAATGTAAGACAACTAGAAAATGTATGTCGATGGATAACGGTCATGGCTCCAGGCATAGAGGTTCATATAGAAGACTTACCAGCTGAATTTCTCAATATATCAAATGACGTATCAAAAGACTCCGGATCATGGGAAGAGCATCTTAAGCAATGGGCTCAAAAAGAACTATCATCTGGAAATACTGTAATTATAGCCAGAGCAACAAGAACCTTAGAGAAAACTTTAATTGAAGCTGCATTAACTAAAACTGGAGGCAGAAAAAGTAAAGCTGCAGAAATATTAGGTCTAGGTAGGAACACACTTACCCGAAAACTTAAAGAATTGGAAATAAACAGCGACTAAGCTTTAATAAATAATTTATTCTTTTATAACTGGGAGACTCTGGTTCTGCCATTCCATCATACCTCCTCCTAGTCTTAATGTACTGAAACCTTCTTGTTGCAATTTTCGACCAACAGAGCCTGCATGCTGACTTTGCTTATCGGCAATTATAATTGCTTTTGTTCGGTGCTTTTCCAGTTCCGGTATTCTCTGGTTTAGCTTAGTATATGGAATATTAATTGCTCCTGCTATATGCCCTAAACTGAAATCTTTTGTCTCACGAACATCTAGGAGTATCGCTTCACCCGAATTTATCATACGAGTAACCACATGTGGCGATATAGTTTTACCGCTTTTAGCGCGCTCATTAATTGCATATAAATAAATGAGGGTCATGAAAATACTTACAAGAACCCATTGTTCGCTTATAAAGTCAAAAAATTCCAAAGTGATTAGCTCCGATCGTTGTTTTTTATATATAAAATAGGGCAAATATCTGTAAATTATACACAGCGAAACGATTAACAGGAAACCATCATTGGCGCTAATCGTTCTTTGGCGGTAATATCCTCATTATAAATCTATAAAAAAACTCAAACAGAGCCTTAAAATTTATGAGTAAATCAAAAAAACCACTGTTACTTTTAATACTGGATGGATTTGGGTACAGCGAGAAAAAGAAGCACAACGCTATATATGCTGCTAAAACACCTATATTAGACGGCTTATGGAATGGTTCCCCACATAGCTTAGTCAGTACGTCTGGTCCTGCGGTTGGTCTACCTGCAGGACAAATGGGTAACAGCGAAGTAGGTCATGTGACTCTCGGATCAGGGAGAGTTTTGCACCAAAATCTTTCACAAATTAATAATTGTATTAAAAATGGTGATTTTTTTTCTAACCCTTCGTATGTAAAAGCTGTTGATAAGGCGATCGCCAATGATGCGGCGGTACATATTTTTGGTCTTCTTTCTGCAGGGGGAGTTCATAGTCATGAGGATCACATAAATAGTGCAATCAAACTTGCAGCCAAAAGAGGTGCTAAAAAGATTTATTTACATGCTTTTTTAGATGGAAGGGATACGCCACCAAGAAGTGCTGAAGAGTCAATTAAAATAACAGAAGCTGTTTTTTTAGACTTAGGCGTAGGTAAAATTGCCAGTATATCTGGACGATTTTATGCAATGGATAGAGATAAAAGATGGGATCGTCTCGAAGCAGTATACAATATGCTCACAGATGACTGTTCTAAGCATAGTGCGGACAGCGCACTTGAAGCGCTGGATGACAGTTATAATTATACAGATAGCGATGAATTTGTTTTGCCAACCAAAATTTCTATAATGGATCAAAAATCTACAATACTTGATGATGATGTAATTATTTTCATGAATTTTAGGCCAGATAGGGCTCGGCAAATAACTAACGCTTTTATTGATGATAATTTTACTGGATTCATCAGAAAGAAACGTCCAATATTAGCTGATTTTGTAATGACTACTCAATACTCAGATGAGATTGAGGCTCCAGTAGCATTTCCGCCGGAAGAAATTCGTAATTCACTAGGAGAATACTTAAGCAACCTTGATAAAACACAATTAAGAATTGCAGAGACTGAAAAATACGCTCATGTAACTTTTTTCTTCAGCGGCGGACAAGAAAATCTTTTCAAAGGAGAGTCACGAATACTAATTCCATCCCCAAAAGTTGAGACCTATGACTTAATGCCAGAAATGAGTGCTTATGAGCTCACAGAAAATCTTATTGAGGCAATTAATAGCAAAGAATTTGATGTCATTATTTGTAACTATGCCAACTGTGACCAAGTTGGTCACAGCGGTAAATTTAAAGCGGCGGCTAAAGCTGTAGAAGTAATTGATGAATGTATTGGTAAGCTGTTATTGGCAATTGAGAATGTTAGCGGTCAGTGCTTGATAACTGCTGATCATGGTAATGTCGAGCAAATGTTCGATGAAGAGACTGGACAACCTCATACACAACACACTACTTTACCTGTTCCCCTGATATACGTAGGAGAAAAGAAAATATCACTAATTGAGCAGGGATCATTATCAGATGTCGCCCCAACAATTTTAGCACTTATGGATTTACCTCAGCCCAAGGAAATGACAGGTAAATCCTTAGTCAAGGATCACTAATAAAATACTAATTGATGGTGATGCATTTAATGCGATATTTAATTTCAAGAATATTTGTTACTCTCATTTTCATTACACCTATATTGGCTGAGGAAAAAAATGATGTAAATAAACTAAGTAACGAAATTTTTAATCTTAAAAAGTCTCTGGCAGGGCATGGAGAAACTCAAGCATCACTAAATAATCAGTTACAAGAAACCGAGCTATCCCTTGCAAAAATAAGTAGCAAGATAAAAGTTTTCGAAAAGAATATAGGTACACTAAATCTCAGAATTGAAAAGCTAAATAAACAAAAAAATAATTTAACAACATCCTTAAAGAAACAAAAATCTCTGATAAAAAATTATATTGAATTTCTTCATCTTCAAGGTGTTGAAGAACCAATAAAGCTTATTTTAAACCAACAAAATCCAAAAAATATTAATCGAATACTTGAGTATTATAATTACTTCATAAATGCTAGAAATGAAAAAATCAACGACTATAGAGAAAAAATCAAAGAGCTTAATATTATCCAAGAGTCAATCTCAAACCAAAAAATAGAATTAATAAGAAATCGATCTGAACTTAAAGAGAAAAAAAGTAGCTTCTTGTCATTACAGAGTGCAAGAGCATTAACTATAAAAAAACTTAATAGTAAAATTCATACTTCACAGCTTAAACTAGCTTTATATAATAATCAGAAAGCTAGCCTAGAAAATTTATTAAGAAAAAAAGCATACGCATTAAATAATTTTCCTAGTGCTTTCTCAAAAAATAATTTTTATGGGAGCAAAGGTAAGCTCCCCTGGCCTGTGAATGTAAATCCAAGTAATAAGTATGACCTAAAGTCAAATTCTTCGATGCACTCAAAAGGTTGGCTTCTAAAGACTAATTCGGGATCTCCAGTTAGAGTTGTTCATGATGGTAAAATCGTATTTGCTAATTATCTTAAGGGTCACGGTCTTTTAATTATAGTTAATCATGGTGATGGCTTCATGACACTTTATGCTCACAACCAATTTCTTTTAAAAAAAATGGGTGACTGGGTATTGAAAGGTGAGAATATCGCGAGAGTAGGAAACACCGGTGGTCTTGATGAGCATGCACTTTACTTTGAAGTGAGAAAAAATGGGAAGCCCACAAATCCGAAATTTTGGCTTCTAAGTAAGAATTACTAGATTGATATTAATGATATATAGTAATAGTGGTAACTTAAAAACCTTAGTGTATAAAAATTAAGAGTGAGATTATGTCTACTTCAAGATGTACAGTATTGTCATTTATTGTATTTTTTTTATCCCATGCTTTTTCTATTACTTCATATGCAAACACCAGTCAACAAAGTGGTCTAGTTCCCCTTGAAGAGTTACGTTACTTTACTCAAGCATTTGAAAGAATTAAGAAAGAGCATATAGAAAAAATAAATGATAAAGAATTGCTGGAAATGGCAATAGAGGGTCTACTTAGTACCTTAGATCCGCATTCAGCATATTTGGATAAAAATACCTTTTCTCTTTTACAAGAAAAAACTACCGGAAAGTTTGAGGGGCTTGGGATTGAAATTAGCCAAGAGAATGGTGCTCTTAGAGTTATATCGCCAATTGATGGCTCACCAGCCTATAAAGCAGGAGTTTTACCTGGAGACTTGATTATCAAGCTCAATGACAGCAATGTACAAAGCATGTCGTTCAACGAAGCAATCAAATTAATGAGAGGGCCAAAAGGATCCATATTATCCTTAACTATCCTTAGGTCTCAGGTGGATGGAACAATTGAAATCAATATTGAACGAGATATCATCGAAATTGACAGTGTTCGCACCAAAATACTTGAATCCGATATAGCTTATATCCGTATTGCACAATTTCAAGAAAATACTGGTATGCAGTTTAAAAAATTATTGAGCAACCTATATGTTAATGATATCTCCCCCAAAGGCTTGATTATAGATCTACGAAATAATCCAGGTGGTCTGCTAACAAGCTCAATAGAAGTTGTGGATTCAATTTTAGATAAAGGGCTAATTGTATACACTGAGGGCCGGTCTGCGACATCAAACAAAAAATATTATGCTTCTGTTGGGGATGATTTAAATGGCTTACCAATAGTAGTTTTAATAAATGAAGGCTCTGCATCTGCATCAGAAATCGTTGCAGGTGCGCTACAAGATCATAATCGTGCACTCATACTGGGTACTTCAAGTTTTGGTAAAGGATCTGTACAAACAATATTTCCATTAGGAGCCGATCGTGGGCTTAAGCTTACTACTGCAAGATATTTCACTCCAAATGGGACCTCAATTCAAGGAGCTGGTATATCTCCAGATATCGCAATCGAACCAGCAGAAATAAAGATACGAAAAAGTAAAGCAAAAATCAAAGAAGAAAATTTATTAGGACACCTTAGTAATCCAGTAAAGGTAAAGGGCGCGGTTGACGAAAAAGAAGTGGGGGTAATAGACGACAATCAATTATACGACGCTATAAATTTATTAAAAGGGTTGCATATATTAAATAAAAAAACTTAGCCTAGAGCAACTCTATAATATAGTTTTTGGTATTAAAGTCTCACTTCGATACCTTGTTTTGCCATATAAGTCTTGGCTTCGTTAATTGTAAATTCACCGAAATGAAAAATACTAGCAGCTAGAACTGCATCAGCCTGTCCCTGAAGAATCCCCTCAGCTAAATGCTTTAGATTGCCTGCTCCTCCTGAAGCAATAATAGGAATATCAACTTCTAAGCTAACTGCTTTTGTGAGTTCTATATTAAAACCATTTTTAGTTCCATCGTTATCCATGCTAGTCAGTAAAATTTCACCTGCTCCATATCTGGCCATCTTATTTGTCCAATTCAATACGTCAATTCCTGTGATATTTCTTCCGCCATGAGTAAAAACTTCCCATTTTATGGGTTCATCACTAGAACTGGTTTGCTTAGCATCAATAGCCACAACAATGCATTGAGAGCCAAACCGATCAGCAGCAGCGCGTACGAATTCTGGATTTTTTACAGCAGCTGAATTGATACTTACCTTATCAGCACCTGCGTTGAGCAAATTCCTTATGTCCGTCAGGTTTCTCACACCACCACCCACTGTAAGAGGAATAAATACCTCACTTGCCATTCGTTCTACTGTATTTATTATAGTATCTCGGCCTTCATGGCTAGCTGTGATATCTAAAAAGGTAATTTCATCCGCACCTTCCTGATTGTATCGTTTAGCCACCTCTATAGGATCACCAGCATCTCTTATATCTACGAATTGGACACCCTTAACCACCCGACCTCTGTCAACATCAAGACAAGGGATAATTCTTTTTGCTAATGTCATAAAATAACCTTAATTGTATTGACGACCAAAAAATATCACGAGCATAAATAACTATGAACTAATACTAATCTTTATCAAAAAGATGTCCTAATTTCCCAGCTTTTACTGCCAAATATGCTTCATTATGTGGGTTTTGTCCTGTTTGGATTGGTAGTCGTTCAGATACAATAATCCCCATATCTTTAAGCGCCTGAACTTTTTTAGGATTATTCGTGAGCAGCCTAACATCGCCTATACCAAGATGATTAAAAATAGATTCGCAGGCACTATAATCTCTAGCATCTGGATCAAAGCCTAGCTGCTCATTCGCCTCAACTGTATCTGCACCCTCATCTTGAAGATGGTATGCTTTAATTTTATTGAGTAAACCAATACCTCTTCCTTCTTGACGAAGATATACTATAGCTCCTATTTGTTCCTGAGCAATAAGACGCATAGACTCCTCGAGCTGAGATCCACAATCACATCGCAGGCTAAATAAAGAATCACCTGTTAAGCATTCAGAATGGATTCTCACTAATACTCGCTTATGGGAAGATACTGAACCTAGGGTTAAAGCAATATGTTCTTTTTTTTCAATATCATCAAAAAAACCATGTAGCTTAAAAGTTCCCCATTTAGTAGGTAGCTCTGAGCTTTGTATAAAATTTAATGGCACAACTTACTCCGAATAGCCTAATTTAGGGACAGTTATTTTAACTATGATACATAACGAGTAAAGAACTTTACATTTATAATCACTTAGAATTAATGAGTTTTCGTTTTTATAAAATTTTCATAGCTAAATACAAAACTATGGCAGTAAAACCACCGGCTAATAAATCATCTGCCATGATGCCTATACCCCCAGATACATTTTTATCTAGCCAGCTTATAGGCCAAGGTTTCAATATATCAAAAAATCTAAATATCAAAAAACTTGCAAGAATCCAACCCCAAGAAACTGGGACTAAAATCATAGCTAACCATATTCCAACTATTTCATCCCATACAATTCCACTATGGTCATGAACATTTAGATCGCGCGCAGTTTTTCCACAAATATATATTCCAGTCAGAGCTGCAGCTACTGTAATAATAATATAAGCAACTAATGATAGCTTTACTAAAAAAATCCAAATCAAAATGCCTAATAAAGTTCCTGCTGTTCCAGGGGCCTTGGCAAATAAACCACTACCAAAACCAAATGCTAAAAAATGAACTGGGTTACTCAAGAGTTTCCTAAAAGTGGGGCTAACTATATTCATTCATTATTCTCTTTTTTAGTAAAAATATTTTTGAGTATGTCAAAATTAATATCGATGATTTTCAAAAATGCTGGTAGCCAGATTTGGTTATATTCAATAATTCTCCTTGGTCATCGTAACAGCGTATTCCTGAGTTTATGGAAACCTGACCGATACAACATGCTTGTATTTTTTTCGAGGCTATCATTCTCTCTAAGAGGGCAACATGTTTTTTTGGAACAGTAAAACATAACTCATAGTCATCACCACCGGATAGAACCCATTTTTGAATTAATTTATGATCTGCTATATCTGTTAAAAAATTTGCGTATGGTATGCACTTAAATTCAATATTGGCTCCATATAGCTTAGAGTTAAGGATATGACTAAGGTCTGCAATTAGTCCATCTGAAATATCTATTGCTGAAGATGCGATATTTTGCAAAAGGATACCCTCTTTTATTCTTGGTTCTGGTCGATAAAATTTATTATGTAGCCGGTCGATTAGATTCTTTGGCAGAGGGGTGGTTGAATTAAGTGATTTTTCAAAAAGAGAAACAGCTGCGGCAGCTTCTCCAAGTGAGCCTGTCACATAAATATAGTCGCCTTCTTTAACACCACTCCTTTTTATGGCTTTACCCTTATCAACAGTTCCAAATACTTGGATAGTTATTGATAAAGGACCCGCTGTCAGATCACCACCAACCAAAGTACAGCCAAATTCTATAGCATCGCTCTCAAGTGCTTTGGAAAATCTAGAAATCCACTCTTCATTAGCTGTCTGAAGAGTTAATGCAAGAGTAAACCAATGAGGATCTGCTCCCATAGCTGCGATATCACTGAGGTTAACTCTCAAAGAGCGCTGTGCAATATCACTAGGAGAAGAGTTTGATGGAAAATGTATTGTTTCAACCAATGTATCTACAGTGGTTACGAGTTGCTTATCTGAGGGTATATCTAAGATAGCGCAATCATCCCCCACTCCTAGAGACACCCCTTTGCTTTTACCCAAAGTAGAAAAATATTTTTCTATTATTGAAAATTCGTTTAATGAATCTTTTCTAAAACTCATAAATTTGACTTTTTGTATTTCAACATGACTAAAGATAGCACTTTTTTACTCTGGTAAATGCTACTTCCTAAAGATTATAAGGTCCACTATTTAGAACGTTTCATATTATTGATTTCAATAGCACGTTTTTTAAGTGCCACCATATCAAGAATTCCATTAATATATTTATAGCTATCAGTGGGCCCAAATTTTTTAGCTAAATTTACTGACTCATTAATCGCTACCTTATAGGGAATATCGATTCTGAAACATAACTCATATGAGCCAATTCTTAAAATTACCCTAGATATAAGATCTAAGTTCGAAGATTTTCGATCAAGGTATTCTTCATAGGCGACATCCACCTCATCTAGTTTGCCTATAATGCCGTAAAGTAATTCTTTAAAAAATTCAGTATCTACCTTATTCATATTATTGTTAGCTGAAAACTCTGCTTCTACAACACTAGCTTCTGCACCTGATACCGACTCTTGATACAGGGCTTGAACTAGGAGCTCTCTAGCTTTTTTTCTAGTGGAAGGTAAAAACATCGAGGTTCCTTTAATTAGCTAAATAAGTTGATCATTTCTAGTACTGCATCTGCTGCTTCTTGCCCCTTATTGCTTTGAGCTAGTGCAACAGAGTCTTCTGGTAAACAGGCGCGATGTCTAGCCTGAGCAAGATTATCTACAGTTAAAAGCCCAAAGCCAACTGGTATATTAGCCTTAAGGGCTACTTCCCCTAAACCTCTCGTAGTCTCTTGGCATACATAATCGAAATGTGGAGTTTCTCCACGAATCACACAACCAAGAGCGACAATACCCATATATCTAGATATTTTTGAATGGGTAGTTAATTTTTGACAAGCAAGAGGTAATTCAAACGCGCCCGGGACTCTAAATATATCAATATTTTTTTTGGAAACCCCTGAGCTTTTCAATGAAAACTGTGCGCCTTCAATAAGGTTTTCAGTAATATTAGAGTTCCATTTAGCTACAACTATAGCAATGCGAATACCGGTCGTCTGATCTATATTTACTTTTAAACTATTCTTTTTAGGGGCAGATTTGCTCATTTCTAGATCCTCGATATTTTATACAAAGCATTTTTTTTAAACTAACCATTCAGAGCAAATGTTATTCGCAGCTTATATATTCTACAACTTCTAGATCAAATCCAGAAATTGCTATAAATCTAAATGGTGCACTCAGTAGCCTCATTTTATGCACCCCAAGGTTCATTAAAATTTGTGAACCTGTACCTACTTGCTGGTAAACAACATCACTAGCTTTTTTTGGTACTGGACTAATGATTTCGTCGATGCCGGAATCTATGTCATCCGCATCCTCGGGGTAATAAAGAAAGACAACCACTCCTTTTCCCTCTTTTGCCACTTTCTTCATCGCACTGGACAAAGTCCAGTTTTTATAGCCCGCCGGTGGTTCAATACCAAATAGGTCTCTGGCAGATTTATTTATATGGACTCTTACAAGCGGTGGTTCTCCCTGGGAAATATCACCCATAACTAGAGCAAAATGTTTTTCATTGCGAACTATATCTAGATAGGTATGAAGGATAAAATTTCCATATCCTGTTGTTATGTTTCTTTTACTAATACAGTCAATAGTTTTTTCGGTTACTAAACGATAATGGATTAAATCGGCAATAGTACCTATTTTAAGGTTGTGTTTTTTGGCAAAAACATCAAGATCACTACGGCGAGCCATAGTGCCGTCTTCATTCATAATTTCAACTATTACCGCAGCTGCCTCTAAGCCAGCTATTCTAGCTAAATCACAACCAGCTTCAGTGTGACCTGCTCGACATAAAACACCACCGGCTTCTGCTTGAAGAGGGAATATATGACCAGGCTGAACAATGTCTTTTTTTGATGCACTGTCAGCAACTGCTGCGCGAATTGTTCGAGCTCTATCAGCAGCAGATATTCCTGTTGTCACCCCGCTAGCAGCTTCAATAGACACAGTAAAATTAGTAGCACGGCTAGCCTTATTAACACTAACCATCAAGGGTAAATCTAATTGTCTGCATCTTTGTTCTGTTAATGTTAGGCAGATCAGGCCACGTCCGTTGGTCGCCATAAAATTTATATCTTCTGGTTCAACCATTGTTGCAGCCATTACTAAGTCACCTTCATTTTCACGATTTTCATCGTCCATAAGGATAACCATTTTACCTTGACGTATATCTTCAATTATTTCTTCAGTACTATTTATCTTCATACCTATTCTCAAACCTAAATTATAAAAAATATACCCTATAAAATCACCGAATTTAAAAAACTAATCCATAGTAACGATTTCCCCAAGCATCAATCGTTCTACATAGCGTGCAATTACATCTACTTCTAAGTTAACTTTTGTTCCTTTTTGGTAAGAATTCATTACAGTATGCTCAAGAGTATAAGGGACGATATTTAATTCAAATTCAGACCCCTCGGCCTTGTTAACAGTTAGGCTTATTCCATCAATGGTAATCGATCCTTTCTGCGCAATATATTTTGCTAATTTTGCTGGTGCACGCAGTCGAAAGCGTTCAGAACGAGCATCTGAGAAACGGTCTATAACCTCTCCTATACCATCAACATGGCCAAGAACTAAATGGCCACCGAGCCTCATATCTATAGTAAGTGAGCGCTCAAGATTAACTTTAGTGCCGATACTCCAGTTTTCGATAGAAGTGACTGATAATGTTTCAGAAGAAATATCTGACTCGTATCCGTCCTGACACAACCGTGCAACAGTTAAACAAACGCCATTGGTTGCTATACTATCCCCCAGCTGGATTTTTGATACATCCAGTTGGTTTGTTTTTACACGCAATTTCATATCGCCCTTGCATTGCTCTAGAGCAACAATCTCTCCTACTTCTTCTATGATACCGGTAAACATATTTATGATTTCTCTATTTTAATATTTAAGTTTTTTTATTTGAGTAGTTATGCGTATATCATTGCCCACTTGCCTTATATCCTTAATATCTAGTTCTATACCTTGATCTAGACGAGTAAATGGTAAACTAACTAATGGTCTTGCTATATTGCCTAAGAGTTTAGGTGCCATATAAACTACAAGCTCATCCACTAAACCTAATTGCATAAATGCGCCTGCCAATATTGGTCCTGATTCAATAAGAACATTATTACACTCTTTTTCAGCCAATAATTTCATCAGCCTTAAAAGATCAACTTTTCCAGCACTATTAGCAATACAGACAGTGTCAACATTTTCTAAATTTGAATTTTTTCTCTCAATTGCTGAAGCAATTAATACAGGTGCTGAACCTGACAAAATCTTTGCATCATTTGGTAATTTCAGCTTGCTATCTACTACTACTAGAAGTGGTTGTTTTGGATCTGGTGTATGATTAGACGTTGACGCGTCTTTTTTATATCTTACTGTCAAAGATGGATCATCGTACAAAATAGTTCCAATACCGGTAATAATAGCGCAATTCGCAGCTCTTAGTTTCTGAACATCTTCACGGGCAGGTCCACCGGTAATCCATTGACTTTTTCCATCACCCATTGCAGTACGTCCATCTAGACTCATAGCTAACTTAATAGTTATTCTAGGCAAGCCAAGCTGATGTCTTTTTATATAGCCTGAATTAAGTTGTTGAGCTTCGGTTTCTAGTAAGGGGCCTTCGACAGAAATACCTGCCTCTTTTAATTTTAAAAGACCCTGGCTATCCACTGCTGGGTTAGGATCAGCCATACCATATACGACTCTTGAAATTCCAGATTTTATTAACGCATCCACGCAAGGTCCTGTTTTTCCCTTATGACTACATGGCTCAAGAGTAACATAGGCTGTGGCCCCCTCAGATGCTGTAATTAAAGACTTAAGAGCATTTATCTCAGCATGATCCTCACCAGCTATTTGATGCCAACCTTCACCTATAATTATTTCGTCCTTGGTAAGAATACAACCTACAGAAGGATTTGGCATACAGGTATTTTTTCCTTTAAGCGCTAGCTTTAAAGCTTTAGCCATCATCTGAAAATCGTAGCTTTTTAGGTGCTTAGTATTCTCCATGTAAAATTAATCCCTGATCTTTTTTGGACCCTTTTTTTCCAATCGGTCAAGTTCGGCTCGAAATTCGCTAAGATCTTGAAAACTCCGATAAACAGAAGCAAAACGAACATATGCCACTTCATCCAACTCTCTAAGTTCAGACATAACTCTTTCACCAACCATTCTCGAAGTTATCTCCCTTTCTCCGGTTGCCCTCAAGCTATGCTGAATATGTGATATGGCATCTTCGATTTGATCGATACCAACTGGACGCTTCTCAAGAGCTCTGAGAAGACCTGCTCTGAGTTTTTCTTCATCAAATGGTTCGCGAGTTTCGTCGCTTTTTATGACTCTTGGCATAACTAGTTCAGCTAATTCATACGTAGTGAAGCGCTCACGACAAGACATACATTCACGCCTCCGCCTAACTTGACCACCCTCTGAAACAAGCCGAGAATCATTAACCTTAGTATCTTCTGCGCCACAAAAAGGACAATGCATACGAGTCTCTTGATTTTTATGAATAATATAGAATTGTATCACATTGAAATGATCTCTCAGCGTCGCCGAGGTTTAATGCAATTTAAGGAAAAAACAAGGTGGCTGCTCTGATAAAAACTTATTAGCTATATACAGGAAATCTGCTGCAAAGCTCGAGGACCTTGGTTTTTACCTCTGGAATAACTGTATCAGATGTTCCAGCCTCTAAGCTATCTAGCACGTCACAAATCCAATGAGCAAGATCTTTTGATTCAGGTTCTTTGAAACCGCGAGTCGTAATAGCAGGAGTACCTATTCTTAATCCAGAGGTTATAAATGGTGATCGAGGATCATTGGGCACAGCATTTTTATTTACTGTTATAAATGCTTCACCCAAGGCCGCATCAGCATCCTTTCCGGTAAATTCTTTGCCAATAAGATCAACTAACATTAGATGGTTTTCAGTTCCACCAGACACTATTTTTATTTTTCTTTCTATAAAAGTAGCAGCCATTGTCTTCGCATTTTTTAGTACTTGTTGTTGATAAACTTTGAACTCTTCAGTTAAAGCCTCTTTAAAAGCAATAGCTTTGGCGGCTATAACATGGCACAAAGGGCCTCCTTGGCCACCAGGAAAGATGGCAGAATTAAATTTCTTTGCTAAATCTTCGTTGTTGGTCAAAATAATCCCACCACGTGGACCACGAAGTGTCTTGTGTGTAGTTGATGTAACGGCGTCTGCGAATGGGATTGGGCTGGGATAGACACCTGCGGCAACAAGACCAGCTACATGTGCCATATCAACTAAAAAATAAGCTCCTACTTTATCGGCAATTTCACGAAAACGCTTCCAATCCAAAATTCCAGAGTATGCGGAAAATCCAGCTATGATCATTTTGGGTTGGCATTCAGTTGCTAGCCTCTCTATTTCATCGTAATCAACCAAACCAGTTTCTGGGTTTAAGCCATACTGAACAGAATTATAAATTTTTCCTGAGAAACTTGGTTTTGCTCCATGAGTCAAATGGCCACCTGCGTCTAAACTCATACCAAGAATGGTATCGCCGGCTGAGCAAAGGGCTAAAAATACAGCAGAATTTGCTTGTGATCCAGAATGAGGCTGAACATTGGCGAAATTAACACCGAATAACTCTTTCACTCTCTTAATAGCTAGTTCTTCTGTTTGATCCACAAACTCACAACCACCGTAATAACGCTTGTTAGGATAGCCTTCAGCATACTTATTAGTAAGCTTTGACCCCTGTGCAGCCATTACAGCAGGACTAGTATAATTTTCCGAAGCGATAAGCTCGATATGGTCTTCTTGGCGTTTCGACTCGTTTTTAATTGACCCCCAAATCTCGGGATCAAAATTTTCAATAGTTTGGTTTTTATCAAACATTCATATCACGCAATAGATTTATATTTAAATGGCAAGATTTTTTCTTATACAAATTGTACACAAATTCAGATGAAAACTATACGATTTTTGCGTCTAAATACACTTATTAAAATACATTATTTTCATATATTCTTAATTGTAAACTCACATGTTTCTTCTATAAAGACCTCCAATTTCATAAAGAGCTGAGCTTAATTGCCCTAGAGAATTAAATTTTGCTGCCTCCATGAGACAACTAAATGTATTTTCTTGATTTAATGCCGCTAGCTTCAGCTCACCAAGTGACTTTTCTGCAGAAGATTTATTAAGCATAATATATGCTTTTAATGCATCAACTTGAAGCTGCTTTTCCATATCATCAGATCGCGCTAACTCACGCCCCTCTATAATTTCTTTTTCCTCTTCATTTGGAAGAAAAGTATTTATGCCAATCAATGGTAGGCTGCCATCATGCTTTTTATGCTCGTATAACATACTTTCTTCTTGAATTTTACCTCTTTGGTACATTGTATCCATTGCACCAAGAACACCTCCGCGCTCGGAAATTCTATCAAATTCATCATAGACCGCTTCTTCCAACAAGTCTGTCAACTGCTCAACCAAAAACGACCCTTGCCATGGATTTTCACAGAAATTTAAACCAAATTCACGATTAATTATTAATTGTATTGCCATAGCCCGACGAACTGATTCTGATGTTGGTGTGGTAATAGCCTCATCATAAGCATTAGTATGTAAACTATTTGTATTGTCAAATATTGCATACAATGCCTGAAGAGTTGTACGTATATCGTTGAAGCTCATTTCCTGTGCATGCAGACTGCGACCAGATGTCTGAATATGATACTTAAGCATCTGGCTACGAGGGCTGGCATTATATCTTTCCTTCATTGCTCTAGCCCATATACGACGTGCAACTCTGCCCATCACAGCATATTCAGGATCCATCCCATTAGAAAAGAAGAAACTGAAATTTGATACAAAATCATCTATTTTCATACCCCTCGATAGATAGTACTCTACTAAAGTAAATCCGTTTGATAGAGTAAATGCTAACTGTGAAATCGGGTTCGCACCTGCTTCGGCAATATGATACCCGCTCACTGAAACACTATAATAATTGGATATTTTATTTTTAATAAAATACTCCTGTACATCACCCATCATCCGCATCGCAAAATTTGTAGAAAAAATACAAGTATTTTGCGCTTGATCCTCCTTAAGAATATCAGCCTGCACGGTGCCGCGAACTGAGGATAGAGCCGCTGTTTTTATTTTGGAATAAATTTTACTATCTACCAATTTATCGCCAGTGATACCCAGCATAGCTAGGCCTAATCCATTATGGCCATCCGGCAGCTCTCCCTTATAAGCAGGTCTTTCTTTACCCTTGAAAAAACTCCGTATTTTTTGCTCAGCTTCGTTCCATAGATCGTTTTCTTTGAGATAAATTTCAACTTGCTGATCAATTACAGCATTCATAAAGAATGCTAAAATCATTGGTGCTGGGCCGTTTATGGTCATAGAAACTGAAGTTTTTGAAGAGCAAAGATTAAAACCGGAGTATAGTTTTTTCATATCATCTAATGTGGCAATTGAGACCCCAGAATTTCCAATTTTTCCCCATATATCAGGACGCACATCTGGGTCTGCTCCATAAAGTGTTACGGAGTCAAAAGCTGTCGAAAGACGTATAGCTATTAAACCAGTTGATACATAATGAAATCTACGGTTTGTCTTTTCTGGGGTACCCTCACCAGCAAACATTCTTGAAGGATCCTCTCCTGTCCTACGATATGAAAAAACACCAGCTGTATACGGATAGCTACCCGGTAAATTCTCGGAAAGTAAAAACTTCAGAACTTCCCCCCAATCTCGATACTGGGGAGCTGCAACCTTTGGAATTTTGAGCTGGCTTAAAGAGGATGTAAAATTATCTCCCCTGATATCTTTACCCCTTACGGAGTAGGAATATTTATCTGATTCAACTCCTGATTTTTTCTCTGTCCACTCCTGAATAAGTTTTTTCGATTCATCGGTAATTTTAATAATGGCATATTGATATGTTGCCCGCAATTTACCAAGAGTCTTATCTGAATTTGTTTGGATTAACTGAGATTCTGAGTATTTCTCTAAAGGATCTGGAAGCATCTCGTCTTTTAATTTTTTTAGCATGGAGTAAGCCTGATAAGCTTCAGATGCAAATTCAAATTGAGCTTTATTTTTTATACAAATCTGTCGTCCATTTTCACTAATATCAGACAGATAGCGAACTCTATTTTCAGGAATGAGTGCAACCGATTTTGAGTGAACGAGGCTATTATTTTCTGAAGGAACCCAAATTTTTTCATCCAATCTTTTTTTTCTAGCGATGAGTCTGCACAAATTATAAAAGGCATAACTTAATCCCGGATCATTAAATTGGTTAGCAATAGCTGGATAAACTGGTATCTCGCTATCTAACAAACTAAAAGCATTATGGTTCCTCCGCCACTGCTTTCGTATATCTCGAAGAGCATCCGCAGAGCCTCTTTTTTCATACTTATTTAAAATAACTATATCTGCATAATCAACCATATCTATTTTTTCTAGTTGAGTAGCTGCACCATAATCACCAGTCATTATATAAACTGATAGATCAACGATATCGACTATCTGAGAATCGCTTTGGCCGATACCGGCTGTCTCAATAAAGATTAAGTCATAACCCACTGATCTTAAATATAGGGATATATCTTCTAATACTTCATTAGTTGCCAAATGTTGCCGTCTTGTTGCCATAGACCTCATAAACACATTTGGAGAAGAAAGACTATTCATCCTGATTCTATCACCTAATAGTGCTCCTCCCGTTTTTCGCCGAGTAGGGTCTACAGCCAAAACTGCTATACGGATATCTGATCTATTTCTTAAAAATCTTTCTAATAGTTCATCAACAACACTGCTTTTACCTGCTCCACCAGTACCAGTAATACCTATTACTGGTGTTTCACAAATAGACCCTTTCCATTTTGTTTTTAGTTCATTCAATATATCTATTGGGATACTTTTATTTTCTATAGCAGAGATGATTTGAGAAATTTCCATCTCATCATTTATGTCTTGTTTAGCATATGTCTTATGGCCATTATCTATGTATATTTTATTTCCCTTATCAGTTGAATCGGACCTCACAATTTGAAATAAATCGTCTATCATCCCCACTAGTCCCATCTCCATACCCTGTTCAGGATGATAGATACGACTTACGCCTGCAGATTCAAGAAACTTAATTTCTTCAAGTGTAATAGTGCCGCCGCCGCCGCCAAAAACTTTAATATGCTCTGCCCCATATTCTTTTAGTAAGTCCAATAAGTAAGTAAAATATTCTATATGTCCACCCTGATAAGAACTTATGGCAATAGCATCGACATCCTCCTGAATTGCAGCACGAACAACTTCACATACACTTCTGTTGTGGCCTAAATGCACTACTTCAGCACCCTTAGATTGAATTAATCTTCGGATCACATTAATAGCAGCATCATGTCCATCAAAAAGTGAGGCAGCTGTTACAAAACGTAATGGTCTAGGAGTTTCGTTTTTTCTTCTTTTAGTAGCTAAATTTTTCATCGCTCTAATTCCGTGCTCAAATAAAACTGAATTATTTATATTGGTCCATTGTCTAGTAATAAACAATTTCTGTCAGCTTCATGTTTCCGTTAATATATAATACACACTAATAATTAAATGCTGATAACTATTATGGCTCAATACGTTTATACAATAACTAGATATTTACTGTAAGACGTCGCGCATCGGTTTTTTAAATTTAAAAAGAGACTAAAATTATGCTTTTTAGAAAGGACGGTGGTTTTGATAGAAGGAGTAGTGGCTGTTTGCCTGTTGGTTGTATGGTGATTTAAGCGCCTCTTTTATTTGCCAGTTTCATGTTCGGTTTAGATTAGTTCTCTCAGGGTGAGCATTTCATAAACGCCATAGAATCGCTGAGATCTTTGTTACATTGGTTGGAGAATTAAAATATTATTTGAGGGGACTGCCACCTCCAAGTAAATCTAGAAAGTATATCTTCGTTTCTATAAGTCTTTAAAAGCAGTGACTCGATCATCCACGAATGTTACTTCTAATTCATATGACCAATTGTCTTTTTGATTTAGTGATTGTCCATATTTATATTTGAGAGTTGTCTTATTTGCGGATACATTACGTTTTTCATCGTGCTTTTTCCCTTTTATATCCTGTACGACTAGGATATGCATTCCAACACATATTTTATTTTCTTTGAATGATTTCCACTCATTTTCATCTAAGCATAACTCCCGCAATTTTTCCTCCTCCTTTGCCCTTCTCTCGAGTTTTTTTTGTCTTGCTTCCTCCTCCTTTGCCCTTCTCTCGCGTTGTTTTTGTTTTGCTTCCTCTTCCTTTCTCTTCTCCTCTTTTTGTTTTGCTTCTTCCTCTCTCTTCTCCTCTTTTTGTTTTGCTTCTTCCTTTCTCTTCTCCTCTTTTTGTTTTGCTTCTTCCTTTCTCTTCTCCTCTTTTTGTTTTGCTTCTTCCTCTCTCTTCTCCTCTTTTTGTTTTGCTTCTTCCTTTCTCTTCTCCTCTTTTTGTTTTGCTTCCTCTTGTTTTGCTTCTTCCTTTCTCTTCTCCTCTTTTTGTTTTGCTTCTTCCTCTCTCTTCATTGCTTTCAATTTCCGTTTTTCCAAGAAAACTTCCCATCCAGGACCAATGATGTAAAAAACGTATGCGATAGCTAGATTTGTTACGGCTATAACAATTCCCCCAAACTTAGCGCTCATCACGGGTTCTGTGAAAAACATTTTTATTCCAATAAGAAAACCAAGTAAACACGTTCCCGAAAAAAACCAACCACAAATAATCCGCAATTTTTTAATCATTTAGAACTCCTATTTTCTTTTGTCATCTCTATCTTCTCTTCCAAGATCTTTTTAAGATCATAATCTCTTTTATGTCTCATGATTTTCGTCAGTGATTTTAATGCTAACCTACCAACCAATATACAGGATACAAGCACTATTGATAATATAACGATTTTAAATGCTCCCTCTCCATCTTCAAAAAAACTTATAAGTGTAAAAACCCCCCCCAAAAAAAATAAATAGAGACTGAGACCTACTAATCCAAAAAAAGATTTATAAATTTTTTCAAATATTGTAATTTCTGAATAGTTTCGACCGTAACTTTCGAGTGTTTCGTTCAGGGCTTTTAAGGTACTTTTATCTTCATCTAATAATTTATCTTCATTGATCTTCTTGTCTCTCTCTGCTTTGGCAAGATCAACAGTCTCCTTTTGAGATACAAGTAATTGATCTTCATTGATCTTCTTGTCTCTCTCTGCTTTGGCAAGATCAACAGTCTCCTTTTGAGATACAAGTAATTGATCTTCATTGATCTTCGTATCTCCTTTGTTGGTAAGATCAACAGTCTCCTTTTGAGATACATTATTTATCACCTGTTTCGGAACGTCGATTATTAAAAACAATATCAAATGGTAAATAACTGGAATAGCTTTTAAGTGGATAGTTAAAATATAAATTAAAATATTAATTGATAGTAGTATTAGATAACGCACCGCATTAAACAAGAAACGCAAAATAGGCATCATGACAACTTCGCCAATTGTCATAAGAAAGAAAAAACCTGCCAATGGCGCAGCCTTTTTACCCCTCAGTTGAACTCCACCAAACTTGAAGGATGATCTGTTTGGCTTGGAAATGTTGTATGTGCCATACTCACTTTTAGACGAAAATGTAAAACCTGATTTGGATAGATTCAGATTAAATAGACCATTTTTTGAAGTCCACCTTCCTCTTACAACTGAACTCTTTCCTTGAACACCGAGTGTAAGTCCTTTAAAGGTTTTAGAGACTCTCATCCCGTGTTTAGTATTGAAAGTAAGACCTCTTAGAGGATGTATTGCTGCATTAATCCCACCTGTTCTTGAAGCTCTTATTCTAGCCTTAGAATCTTTTGAATGAACTTTTAACTCAATTCTTTTGAATGGTTTTTTTTTAAATATATTTAATAGTCGCATCATTCGATCAACTTTTATAGTATGAAAGTATTAGATCAAAAAAAAACTGGTAATTTTAATCTTCAATACTTTACCACACATTAATTTCTGTGCAGTCTAAAATTTATAACAATACACATCTTGTACATCTAGAAAGATTATAGTTTTATAAAAGTGGTACAACAATAGTACAATCTTGATTTATTGACTACAGATACCTAATAATAAAGGAGTTACAGCGTGGCGCAGTACGTTTATACCATGAATCGCGTTAGTAAGATTGTCCCTCCAAAGCGCGAGATTCTAAAAGATATATCTTTATCGTTTTTCCCGGGGGCCAAAATTGGCGTTCTTGGTCTTAATGGGTCAGGCAAATCAT